>Ga0247841_10006466_pt1 | contig 18040 bp, 16 predicted proteins | sample LaCruzMarch2015__2_FD_192410 | JGI IMG/M metagenome (GOLD analysis project Ga0247841, IMG submission 192410) | Freshwater microbial communities from meromictic Lake La Cruz, Castile-La Mancha, Spain - LaCruzMarch2015_18m | ecosystem: Environmental > Aquatic > Freshwater > Lake | place: Spain... | reverse complement strand
CGGGTCGGGATCGAGGACGTGAACGGGCGCCCCGCGGTGAAGTGGGAGATGTCCATGACCGACAAGGGTCAGACCCTGACCGCCACGCAGTGGCTGGACGTGCAGCGGGGCCTGCCCTTGAAGCATGTGCTGCCCAATGGTCAGACGATGGAACTGACGCTGCTCGGCAATGAAACCCTCGACGGCCGCGCGACCGAGAAGTGGCAGATGACGACGGTGGTGCCCAGCCAGCCGCCGGCGGTCAGCCTCCAGTGGTATGACCCGCAACTGAAGCTGGCGGTACGCGAGGAGTTTCCCGGCGGCTACGTAAGCGAGCTCAAGGCCATCCGCGTCGGCCCCCAGCCCGATGAGTTGTTTACGGTCCCGGCCGGCTACACCAAGAAGGCCCCGCCCCAGGGTGGACCAGCCCCGGCCGACGCGCCCAAGCCGGGCGCGCAATAGCACCTGCTCAGGGTAGACAAGCGGCATGATCACGCTGGTGGCCAGTCTCAAGGGCGGATCGGGCAAGAGCACGGTCGCATTCAATCTCGGGGTCTGGCTGGCGCAGGGGGCGCTCGCCTGCCGGTTGGTGGACATCGACCCGCAGGCGACCCTGACGGACGTGCTCGAGGTCCGGCGCGAGGAGGGTTACGCGCCGCCCCTGCGGGCCCTCGACAAGCGCGCCCTGACCCGCGAGCAACTGACCGAGGTGGAGCAGGTCGTCATCGACGCCGGCACGGCGGATATGGACAGCCTGCGCCTGGCGCTCGCCCTGTGTGATCGGGTGGTCGTGCCGGTGCAGCCGTCGCAGGCCGACATCTGGTCGGTCCAGCGCTTCATCCAACTGGTGGCGACGGTGGTGCGGGAACGCCCCCCGGAGATCATCGGCTTCATCAACCGCGGCGACACCCATCACGCGGTGCGTGAGACCGACGAGGCCGCCGCCGCCCTGGTCGCCGCGCCCGGCATCCGTTTCATCAAGCCGCGCCTGTCCCAGCGGACCGTCTTCCGGCGCTCCTTCAGCGAGGGCCTCGCGGTCTTTGAACTGGAGTCCAAGGGCAAGGCCGCCCGCGAGTTTCTGGCCCTGGCGGCGGTTCTCTATGCCGATCTCGTGCGCTGAGCCGGGCGCGCGGGAGCCCGCACCAGTGCGCCGGGTCGGTAAACCGGATTGCCCTAGAAAGAGTATTTAGCCGGGATTACCGGTTATCCGCCGGAGACTTGTCCGGGGGATTTTCTGTTAAGCTCCGGGGTCTAAGACCGAGCAACTTCCGAACCCTTCCGGTGATTACACATGGCGGCTCCCGAGACATCCAATGGCACGCCGACCCCTGCCGAACCGCTTCACGATGGGGGCGACGGCGTGAGCGGGCCGGTCAGCATCCCGTCGGATTTGACCGAGGCCCGGGTCAATGCCTTCGCCATCGACCGCCTGTCCCAGTCGTTCGAGGCCAGCGCCAAGCGCTGGGAACTGATCGTCTATCCCTCGCTCTTCGCCTTCATCATCCTGGCCGCCTACGGATTTTATCTGGTGTTCAGTCTGGCCAAGGACGTCCATTACCTGGCCATCAGCGTTGATTCAAACATGACGGTGCTCGCAAGCAACATGCAATCCATCTCGGAGAACATGGGGCAGATCAGTACCAATGTCCGCAACATGTCCAACAGCGTGGATTCCATGTCGCGCGACGTGAAGACCCTGGAGCCCATGCTCGCCAGTATCGTGAACATGGACAGGTCCATGCAGGAGATGACGCACAACACCGCCGTCATGCGCGACGACATGTCGAACATGAACCAGAACATCGGCCGCCCCATGCACTTCATGAACTCCTTCATGCCCTGGTAGGTTGAACGCGACGCGAGAACCGCCACCCATGACCCCCGCGCCCCCGCCGGCGGTACGTCTCATCGTCGCCATCTCCTCGCGCGCCCTGTTCGACTTGAGCGAGTCCCATCGCGTCTTCGAGACCGCTGGCGTCGATGCCTACCGCGCCTACCAGGTCGCCCACGAGAACGACACCCTGGAACCCGGGGTGGCCTTTCCCCTGGTGCGCAAGCTGATGAACCTCAACGCCACCCTGGGCGAGCGGGGACGGGTGGAGGTGATCCTGCTGTCGCGCAACAGCTCCGACACGGGGCTGCGGGTGTTGACCTCCGCCCACCGCCACGGGCTCGACATCACCCGTGCCGCCTTCACCGGCGGCGCCAGCCCCTACCGCTATGTCGCCGCCTTCGGGGCCCACCTCTTCCTGTCCGCCGACCCCAACGACGTGCGCCTGGCGCTGAGCGCCGGCTGTGCCGCCGCCACCGTGCTGCCGGCGGCGTCCGCCGACCGCGCGGCGGACGACGGCCAGGTGCACATCGCCTTCGACGGCGACGCCGTGCTGTTCTCCGACGATGCGGAGCGTCTCTATCGGGAGGAGGGACTGGCCGTGTTCAACGCCAGCGAGAGCGCCTGCGCCTACGAGCCGCTCCCCGGCGGCCCCTTCAAGGGGCTCCTGGTCGCCATCGCGCAACTCCAGGCCCTGTTCCCCACCGACGCCTCGCCGCTGCGCACCGCGCTCGTGACCGCCCGCGGCGTGCCCTCCCACGAGCGCGTGGTACGGACGCTCCGCGCCTGGGACATCCGCATCGACGAGGCCCTGTTCTTGGGCGGGCTCTCCAAGGCCAGCTTCCTCGCCGCCTTCGACGCCGACATCTTCTTCGACGACCAGGAGGTCCACTGCGACGAGGCCCGGCTGCATGTGGCTACGGGGCATGTGCCGCATGGGGTTGCGAATCAGTTTGAGCCCAATGGACGCGCCCCTTAAGGGCAGTCATCGCCGAACTGCGCCCCCGCTCGCCGAAACCCACGCTGTTTGGCGCAGGGGGCGTTACGACGAGGCGCTGAACACCCTGGCGACCCTCCCGCGATGGGTCGCCTGGTGGCCGGAAGTCGGCGAACTGCGGGACAAGGCGGACCTGCGGCTGGCCTTGTACAGTCCGCCGCAGAAGCAGCAACGGGCGACCCTGGCGAACCGGCTCGGACGGTTGCGGGCGCAGGCCCCGGGCGATCCCGATCTCATGGTCTTGGACGCCACCATGGCCATGCTGGACCAAGCCTATGATCGGGCGCGCGGGAGCCTTCAGGCCGCGCTGGAGGCCGACCAGACAAACTCAGCACCGGTTCGAGTTGCTGGGTCAGGCGCGCCTTCCAGTCGGGCATCAGCCGATCTCCCTCGGCGTAGTCCCAACCACGGAAAACCGCGTAGGTCTCATTGATCAGGGGGCCTTTGATGGCCAGTCAGGAAGAGACCTTGGAGCGAACCTCCATGCTCAGTCCTCGAGCCGCGCATAGGGGATCGCCGGGTTACCGCGCCCGCCTCTGGCGAAGCCGGTCGCCAGCAGCGTGATGACTTCGTCGTTCGGCCGGTAGGTTTCGGACATCAACAAGAATCGGTTAAACACGTTGTCTTGGCGCTGAAAGACCGCCCGGATGGACCCTTGGAGGCAACCCGTCGCGGCCGGGGGGCCGCTCCTACGCCGTAGGAGCGGCCCCCCGGCCACGACGGATATCGCCCAAGAGGTGGCCGGAATCATGATCGAGGCCGGCGCGCCGCCGCCGTGAGCGGCTACTCCTTGATCGCCTCGACGGGCATGGTCAGGGTAACCTGATCGCTGACCATGGGGGCATATTTGCCGGCGTTGAAGTCGGAGCGCTTGATGCTGGTGAAGGCATTGGCGCCGCAGGCCTGTTTCTTGACCATGGGGTGGAGCCCGCAGTGGAAGGTGGTGACGGTGAGGGTGGCCGGTTTGGTGACGCCCTTGATGGTGAGTCGGCCCTCGACCTTCGCCGGCCGGTCGCCCTGGAATTTGAAGCGATCGGCCTTGAAGGTGATGGTGGGGTATTTCGCGGTATCCAGGAAGTCCTCGCCCTGGATGTGTTCGTCGAATTTCGCGCTGCCGGTATTGACGGAGGTGGCGTCGATGACGACATCGGCGGAACCGGTCTTGGCGGCGAAGTCGATCACGATCTTGCCGCTGGTCTTGTCGAAGCGGCTGACCTGGGTGGAGAAGCCCAGGTGGTTGTACTCGAACCGCGGTAGGGTGTGGCTGCCCTCGATGATATAGGTCTCGGGTGCGGCCAGGGTGCCGGCGGACAGGGTGGCGAGAACAGCGGCGGCGGCGATCTTTTTCATGGTGGTTGCGCTCTGGATGGGCTTAACGACAACGATTGTGTTGTGTTTAACTTGTTCTTGACTCGTTACCTATTGCTTGGCCGCGGTAGCGACGACGTGGAACCTGATCTCGATCTCGTCGGCAACCGTGCTCACATCGGACCACGGACCCTCGCCGATCCCGAAGTCCAGACGCTTGAGGACGAAGCTGCCGTCGAAGATGCCGGTGTTGCCTTCCTGTCGGAAGCTGAACGGGGCACTGACCTCCCGGGTCTGGCCCTTGATCATGAGCTTGCCGACGGCCGCATAGCCCTTGTCGCCGCGTGCCTCGACGCTGGTCGCGACGAACTGGGCACTCGGGAAGGCCTTCACATTGAGCCATTGCTTGCCGACGACCTCGTCGTTTGCCTCCTGTGAACCGGCGTCGATGCCGGCCAGGTCGATCTCGACGCGGGCCGAGGCCAGGGTCGGTTGGGCGGGGTCGAAGGCGAGGGTGCCGCTGAACTTGGCGAAGGTCCCCGCGACCGGCACGCCCATCTGCCGGGAGACGAAGCTGACCTTGCTCTGATAGGAATAGAGCCGCAGCTTGGTGGGGGAGAGCGGCAGGTCGTGCATGTACCAGCCGAGCGGCAGGGCGACCAGGATCAGGGCGGTGATCGTCCAGTGGGCCGTCATCGCGGGCCAGGTGTAGCGTGTCATCGGGGTCATTGGGTTGCGCCCGGGGTTGTTCCGGCCTCGGGGGGGCGGGTCGTCACTAGGGTGACCCTACTTTAGGCGCTACACTGTTCCGAGAAAAGTGATTTACCAGGAAAGCAGTCTTGCCGCGGACGCGGCGTAACGGCGGCCTGGCGGGTCGTCGGCAGCTCGCGAGGGGTTTGACATGGCTCGGGAAATCCGGCTCGGCGTCAACGGCATGACCTGCGCCTCCTGCGTGGCGCGGGTGGAGCGGGTGCTGGCCCGTCAGCCCGGGGTCACGGCCGCCGCGGTCAACCTGGCGGCGGAAACGGCCGTGGTGCAGGGCGACCGGATGGATGTCCCACGGTTGCTTGCGGCCGTCCGGGGTGCCGGTTACGAACCGGTGTCGGCAACCGCGACGATCGGGGTCTCCGACATGACCTGCGCCGCCTGTGTGGGGCGGGTGGAGCGCGCCGTCCGGGCCCTGCCGGGGGTGATCGACGCCACGGTCAACCTGAGCACCGAGGCCGCGACGGTCCGGTATCTCCCGGACACGCTGAGTCCCGCGGGCCTCGTCGCGGCCATCCGTGCGGCGGGCTATGCGCCGATTGTTCCCGCCACGGGGCCGCCAGGGGACGCGGTCCCGGACCTGCCCCAGTCGCGGCAGGCGGCGGCGCTCGCCGGGTTGCGACGCGACCTCGGCGTGGCCGTCGTCTTCACGCTCCCGCTGCTGCTCCTGAGCATGGGCCCCATGCTGCTGCACGGGCTTGGGCCTTGGCTCGGCTGGGCCGCGCACGCATCAGAGCCCGCGCCCCTCTGGGGTTGGGTCCAATTCGCCCTGGCGACCCCGGTCCTGCTGTGGGCGGGGCGGCGCTTCCTGCGTGCCGGCTGGGCTGAACTGCGGCACCTGGCCCCCGGCATGAACGCCCTGGTGATGATCGGCAGCCTGGCCGCCTATCTCTACTCGGTCGCCGCCCTGACGCTGCCCGGGTCCTTCCCCGCCGGTACCGCCAACCTCTATTTCGAGGCGGCGGCGGTCATCGTCACCCTGATCCTGCTGGGGCGGACCCTGGAGGCCCTGGCCAAGGGCCGCACCAGTGAGGCCATCCGCCGCCTGGTGCGCCTGCAACCGCAGACCGCCCGGGTGGTGCGCCCGGACGGGGAGGCGGACATCCCGGCAGCGGCGGTGGTCCCCGGGGACCTGCTGGCCGTGCGGCCCGGCGAGCGCATCCCGGTGGACGGGACCCTGACCGAGGGCGGGAGCTATGTCGATGAATCCATGATCAGCGGCGAGCCGTTGCCGGTGCGCAAGGTCCCCGGGGACGCGGTGCTGGGGGCGACGGTGAACCAGACCGGGGCCTTCCGCTACCGTGCCACGCGCGTGGGCGCGGACATGGTGCTGGCCCAGATCGTCCGCCTGGTGGAGCAGGCGCAGGCCGGCAAGCTGCCGATCCAGCGGGTGGCCGACCGCATCGCGGCGGTCTTCGTCCCCCTGGTCATGGGGGCGGCCCTGCTGACCTTCCTGGGCTGGCTGTGGCTGGGCCCGGCGCCCGCCCTGAGCTATGCCTTCGTCACCGCCGTGAGCGTCCTGCTGATCGCCTGCCCCTGCGCCATGGGGCTCGCCACCCCCACGGCCATCCTGGTCGGCACCGGCCGCGGCGCGGCCCTGGGGATCCTGTTTCGTCGTGGTGCCGCCCTGGAGACCCTGGCGCGGGTGGACCAAGTGGTATTGGACAAGACCGGGACCCTGACCGAGGGCCGACCGGCCCTGACCGATCTCACCGCCTTCGGCATGGGCGAGGACGCCGCCCTGGCCCTGGCCGCCGCCGTGGAAGTCCACAGCGAGCATCCGATCGGCGCGGCCATCGTCGCGGCGGCACGGGCGCGGGCTCTGGTGTCGGCAACGGCGACCGACCTGGAGGCCGTCCCCGGGTTCGGCATCCAGGCACAGGTTGCGGGTCGCCAGGTCGCGGTCGGCGCCGCCCGCTTCATGGAGCGACTGGGGGTCGACTGCGCGGTCGCGGCCGACCTGGCGGCGCACCTGGCCGCCGACGGCAAGACCCCAATCTATCTCGCGGCCGACGGGCAACTGCTGGCGGTGCTCGCGGTGGCCGATCCCATCAAGGCGAGCAGCCGCATGGCGCTCGCCCGACTGCACGCGCTGGGACTGACCCTGACCATGCTGACCGGCGACGGCCGCCGCACCGCCGATGCGGTCGCCCGGCAGGTCGGCATCGCGCGCGTCATCAGTGAGGTCCTACCGGGCGACAAGGCGGCCGAGGTCAAGCGTCTCCAGGCGCAGGGCCATCGGGTCGCCTTCGTCGGCGACGGTATCAACGACGCCCCGGCGCTCGTGCAGTCGGACGTCGGCATCGCCATCGGCAGCGGCACTGAGATCGCCGTGGAGGCCGGCGAGGTCATCCTGATGACCGGCGACCTGACCGCGGTCGCCGCGGCCGTCGCCCTGGCACGGCGCACACTGCGTACCATCCGGCTCAACTTCTTCTGGGCCTATGCCTACAACGTCGCCCTGATTCCATTGGCGGCCGGGGTCTTCTACCCGCTGACCGGGTGGCTCTTGAGTCCCATGATCGCGGCGGCGGCGATGAGCGTCTCCAGTCTCTTCGTCGTCAGCAACAGCCTGCGGCTGCGGGGGTTCCAACCCTGAGGTGCAGGCAAGGGTCCCACAACCGATCAAGGTCCTATCAAACCAGGTCAAAACAGATTGACGCCGCGGATGCGTGGTGTTAAACGAAGTGGCTGGGCGCACCCTCGTGCGCGAAACCTGCAGAAGCACCTCGACGCCCGGCTGCGCGCGGCCGCCGACATCGCGCTGGACGATGAGTCGACCGACGAGTTCTTGTCCGTGCAGGAAGCACCGCGTGCCTTCGTGGAGCACAACCTCTTCGGTGCCGACTTCGACCCCTTCCTGGTGCGCGCCGCGCAGACGAACGTGCTGATGGCCAGCAACGGGCAGTCCGTGGTCCGCGTGTTGCGCCGCAAGGACAAGACCCTCGACGACGATCTGCCGCGCATCGCCGAGGCCTACCGGACCTTCCTGGCCCAGCAGCGGGACTCGAACAACCCATGAGATCGTATCTCCCCATCGGCATCGAAGAACTCCTGGCAGATCCGCGCCAATTGCAACCGCATCGAGCCCGCCTACATGCCGGTGATGGATGTGTGCGAGGTGGACGGGCGGCAGGTCCTCGTACTCTGGGCGCCCGCCTCCGACGTGCGGCCCCATCAGGCTCCGGATGGTGCCAAGGGAGAGAAAAAGTATTGGGTTCGCATCGGCAGTGGGTCGGTGGAAGCCGAAAACGAGATCCTCACGCGCAATGCCCCCTGGGAACTGTTCGCCAGCGAGATGGATCGAATCCGCTATGGACTCGCCCATTACCGGCCGCACAGCCCGGCGGCGCAGTTGCTGCGCTACCACCTTGCCAAGGTCCACCGTCTGGAGGTTCCCGACATGGCTTATACGCTCGACGACTTCAAACGCGACACCTATCGTATGGTCATCGACGACCTGCATGAACTCAGCGCGCAAGAGCGCCAAGCGCTGCTGGAGCGGATGGATGTCGAGGACCGCTTGCGCGGACTGGCCGCCGAGGACCGCTTACGCGGACTGGCCGCCGAAGATCGCTTACGCGGGTTAGACCCGGAACTGGTCAAGGATTGGCTCGAACGCACCGGACATTGACCGCAAGCCGGGGCGGTGGCGCTGGCGCCTGCGGTCACCACCGTTGCGGCTTCGATCATCGTTGCGGCGACCGCGGTCAACTTGCGGTCGGCGGTCCGCACAGCGGACCCTACGCAACTCCCACCGGGTCCCGGCCCGACGTTCACGGCAAGGCCCCGACCCGCGGTCGCGGCCCGCGCCCCAACCGGAGGTCGAGGCTTCAGCCGGACGCGGCGTCGCCCGCTAAAGCGTCGACCTCCGGTCGCGTCGCCGCGCTCACCGCAGGTCGCGCCTTCGCGGGGCCTTGATCATCCTGGAAAGAGCATTTGGTTCACGCAAAGACGCAAAGACGCAAAGTTTTTCAATGCGATCGTTCTGTCGCTGGGCTCACCTGCCGGGTGACGGGGCCATCGCTTGCAAGGTTCTGTTTTTCTTTGCGTTCTTTGCGTTTTTGCGTGATCGATTGCCGATTCCAGGATCATGGTTTCGGCCGTGATCCTGACCGGTTGCGAACTCTTTTGACAGGATTAACAGGATTTACAAGATTGAAAACGAACAACATCTTGTAAATCTTGTAAATCCTGTCTAACTATCTTGGTTTTGCATTCGCCGTCCGGTGCGGGATCAGCCCCGTAAGACCTCAGGCCTGCCGATGCCGGCGGGAACGATGATCAAGGCCCCTTTGCGGAAAGACGTTTTTCGGAAATCGCCGAAGCCCCCTCATCCGGGGGCGCCGGGTGGCCGCGGGGAGACCCGGCGCGGCCCCGCTCACCGCGCCGTACCCTGCACCCGCGCCCGAATCGTCTCCAACCCCGCCAGGTCCGCGGGCGACACATGCAGCCCCCGCTCCTGAATACCTTTCAGCACCGCGTAGGCCTGGCGCCAATGGGCCTGCGCCGCCTGCGGTTCGCCGCGCCGTTCATTCAGGTCCGCGAGCCTCCAATGGGAGACATAGAGGTCGCGCTGCCAGCCGGCGTTGCTCGGGTCCGCGGCGGCCAGGCGCTCGCGGATCGCGTGGGACTGCACGTAGTCCGCCAGTGCGCCCGCGAGGTCGCCCTGCGCGGCCTTGGTGTCGCCCAGCTTGTTCAGGCTCACCGACAGGTCGCGCTGCCAGCCGGCGTTGCTCGGGTCCGAGGCGGCCAGGCGCTCACAGATCGCGCGGTCCTGCCCGTAGTCCGCCCGCGCACCCGCGAGGTCGCCCTGCGCGGCCTTGGTGTCGCCGAGCTTCTCCAGGCTCACCGACAGGTCGCGCTGCCAGCCGGCGTTGCTCGGGTCCGCGGCGGCCAGGCGCTCGGCGATTGCGAGGGACTGCCCGTAGTCCGCCAGCGCGCCCGCGAGGTCGCCCTGCGCGGCCTTGGTGTCGCCGAGCTTGTTCAGGCTCACCGACAGGTCGCGCTGCCAGCCGGCGTTGCTCGGGTCCGAGGCGGCCAGGCGCCCGCGGATCGCGCGGGCCTGCCCGTAGTCCGCCAGCGCGCCCGCGAGGTCGCCCTGCGCGGCCTTGGTGTCGCCGAGCCTCTCCAGGCTCACCGACAGGTCGCGCTGCCAGCCAGCGTTGCTCGGGTCCGCGGCGGCCAGGCGCTCGAGGATCGCGTGGCACTGCTCGTAGTCCGCCAGCGCGCCCGCGAGGTCGCCCTGCGCGGCCTTGGTGTCGCCGAGATTCGCCAGGCTCACCGACAGGTCGCGCTGCCAGCCGACGTTGCTCGGGTCCGCGGCGGCCAGGCGCTCGCGGATCGCGTGGCACTGCCCGTAGTCCGCCAGCGCGCCCGCGAGGTCGCCCTGCGCGGCCTTGGTGTCGCCGAGCTTGATCAGGCTCACCGACAGGTCGTCCTGCCAGCCGACGTTGCTCGGGTCCGCGGCGGCCAGGTGCTCGAGGATCGCGTGGGACTGCCCGTAGTCCGCCAGCGCGCCCGCGAGGTCGCCCTGCGCGGCCTTGGTGCCGCCGATGCGCTCCAGACAGAGCCCGATGTTTCGCTGCCAATCCCGGTTGTCCGGCTCCAGCCCGATCAGCCGCTCCGCCAGGGCCTTGGCCTGCGCGAAGTCCCGCCCCGCATCGGGCAGCCGCCCGCGGACCACCGCGAGATCGCCCTGCGCAATCAGGAACCGCCGGTTGCCATCGAGTGCCGCCGGCCACTCCGGCTCCAGTTCCAGCACCTCCTGGTACAGCGCCCGCGCGGGTTCGGCCTCGCCCTTGGCGGCATAGAGCCCGGCGCTGGTGAGCAGCGGTTGCAGGTCGTCGCGGTTGCGCTGCCGTGCCGCGGCCTGGCGGGCGCGGACCTGGTCGAGGATGCCGACGCGCTTGGCGGCGACATAGGCGAGGGCCGGGTCGACGCCCTGTTCTTTCAAGATGCGGGTGAGTTCGGTGAACACGCCGCTCGCCTCGCCGCGCGCCTCGATCGCGGCGAAGGAGGCGGCCAGGTCCTCGATGCGGGCGAGTTGGGCGGCGCGCTGGGTGGCGGCGGCCTGGCGTTGTTGCTCGCGCGCCTGCCAGTCGGCGAGGGTCTCGGCCGCCTGGAGGTCGCGGCGGTAGGTGTCTTCGACCGCGGTCAGCAGGTGGGCGCGGATGCGCTCGGTGGTGATCTGCTGTTGGGCCGCGGTCTGCGCCACGATGGTCTTTGTGTTCGAGTAGTTGAACCACAGGAGGCCGGCGCCGACCAGCAGCACCGTGGCAGCGACGCCGCCGAGGCCCCAGTGGAGTCGGCGCTGGTTGCGCTCCTGACCCTCCACCAGACGTTGCTGCCAGGCGCGAAACTCCCGCCGGGTCTGTTCGCTGTCGTCGCGCAGGCGCAGGACGGCGTTTTCCAATTCAGTGGCATTGCCGAACTTATGGCTCAAGTGGGCCTGGGCGCGCCGGGCGGTCCGGTACGCGGCCTGCAGGTCACGCCGCTCGGCTTGATAGGCGGCGGGGTCGCAGCGGTCGCCTGGGCCCGGCTGGTCGAGCTCGCTGACCGCGGTGTCGCGGCAGGCGTCGGGACCGGCGATCAGGAGCCAGGTCTTCTTGCCCCGGGACTGGGCGTAGAGGAATTCAAACTGGGTGTAGGAGACCCGTCCGAAGGCCGGGTCCGGCGTCGGCGGCTCGGCCCCGTAGGCGTCACCGACGAGCTGGATCAGGCCGTCGCAGCCGTCGATCTTATCGCGCAAGACCTGGCGCAGGTCGCCGGACTCGGTGCCCCAGATCTCCATGGTCTCGACCTCGTAGCCGAGAAAGCGCAGCACCTCGTCGACCTTCTTACGCAAGGTCCCCAACTCCTTGCTGACGGCGGAGATGAAGTAGCGGGCCCGGGGGGCGGGCGGGGTGGCAAGGGTCGCGGGATCTGGGGGCATCGCTCAGGTCTCCGGCAACTCCTTGGTATACAGCACGGACCAGTCGGCCACCTCGTGCAGGCAGTCCTCGGCCACCCGCTCGGCCAGGCGCAGGGTGTCGAGCGACCAGGCGCCGGGGTCGGTGGCGGGCTGGGCGCGCGCCTGCGCCAGGCGCCCCGCCAGGGCCGCCGCCGCGGCGGCGCGCCCGCCCAGGACGCGCGCCAGGCGTTTGGAGCGCTCGGCCAGGCGCCGGGTCTCGCCCTGGAAGCGCAGGCCGTTGCAGGAGGCGACGGCGGCGGGCAGGACGGCGGCGAGGAAGATCAGCCAGGGGGCCAGGTCGTGCTTGAGCTGGTCGGCCCAGGGCAGCCGGTGGGCAAAGTAGAGGACGAGCGGCAGAATGTCGACCCCGACGATCACGGCCTGGCTGAGTCTGGCGTCGGCCGGTTCCTAAGTCCGCGTTCGTCCTCTCCTACAAAGAGACCACCCCGCCCTCTGGGATTCAGGTTGCACGGGCGCCGAGAATTGCCTACGCTTCCTAACCTAACGCCTGATGTGACGAGAACTCGACTCTAGCATGTTTCCTCTTTGTCTTTCCGCGAGCAAGAACTGATGGCACTTCCGTTAAACAAGCGCGATTATGATCTGTTTCTCAGCCATGCGCATATCGACCGCTCGTTCGTTTCCTCTCTGTACAACTGGTTGACAGAAAAATCGGGGCTCAACGTCTGGTATGACGATCGCGAGCTTGCAGGGGGAGCGCTATTGGGTACCGACTTGCAGAATGCTATCGGGCGATGCCGGGGCATTCTACTCGTGGCGTCAGATGCTGCACTTACCAGGGGCTGGGTGAAAGCGGAGTATAACGCCGCATTGACCGAACGTGCAGAAAATGACGGCTTTCGGATCGTACCTCTCCGCCTGAGAAATGCGAATTTAAAGGAGGATTTCTTAATGCAGGGAACAAAATGGATCGACGTTCCCGACGGCCAGATTGACTCTGAGACAGCAATAGCGATAGTGAGATCTCTCTATCCCGGAGAAAAACGCCCAAACCCAAGAACTGCGCGTGATGTGTACGTCAGCTGCTCTTGGCAGCCCGATGATGCTACAAGTGCGCATGCCGTCTGCCGCATGCTGGTGGCGCAGGGCTTCCGTTTGATTGGCGATGCCAAGGATCAAAAAGGCTTTGGGAGCGGAGATCGTGTTGAACGCATTATTGCCAGTTGCGGCGCATTTGTCAGCATCATCCCTTATCGAGAATCCCAGGCGTGTGCGATCAATGGCGAGCGCCCATACAAGTATTTTTTGACCGAAATCGATTTCGCCGCAAAGCATAAAATACCTCGTCTAATTATTGCCGATCCAAAGATTCACCACAAGGATGGCTTAGATCAAGATTGGCTGCGCATGGAGACGACCACAGACGAGTGCCCAGATCCAGTGAAATCTCGATTAGAATCGCTGTGGGAAGAGGCAAGAGACCCACCAAATCCGCATTATATCTTTTGCGCATTGGACCTCGACTCAGATGCGGCTCGCGTGACAGGTCCAATTCGCCAATTGACCGAACGAGTAACGGGAATGTGCACGATAGTCGGCAATGAGATTCATGAAGAACCGTTACATGCCGCGATCATGGAGCGAATCCGACGTGCTTTCTTGATGCTGGCGGACCTCACCGACGACAACGTAAACACATGCATTGAAGCAGGCATGGCACTTATCGTCGGCATTAACGTTGAACTGATCGCGCGAGGCAATGCTCGTCGCCCCCCGTTTATGTTACGGACACTCCAGATGCCGACTTACAACGACGATGTAGAGCAAATTGGCATAATACATAAGATCATTCGCCCCTATCGCCGCCGGATCATTAACGTGGAGCTATAGCCGTATCTTTGTTTTTTCACTCTGGCGCTGGGGTCCGCGGCGGCTACCAGGAGGTCCGCGTGTCGCAGCAGCAGGGCGGACTGGGCGCGATAGGCACGGCCGCGGCGCTGGCTGGCCAGCGCCAGGCGCTCACTGGCCGCGGCGTCCGGGTCCGGCTTGTCGTAGATGCCGTCCGCCGCGACCACATAGGCGCAGCGGGCCGCCTGGCGATCGAACTCGGGGTGGAAGTCGGGCGCGCGGCTGGCGCGGTAACTGGGCAGATCGAAGGGCAGCACCGCCGCCAACTCGGTCTCGATGCAGTTGTCGCCCGCCCAGTCCGGCCCCGCACCGTCCGGGGCGATGCGCAGCCGCTCCAGCACCCGCGCCGCCACCGTATCCGCCCCCTCGCACAGCCCCGTCACCAGGCGCAGCAGGGGCGCTCGGCGGGCATAGAAGGCCGACACCGGCGGCTCCCGCCCGGCCTGTACCGGCACCCCCGGGGTCAGGGCCGCCAACTGGCGGCCGATGACGGCAAACACCTGTGCCAGGGTGGTGTCCAGGGTCTGCTCTTCGGCTGGCGACAGCACCCGCCGCCCGGCAAAGCCCAGGCGCAGCAGGGCCCGCGGGCGGGGCGGGAGGGCGTTCGCGGGTGCTGGGTGCGGCATGACGATCATCCTGCGGGTCGGTGGCGCTGGCGGGGATTATCCCGCACGTGGCTTCACAAACATATCGGGTCGCGTCGGCCCTGACCGATCCATCAGGGCCCCGGCGATTCAGGCTCCCCAGCCAGCGACAACAGGGCGCGCCGCGCCGCAGGTGACAATCGAAAGCCCCGGTCCTCTAGTGTGTCGCAGATCGGCGCCAACTCGTCCAGCATACGCGCCCGCTTTGCCTTGAGCAGCACGCCCAGTGTTCCCGTGTAGACCACGCCAAGCAGCTCAGCGAAGCGACGTGCCCGGCGATCGTCGAGAAGGGCCAGGTGCCCGGCGGTTTCCTTGGCGAGCGCCATCACCTCAATCTCTCCCGCGCCGAGCCCGCTGGCCAGCGGCAACAGAACCCGGGTCTGGGGCTCGACGATCCGTATCCACGGCAAGTCCGCCACCGTCGGCAGATGGACACCGAGCGCCCGACCCCGCTCCAACTCGTCGTGCACCGCGGGCGGCAGCAAGATACCCCCGTAGAGACGCGGCAACAGGTCCAGCAGATTAAGCTGGAACAGGTATTGGATCGGCGAGGTGTCGGCGATGACCTCAGGCATTGGCGAGATCGTGCGCCAGTTCATCCGCGGTCAGATCGAGCGCCGCAACGCCGTAGTCGCCCAGCCTGGCGAGGAATAGGGGTTGCGGCACGCCGGCCAGTTCCGCCGCCGCTCCGCAGGACAGCCGTCCCAGTTCAAAGAGCTTGATGGCGGCCATCATGCGCAACGCGATGCCGGCCTGACGGTCATCGGCGCCGAGCTGCAGGGCGATTTCCGCGGGGATATCGAAGGCGACGCGGGACATGGTTGAAACCTCTGTTGAAGCCGGCGGGCCCTCGCTGCGACGATCCGCCGGGTCGATCAGGCGACGCTTGGGTCGTGCCGGTGTGCTGTGGTGGTGCGGTGCCGGCCCTGGGATCGCCGACAGTCCGGGGCGTCCCGCATCGGGGTGATGGCGCCGTAACGCACGACGGGATGGTAGTCGCGCCGAGGTGTGGCGGCAAGACAATGAAAGTCCCGTGTGGGAGCGGCTTCAGCCGCGACGAGGCCCTGGCCGCTTGTGCGGTCGCGTCGCGGCTGAAGCCGCTCCCACCAGGTCCCGGACGTTCACGGCAAGGCCCCGACCTCCGGTCGCGGCCCGCGCCCCAACCGGAGGTCGAGGCTTCAGCCGGAAGGGCCGCGCGAGACCTCCCGGGGCGGGCGCGGACCGCGGCGGCGACGACTTGCCCGGTCGCGCGGGACTTGGGAGCCGGTAAGCCCCCTCATCCGGGGGCGCCGGGTGGTCACGGGGAGCCCCGGCGCGGCCCCGCTCACCGCGCTGTACCCTGCACCCGCGCCCGAATCGTCTCCAACTCCGCCAGGTCCTCAGGCGACACATGCAGGCCCCGCTGCTGCATCGCCGCGAAGATCGCGAGCGTCTCACCCCAATGCTGTCGCAGCAGGTCCTCGCGCCCCTGCCGGTCGGCGATCTTGCCGAGCTTGTAGTGGCACATGGCCAAGTCGCGCTGCCAGCCAGCGTTGCACGGGTTCGAGGCGGCCAGGCGCTCGGTAATCGCGAGGGACAGCTCGTAGGCCGCTAGGGCGCCCGCCAAGTCGCCCCGCGCGGCCTTGATCTCGCCGATCCTGTTCAAGTTCGCCGCCACGTTGCGCAGCCAGTCGGCGTTCTTCGGGTCCGCGTGGCCTAGAGACGTGGCAATCACGAGGGTCTCGATATTCGCCAACGTGCCCGAGAAGTGGTCCTGCGCGGTGTTGGTGTCGTCAAGCTTGGTTTGGCTCGACAATAGATAACCCTGCGATTTCTCATTATCTGGTTCGACTGCGGTGAGGCGAGCGGCGATCGAATGAGCCTCGGAGTAGTCGTGCGTGGCCTTCAGGCAATCAGCTCGTATTGACGTTCGCATAAACTCAAAGGCAGTCACAAGGGCTCGTCCACGAAGGTCCGGTTCTGCCTCCGGCCTCGGCTCGAAACAATCCGACTCGACTGGTGGATGCGCCTGCGGCAGCATGGAAGCGAACGCCCAGCCAGCAAAGCCATTGAGCGCGGCTTTAAAAGGCGCGCTGCTTATCGCCCGGTCGCCCTGCGCAATCAGAAACTGCCAGGTGGCATCGAGTGCTTCCGGCCACTCCGGCTCCAGTTCCAGCACCTCCCGATACAGCGCCCGCGCGGACTCGCCCTCGCCCTTGGCGGCATAGAGCCCGGCGCTGGTGAGCAGCGGTTGCAAATCGTCGCGGTTGCGCTGCCTTGCCGCGGCCTGGCGGTTGCGGACCTGGTCGAGGATGCCGACCCGCTTGGAGGCGACATAGGCGAGGGCCGGGTCGACGCCCTGTTCCTTCAGGATGCGGGTGAGTTCGGTGAACACGCTGCTCGCCTCGCCGCGCGCCTCGATCGCGGCGAAGGAGGCGGCCAGGTCGTCGATGCGGGCGACCTGGGCCGCGCGCTGGGCGGCGGCGGCCTGGCGTTGTTGCTCGCGCGCCTGCCAGTCGGCGGCGGCCGTGGCCGCCTGAAGGTCGCGGCGGTAGGCGTCTTCGACCGCGGTCAGCAGGTGGGCGCGGATGCGCTCGGTGGTGATCTGCTGCTGGGCCGCGGTCTGCGCGACGAGGGTCGTCTTGGTCCGGTCGATGGACCACAGGAGGCCGCCTCCGACCAGCAGCAGTGTGGCGAAGACGCCGCCGAGGCCCCAGCCGAGCCGGCGCTGGTGGCGCTCCTGCCGTGCGCGCAGTTGCGCCAGTTCGTCCTTGAGCCGGAGCACGCGGTTTTCGAGTTCGGCATCGCTGTCGACGCGATGGCGCAGGTGGTTGGCGGCGCGCAGGCGCTCGACATAGGCCAGTTGCAGGGCGCGGCGCTCGGCCTGGTAGGCGGCGGGGTCCGGGTGCGGGGGTTCGCCGTCGCGCGTCGGCGGCAGGTCGAGTTGCGCCGGTTCGCGGTCGCGCCGGCAGCCGGGGCCGACTTCGATCACCCAGGTGTGCTTGCGCAGACGCTGGGCGTATAGCAACTCGAACTGGGTATAGGAACAGCGCCCGAAGGCGGGGTCCGGCCAGGGGCGCCCGGGGGCGTCGCTCAGGGGCGGTTCGCGGCCGTAGGCGAGGCCGACCAGTTGGAAGACGCCCTCGCAGCCCGCGATCTGCTGCTCCAGCCAGGCCCGCAACTCGCCGGGGCCGGTGGGGAAGTCGTCCTGCGTCACGGTGTCGAAGCCGAGCTTGCGCAGGGTGTCCGCGACCAGACGGCGGGCGCTGCCAAGCTCGGTGCTGACGGCGGAGACGAACAGACGCGTTCTGATCAAGGCCGGTGCGTGCTTGCCGAGCGCGGCGGGGATGGGTTTCGCTCTCGCGCTGCACCTGTGGTCGGTAAGCGATGCGGCTAGGGGTCCAGCGCCAGAGTTATGGAAAGGATTCCATAGCAAATGCCGCGCGTTCCCCCTGAATCGCCTCGCCCCAAAGTGCGACGTGACGATCGGGGGCATTGATATTGAAGTAATTTCAAAGAAATCGTCGGCGCCATTTACTGCTGGCACGCGCCATGCTCTATACCCATCAAGCGACCGAGTCGGCAGGATGCCACACCGGGAAGCCCTGAGGCCGTCGGCAGTATCAAGCGGCTCAGGGGACTCTCCCGGCGGGGTGGGGGCGCAGGGAGGCGCAATGTGACCCAGGCCCGGTAGGTTCGCTTTCGGCGCACATCAC
>Ga0247841_10006465_pt1 | contig 18042 bp, 14 predicted proteins | sample LaCruzMarch2015__2_FD_192410 | JGI IMG/M metagenome (GOLD analysis project Ga0247841, IMG submission 192410) | Freshwater microbial communities from meromictic Lake La Cruz, Castile-La Mancha, Spain - LaCruzMarch2015_18m | ecosystem: Environmental > Aquatic > Freshwater > Lake | place: Spain... | reverse complement strand
GTGTGTCCATCCACGATCTGGACCCGCGCACCCGCCAGTAGTAGGAACGCCCTACTTCCAGCGCCCCGGGCGCAATCCAGCAGGATGGCATCTCCTGATCGGCGGGAGTTACGATCCAGGCGCCGGTGACATTGTCGACCGGCGTCATCTGCAGCTGTTGCGTGAGAGGCAGGGTGAAATTGACGTCCTTGGCGATCAGGACGTCATAGCCGAAGATGTCCCTGAGCGGGCGCCATTTGAAATCGACCTGCTGGGAACGGCCCGTCACGGGATCGGCCCCGATGAAGCTGCCGGGGGCGGGCGCCGTTGGCCAGGGGCCCAGCTTGGCCACAGAATCAATGAATTGCCACAGGCAGCCTTTTTTTGCGATGAAATCGTAATCCTGATTGTCGATTGCCCAGAGGGTATTGTAGGCATTCGTTGATATGTGCAGCGACGTCGGCTCGCGCGTGAACTCGACAGTGCCGGGGTCAGGCAGCCCGTCTATAAGTGAGTCCCATTGAGGAGGGGGAGGTACAAAAACCCTGGCCTCCAGCGTGCGGTCGGCGCCGGTGCTGTTAAGGGGGAACTCGATATCTGTGTTCCACGCGCCGTAGAGCACACTGTTGAGCATGCAGATACCGAAGAAACCCCTGTCGGGGGGATCGAGAGGGTCCCAGTTGGTGCTGGTATCCAGTGTCCAGCGGTAGATGATGCCTTCGGTGGAGGTTATGGTATCGTGGATGCCGACGTAGATATTCTTATAGCTGCCGTAGAGGTCATCAGCCACCACGTGCACGTTGCCCTGCATGGGCAATTCTTTAAGCACGGTGAACTGCGGTGTGCTGATCGAAAAATCCGCCCAGGCTACGCCCGTATCCGTATTCCCCTCGGTGCCCACAAAGACAAGCTCCTTGGCCTTTGTCGATTGGTCTTTCACGGGGTTGCAGATTGTGTGCGCCGGGGCCAGCAGGTTGGTATTCAGCCTCTTCACAGTCTGCCAGGCTACTCCGCTTTGCCTCAGCTTGCGCACAGTGAAGTTATCCAGCACATACATGGTTGTTTCGTTCAGCAGGGAGATGTCTTTAACGTTGGTACCCGCCAGCACAGTAGCCCAGGTATCACCTGAGTCGGCTGAATAGGTGATATTTTCGGTGCCCAGGTCCGCGAAGACCACCACGCTGCTGACACTGTGTGTGCCCGAAGCTGTCGTATCAACCGGGGTGAGACGCAGGATGGTGCCGGTGTCGCTTGAGGGAAGGGTCAATGTGCGTTCCCACAGCTGCCCCAGCGGGTCGCTGGTGCTGCGCCATACGCTGTCGATATTGGGCGTCACGGTTGGATCTGTATTCAATGAGGCCAGGTATAGAGTGCTCTCTCCCAGGACGTCCGATGTTTCAGGTTTTTCCACGGCAGCCACATCGGACAGTTCGCTGATCCTGGTATTAATGATCCCGATCTGGTTCCAGGCGTATCCGTTGTCCATGCTGTACTGGAAGGCCGATTCATCGGAGGGCGCCTTGTTTAACCGGGAGGCTGGCCACTTGCCCGGCGCCCATCCCGTTCCGCCGTCCGTCGGGTTTTCGGAGCTGGTGCCGCAATAGGCGAAGCTGCCGTCCGAACTCCATGCCAGCAGTACATTAGCGTACCCGGTGGCGCCGCCGCTTCCCCCTCCGGTGGGCGATTTCAGGCTATCTGATTTGAGCCACGTGGCGCATCCCGAGCAGGTTGCCTGCGCATTCAGGCTTTGCCAGACGTTGGCCATCGCCCTGGCGGGATTGGAGGTTGCCTCGCCGGCCAGCAGGATACCGGTGGCATTGGTGCCGGAATAGGCGATCGAGGTGATGCGCTGTCCGGATGTGGGTGTGATGGGTGGTGTGATGGCATACCTGGTGGGCGTGGGGCTGATGTAGTAAACGGCTGAAGAAGCGGCCGGGGCCGGAGTCCCGTAGTACATGTTTACAAAACAGCTGCGCAGGTTTATGTCGGTGCCCACGTAATCGGAGGGGAGCTCGATGCCTGTCCTTATTATTGAATCGGCCGCTAATACCCCGAGAGCTACCGGGTAGGCTGTGTAGCCTGCGGCGAGGTCCCATTCGGTTGAATTGCCGATGCTATTGTGCTTGCCCAGGTGCAGGGCCGATCCTACAGCTGGCAACGGCGTAAATGAGATTACCGCCATGGTCTGGTCCGGATCATAGCCGGGAGAGAACTTCACCGATGTGACGGCCGTCCAACCACCCGGATCCTGGGGTGTCCACGATCCGGAGAAAGACGTACCGTAAGGCCTGGTCAGCAGCCTGCCGTTTCCCGGTGGTGTTATGCTGCGTGTCCCGATGGCGATATCCCTGAGCCGGTCGGCCGAATCGTATCTTGCTATGTCCAGGCAGCTTATGTATTCGTTGGCTAAGAGAGCGAGGCCGGTATCTTTCCAGTTAGCGCCGCCGTCGATAGAGTAATAGGCCATACGCGGGCCGCTGGCCGGTGTGCCGGTTCCGTCTGTGACGGCGATAATGAAATTGGCGTCGTCGGGCGCTACGGCAATGTTCCAGACCGGGGTGAAGGCGCCCGCCGCGGTCAGGTTGTTGCCGATGTTGGAGAGCCATGTGAAGCCGCCGTCGGTGGATTTAAACAGTCCGGCTTTGGCGGGCAAGATATCCGTGTTGACCAGATAAAAAGTCCGGTTGTCAGGTCCGATCGCAAAATCGTTAACGCCGTATGTATTAATGAACATGCCGTTGGAAACGTCGGCAGGGGTATTCACCACGCTCCATGCCAGTGTCCTCTGCGTGGCTGCGCTGCTCTGGGCGAATGGAATGAGCAAGCCGGCTAACGCTAACACGGAGATGACCAGGATAAACGTGTAAGACCGGCGTATAATTCTCATCAAGTATCTGTTAACCGTACCTCGTAACCGGGCACTATATCATGCGCCTATATAGATCAGATTCATTTGAAATCTACCACAAATAGAGGCCTATTTGCAAAATGGCAAATCGCGTGTTAGATTAATCCGGCAGAGAGTACTATGGTAATCCGGGTAACCGAAGCTGACCGGGATATGGTATTGAGCAATGGCCTATTTTGATGACGGACTGTTTATGCGTACAATTTAGGCAGGCCGGCTTTGCGGGATGGGAAATGCCGGCGCGATCAATGATTAAATATATCTGAGGTAGCTATGGCGATTAATCAGGATAATGCTAAAGCCAAAGGTGGCACTCCGGGCGGGGTATCCAAGCCCGGTATTGCCAGGCTGAACGTTCAATATGCCGCGCCCATGCCGCAGGCCCTGGGACTGATTCCCGAGGATGTGGCCAAAAGGTACAAGGTGCTGCCCCTTTCCCTGGAGAATAACACGCTGCGGATTTTTATGGCCAATCCCAGCGACGTACTGACCGTTGAAAACCTGTCCATTTATACCAGGAGGCGCATAGAGCCGGTTGCCGCCTCGGAAGCGGATATCAAGGAAGGCATCGAGTACAATTACAGTGCACTTAAGGATGCTTCCAGGCTGGGCGGTACGGGCTTACCTACGGGACCTGCCTCCGGCGCGGCCTCTTCGCGTATTGTGCCCGGTGCTGCAGCAATCCCGGTCCTGCCTGTTATCCCGGGGGATACTGAACCTGCCGGTCAAACTCAGGCCGGTGGAGCAACGCCGCTGCCTCTTTATGACGACAGGGTGCTGCCTCCCGAGATAACCAGTGACTCTCCAATAGCGCACCAGCTTACCAGGATGCTTGACGAGGCGGTCAAGGCCAGGGCGTCAGACGTGCACATTGAGCCGGATGAGAATAATCTGCGCATTCGCTACCGGATCGACGGCATATTGCACGAGGTGGCATCGCTGCCACTCACAGTGCACAATGGCCTCATCTCGCGCATCAAGATCCTCTCAGATATGAATATTGCCGATCACCGTCGGCCCCAGGACGGGCAGTTTTCATTTGATTCGGATAACAAGTACATTGACGTCCGTGTTGCCACTGTGAACACGGTCAATGGAGAGATGGCCGTGTTACGGCTGCTGGACAAATCGGTGGCGGCGCTGGCCCTGCCACAGGTTGGTTTTCTACGTGAAAGCCAGGAGAAATTTGAACAGATGCTGATGATGCCCTACGGAATGGTGCTGATCAGCGGTCCTACCGGCGCAGGAAAGACGACTACGCTTTATGCCGCCGTTAACTCCCTGGACAGTGTGGGAAAGAACATTATAACTGTTGAGGACCCCGTCGAGTACCGTTTTTCAAATATTAACCAGATACAGGTCAATGTCAAGGCCGGGCTGACTTTTGCCAGCGGCCTGCGTGCCATAGTCAGGCTCGACCCGGATGTTATCCTGGTGGGCGAAATCCGGGATAGCGAAACAGCTCTGATAGCCGTGCAATCGGCCCTCACCGGGCACCTGGTGTTATCCTCGGTGCATGCCAACGACACTGTGGGATCAGTCTTCCGCCTGATCGACCTGGGGGTTGAGCCTTTCCTCATCAGTTCAGCCCTGATCGGTATCGTTGCCCAACGCATGGTGCGGCGAGTTTGCCCTCATTGCGCCCGCAAGGTGACTGCGCCACTGGTGGAACAGATGGCATATGAGAAAGAGATGGGTGAAGCGAAGGCTGAATTCATGTACGGCGAGGGTTGTAAGGTTTGTGTGTATACCGGCTATCTCGGCCGCACTGCCATATTCGAGATACTGACCATAACCGACAATATCCGCAGGATGATAGTGGGCGGCTCGAGCAATACCGATATCCGGGCGGCTGCGCTAAGCGAGGGCATGGTGCCCATCGCCCGCTACGGTATGATGCAGGCCAAGGCCGGTGTTACCACACCCTACGAGGTGCTGCGCAACGCTTATACCATTTCATGAACATTTATCATTACTGCATGGTAGGGGCATTAAAGTAGGGGCGTACCTTCAGGTGCGCCCGCAAGGCAATAAATGAATTACGAGTATATCGGTTACACTGCTGACAGGCGGGTGGTCAAGGGTAAGATCGATGCCTCCGGGGAGAAGGAGGCAGGCGACAGGCTGTCGGCCAGCGGATACCAGATTCTCAGTCTGAAGGCCGCAGGCGGGTTGAGTATAACAGGGATGCCTTCGTTTTTTGAGAAGGGGGCCAAGCAGGAGGAGATCATACTGTTCTCACGGCAGCTTGCTTTACTGCTGGAGTCCGGTGTGGGCATCGTCCAGAGCCTTGATTTATTAAAGGTACAGACTACCAACAAGGCATTTGCCGGGATGCTGGATACTATAATATCCGACCTGCGGGCAGGCAGCCCGCTTTCGGTTGCGCTGGACAAGCATCCCAGGGCGTTCAACAAGATGTACTGCAAGATGATAGCCGTAGGGGAGCAGACCGGCCAGCTTGAGAGCGTGCTGCGCAACCTGGCCGGATACGCCGAACAGTCCTCTGCCGCCACGCGCAAGATAAGGCAGGCCATGACCTACCCTATCATAGTGCTTGTGCTGGCGGTAGCGGTGGGATTTCTGGCTGTCACCTTTGTATTGCCTCCCATCATGGATATGTTCAAGACCCTGGGCGGCAATGTGCCGCTAATGACACAGATTCTGATCGCAGTGGTTAGTTTCATGGGGGTATATGGTGTATATGTAATGCTGGCAGTGCTGATCCTCGTACTGCTGACCTATATGTACTCAAGGACTCCCGCCGGGGCGCTGCAAAAGGATAGATTTTTATTGACCATGCCGGTTTTGGGGAGGCTCAACCTGATCAACACACTGGCGCGCATTTGCCGCAGCATTACAATCTTGTTCAGATCAGGCCTGCCCCTGCCCGACATACTTAAACTCACCGCTGAGTCGAGCGGTAACTTGGTTATATCCGACGCGCTGATGGATGTTGAACAGGATATAGTCAAGGGGGAGGGGCTGGCCTCTGCCATGGGGAGGCGTTCGGTATTTCTCCCGCTGATGGTTGAGATGACCCGTGTAGGAGAAGAGACGGGAAACCTTGACAATACGCTAACGATCGTGGCTGACAGCTTTGAGATCGAAGCGGCGGATAAACTGCAAACCGTGCTCGGTATGATAGAGCCGGCCATGACCATTATCATCGGATTGGCTGTTGGTTTTCTCGCCCTATCGATTTTCGTGCCCATCTACTCAAGTATGAGCTTGATTGGGGGTTGATGGTCGTGATTTTAGGCCCGGGCCGGACTCAAAAAGGCGCATCCCTTATGGAAGTCCTGATCGCCCTGTTCATATTTTCGATCATAGGCGCGGTTATAGTTGCCGGCGTGTTCGTCGCCGTCAAAGGCAATGATGTTTCGCGTACGCATATCATGGCTGAGAGTTTGGCCAGATACGAGCTTGAATATTTAAAGGATGTTAGTACAGAGAATTGGACGGTTGCTCCGTGGAGCTACACATTACCCGGTCCGCCCGCACCGCCCTGGGATGCGACGCATATTGGTCTTCCTTCAGGTTACAGCGGGTATTCCATTACTATGACTGCGCAACCATTGACAAGTGCGCCGTATCTCAGCAACAGCCGGACTCAAAGAGTAACTGCTTCAGTTCGTTATAACGACAAGGCGATATTAAACATCGACGAGTACTTAATGCAGCGGTAAATAGGAATACGGAAGGCTATTTGAGTATGTGTGAGCGCAGCAATAAGGGACAACAGGGCTTCACATTGGTCGAATTGCTGATCATCATAGCTATTATGGGAGTTATAACCGGTGTGATGGCACTGACCTTCAGCCTGGCTACGAATATTACGAGGACTGATTCAGCCCAGAGTATTATTCTCACCCAGGTACATCAGGCATCAGCCTGGATATCAAGAGATGTGCAGAGCGCTACCACTGTGACCCCGGTTAATTCGCCGACAAAATTATTAAGTCTCAAGCGCTTTAGCTGGAACGGCACAACCTTCGAAACAAATGCGCAGGTTGACTATGATATTGCATCAAACGGGACTATGACCAGGATTCTAACCGATAGCCAGGGGACAAGAGTTACACAGGTGGCGCAATTTATCGACTATCCGGATCCAAATACCAGTTTCATGAAAGGGCCGTCGACGGCTGCGGAGAACAATACATATATACTGAAATTGAAAGCGACGCAGCATGGCAGTAGTTTTAACGCGCAGTATAAGATTGCACAAAAGATACCCCAGCAATAATAAATTTGAGGTTGAAGTCACATAATAAATGACGTGAGCGAAATAAAAAGGAATAGTCTGAACAGCCTGAGAAACCAGGCGGGGCTGGCTTTGCCGCTGGCTCTGGTATTACTGGTTCTGGCATCGATAATAATAATGCCCGGCCTATGGGTAATGCAGTCATTGTTAGTCATCAATCAGGATAGCGAGATAGACACACGGGGATACTACGCTGCGGATGCCGGCATTACAGATGTCATCTGGCGCTTCGATCAAAGGACGAGCCCGCCGTTTCCCTATGCGATGACTGATAAAGTCAATGGCATGGATGTCTTTCTCACCGAGGTGAAACAACCTGTAGTAGTTGGCCCGGTCACAACGTATTCAATTTTATCGACCGCTAAACTCGGCAGCAAAACAATTTATAAAATCTTCGCGGAAATCAACGTGAATACCAGTGTTTCACCATTCGACTATGCAATAGCTACGACAGGGGGAGATATAAACGTATATAATCCTGCCACCGTCACATCCACTCCGCCCGGGAATGGTGATATGTTTGCAACCGGCAATATCAAGCTGACAGGCGGGTGCAGCAGTGTTGACGGCGCAATTACCGCCACCGGGTCAATTAGCCCCTCCGGTTGCCCGAGCAGCAGTCCCAATGCGCCCCCCGTAACATTTGTTGCCCTCGATACGTCCTGGTATCTCACGGAAGCAAATAAAGGAGGCCCGCCCGCGCCCCTGGGTGCGATTGATAACAAAAATAATTATCATCTGGGGCCAAAGCATATTACAGGTGACCTTTCGATTAAAGGATCGTCAATCATACTGGACGGTGTGGTCTGGGTGGATGGCAATATAAATATTAAGAACAGCAATGTTACCTGCTCCGGCAATGGATATTTTATTGCTAACGGTGTCGGTAAAAATATCGTCGTAGAAGTCGGTTCCGAGCTGTCCAAAACGATAAATCTGCTATGTTTGAATGGGAATGTCAATGTGAGTCAAAGCGCTCAAATAGGCACGATATACGCGCCCAACGGTAACATAGTGATGGGGAATAACGGGACTGTGTACGGGAGCCTGATAGGGAAATCAGTTTCAGTATGGAATAATCGTGTAATCAATTTCCAGGTGAGCATAGGCAATCCTCTGCCAGGGGTGATTGCAAGTGGGACCGGAGCTGTGCTGAGCAGTTACAGCCAGTAATGATTTCAATATTATGGGGTTGATGTGCCACCATTTATGGCACATTGACACCTTTGTTATCGTGCTATATAATCGCCTCTTAAGAGCCTATTCGAGTGAACATCGCATCATATACATCGCGGAACTCTTAAGCGATAATCACTAATATAGCATGCGCTGTCAAAGTGTGTAGCGTTGGATAGGCATAGCTTTGCGGGTCAATGATCAGGATTATGCTGAATAGTATCAAGCGCGGGCAGCGAGGGCTGTCACTGATAGAGGTCTTGATCGCGCTTTTTATCCTTTCCATTGTCGGTGTCACAATTTTGGCCGGCGCATATGTTAACGTAAAAAGTACAGAGACATCCCGCGAGAATATCCGGGCGGAAGGATTGGCAAAATATGAACTGGAGTATGTTAAATCTATCTCAAACGATAACTGGAACGGGATAGTCGACCAGGTCAATCCCTATACTGTACCGTCCGCCCAGGGCCCGTTATGGGATCCCGCGCACGATGGCAGCGACCTGCCCACTATCTATAGCGGCTATTCGGTCACAATAACAATCAGCGCCCTGCCTGGATACGACGTCAATATGCGAAAAGTGAATGCGTCGGTATACTACCAGGGTAGTCGCCAGGCCAACATAGATACTTATTTAGTGAACAGCCAATAAAGCTCGAGCCGGGTAAATGAGACGTAAATTTAACATTATAATAGGTAATCAACAGGGTTTCACTCTGATTGAGGTGCTCATTGCGGTTGCCGTACTGGGGGCGATAACAGGCATTATGGCCATGACCTTCAACATGGTTACGCGCACTACCACGACCGGCACGGCCCAGAACCTGATGATGAGCCAGGTAAATCAAGCGGCAAACTGGATCGCCAGGGATATCGAAAGCGCCAGCAGCGTGATGACCGACAATGGGACCGTGCTGTGCTCCATACAGCGTTATGTTTGGGACGGCGATGATATAACGAGCAGCACCACCATCGATTACGTTGTTAATAACGGGATGTTGCGGCGGAAAGTGAACGGGAGTGAGGGAACGCCCATCGCTCAATTTATCAGCTATCCGGATCCGTATACCAAGGTTGAACATGCGTCTGAGAACAACACGTATATTATTAAGCTGAGGTCGGTATATAAAAATAGTGAGTACAGGCAGGAATTCAAGGCCAATCAAAGAGCGCCGTGACTGCACGTTTACAACAATGGTTGAACGAATAGCTACATTGCTGAGAAAGGGTCAGCCCGGTATGGCCCTGCCTTTGGCGTTATTGCTGATTATCGCGGCGTCATTGATAGTCGTGCCCAGCCTGTATGCGGTACAGTCTCTGCTGAAAATCAATACCGATGTCAGCAAAGACACGCTGGCCTACTATTCTGCTGATGCCGGCGTAGCAGACCTGGTATGGAAATACAAGTATGGCACAACTCCGACCGCATCCTATACTTTGAACGGTGTCAATGGCATGGATGTGGATGTATCTCTGGTTAAAACAAGCGGGCAGGATTACTACTGGATGTCGAGCGCACCGTCAGGCGCAGCAAATCGGGCGCAGGTCTATTTAAGAGTACAGCAATCGGGCTCGCAGGGCAGCAGCATCTTCGAATATGCAGCTCTCAGTCTGGATGGGGATATCACCCTGGGCACAAGCCAGGATATTACGATAACATCGGATGATGTGCTGAGTATACACAACTGTGATGCCGCATGGACGCGCGTGCCGAGCACCGTAGGCTGTACCAGGGTCACTTCTCCCAGAGCCAGCGGGTTGTATTACGATACCGCCGGATATAGCGCGCGTATGGTTATGACCAAAGCACTTGCTGGAAACCTGGCACATGGAAACATCACTGCCCTTAATATCTCTGATTACAAATACGTCAAACTGTGGATACAATCGACCCGGGCCTTGAACCAGGGTGACCTGGTATTTAAGCTGGCGACAGGCAACGCCCTGAGCGGTACTGTCCAAACACTTCCCTTGCCCGCTGTACCCGCCAATGCAGGTACCCGTCTGTTGCTCTCCATCCCCAATCAGGCGGTTTTCACCGGGCTTAGGTCTATCGGTATACAGCAGACGGCGCCGGGACCCCTCAGCTACACGGTAAACATAGATAGCGTGGTGGCTACCAACGATATCTCCGACGGTGATATTTTTGCCAATGGGGCCTGCAATATCGCCGGCACGGTCAGGGGAGACGCCAGCGCCACAGGCGCCATTATAGTTAATCAATGGAACGGCAAACTCTGGGGTACGGCAACTCCTAATGCGCCTGCCTATGTACCGCAGGATATACCTGTGGCAAACTATATATCAGAGGCAATGGCTGGCCCTCTCTATAGCGCTCCTCCCACCTGGGGGACCATCTACATAGGGCCCGGGCATTATAACGGCGATGTGACCTTCGGAGGCAGCTTAACTGTATATATTCAGGGGCCCATATATGCTTCAGGTTCAATAAATATAGCCAATAGCGCTGTTGTCAGCGGCGCCTATCCAATCGTAGCTGAAAACAACGTTACCATCAGTGGAGCTGCCAGGGCACAGTTGGACGAGGCTGCTGTGCCGCTTATCATTGCCCGAAACGGTGATATTTCTGTCAGCGGGAGCTCGGCAGCTTCGGCCATGTTGTACGCGCCCAACGGGACGGCCACTATCAGCGGAGGCACTCCAAGCCCCCCGGGTTTTAACGTTTACGGTTCTGTCGTTGCCAAGGACGTAAATATGAGCGGCAGCACAACAATCAAATACATGACTGGCCTGAGGACATTGCCCTGGCCGCCCGGCTGGGGTCTGGGTGGAGGGCCTGGAGGAGGCGGCGGTGGGGGTCCAAAATCATTTAAGGTAAAGGGATATGACCACCGCTGAATATTTGCCTTGAATCTCTCAGATAATTTTCATGTATAATAGGAATAAATACCTTAAGAATAAAGATAGTGGCATCGCCTGTAGAAGCACCTAAAGTAACCAAGAGCAATATATCGCAACGCCTGCCGCGCCTCAGTACCTCCGTCTGGCTGATCCTCATACTTGCCTTATTCTTAATAGTCATGGTGCCTATGGTCACCGGCTATATAGAGCGGGCGTCACAGCAAGCAGCAATGCAGTTACAAGTTGACCAGATACAAACAGAGATCGATACATTGAAGGCCAGGATGGCATCTCAATCAACTATTACTGCCGAAGCGGCCAGGATGAAAGCGGACCTGGAAGCAGCCAAACTGCAGTATAAAAATGTCGGTGATAATCCGGAGGTCTCGCAAATCATCATGGACCTTGCCTGGCAGTACGATATTACTATTGTTGGCATGACGGTCTCGCAGGCGGTATACAAGATCCTGGGCACCGATTACCCCGTGCTTACCTATTCGCTCAGCTTGAGCGGCCAGGTGGCGAATTTCCAGAATTTTCTCATTGCTGTCGGTGATAGGCTACCTTCAAGCCAGTTCATCAATGTTGTTATCAGCCCGGCCACTATAGAAGGGGAACTGGATATGGCTACTATCAATATGCAGATTTATTGTAATAAATGATCTTGTGATCTGTTGCACGATATGTTAACCATTAATATAGAAGACAGCCTGGTAAAAATCACCTCGGTAAAGGGGAAACGGGTAGTGTTTGCCTCGGAATCCCCTCTTCAGGCCGGCTGGGTGCAGAATGGTATTGTGCGTGAAAAAGCGCATGTCAGCCAGGTCATAAGCATGGTTCTGGCACAGTACAAGATAAATGAAAAAGATACGGTAGCCAGCATTAGCGGCATGCAATCGATCTATCGAGTTGTGTACGTGCCAAAGCTCGCCCGTGCGCTGCTGGCGGAAGCAGCCAAAAAGGAGATGGCGCGGGCTATACCGGTTCCTCTTTCTTCAGTCTACACCAGCTGGGTCGATGTGAAACTTTCTGAAAGCGAGGTCGCCCTCTGCCTGCTTGGCATACCCTTTGATAATGTCAATTCGGTCATGGATACTTTAAAGCTCAGCGGACTTCGCCCGAAATATCTTGAACTAAGGCCGCTGGCAGTATCGCGCGTCATCGATGAAAAGACTGCTATCGTTATTAATGTAAGGCAGAACACATTTGATATCACGATTGTAAATAACGGTATCCCTGAGATGATCCGCAGTCTCCCGTTTCCGGGTGGAGCAGCCATGAGCGACGGGGATAAGGTCAGAATGGTCAAGGACGAGGTTGACAGGACCGTTAACTTCTATAATTCAGGCCGTTCCGACAGTCAGCTGGGCCAGCATACGTATTGTATTGTCAGCGGTATACTGCGCGAGACCTTATCAATGGTGATGGGGTATCCGGTTAAGGCCGCCCCGGCCCTCCTCACATATCCACCGAGCCAGGATGACAATGATTTTGTTGTAAACAGCGGGCTGGCATTGCGCACTATCAATCAATTGACGAAAGTAGATATAAACGTGATGCCGAGCGCGGCCCCGACTGGCAGGCCCGCAGGCGCAGGTATCAACCCTGCGCCGCTGGTTGCACTGGGGGTTTGTGGTGTGCTGGCATTAGGAATGTGGGCAATGAGCGGCATTACCGAAAAACAGACAACCGACATGCAATTACTGATGAACGCCAAGTCTGCCCAGTTAAGCAGCATGCAGAAACAGTACCGGGACGTGACAGACCAGGCCATTAAAACACGCGACACCTATCAACAGACGTTGAACCAGCTTAATGCGCCCATCAAGTATCTTGCTGACCAGAGGGGGCTGGTCAACCAAGACCTCGGGCAGGTTTTCGCCGCACTTCCGGCTACCATGTATCTGACCAATATCAGCGATGATGGAAACCTGATACAGGTACAGGGAGCAGCTCCAAGCGAAGAGATAATGCTCAATTATGCGCATGACCTCAGGAACTCGGGGATGTTCAAGCTGGTGCTGATAAGCTCTGTCGGTACCAGCACGTACACAGAAGTGTCGTTCACTCTGCAACTGACGGTAAAACAGTAGATGTTGTTAAAATAGAATTATGCTGCACATCGATGAGTTATTGAAACTGGCAGGAGAGAGCAGGGCTTCGGACCTGCACCTCATCGCCGGTGTACCGCCCCTATTCCGCATAGACGGGGAGCTGCGGCCTGCCGAGAATCTGCCTGTCATGGGGCGTGAAGATATCGATCAGCTATTCAACCAGATAGCTCCGGCTCGACAGCGGGACATATTTTCCAGTGAGCTTGAGGTCGACTTTGCCTATTCCCTGCAAAGCGGAGGCCGAGGCAGGTGTAATGCCTGCTGGCAACAGGGTTCCATCAGCCTCGCCATACGAATGCTGCCACAGCGCATCCCGACTGTGGATGACCTGGGCCTGCCCGATATCTGCAAGGAATTGATCAACCGGCCACGCGGCCTGATACTGGTCACCGGACCAACCGGATCAGGAAAAAGCACCAGCATAGCCGCCATGCTCAGTCACCTCAATAACACAATGAAGCGCTATATAGTCACCATCGAGGACCCGGTTGAGTATGTACATCCCAATATTAAATGCGCCTTTTCGCAGAGGGAGCTTGAGCAGGACACGCACTCCTTCGTTAACGCTCTCAAGTATGTTCTCAGGCAGGACCCCGACGTGATACTTGTGGGCGAGATGCGCGACCTGGAGACGGCATCGGCCGTGCTGACCGTAGCTGAGACCGGGCATCTTGTGATGTCAACCGGGCATGCTCCCAGCGCGGCGCAATCCGTGGAAAGGATAGTGGACCTCTTTCCACCACATGAGCGGCCCATGGCGCAGTCGCGCCTGGCCTCCACCCTCATAGCAGTATTCAGCCAGGTATTGGTACCGCGCATAAGTGGTGGCAGAGTGGCGGCGGTGGAGATAATGCTGGCCAATGCGGCTGTAAAGAACCTGATTCGGGAGGGGAAACCGTTCCTCATACCGAACACCATACGAACAAGCTCCAATATCGGTATGAAAACGCTGGATGACGCACTGGTAGACCTGTACAGGAAAGGGATTATCACCAGAGAGTATGTATTTGCCTTTTGCCAGGATGCGGAGGATGTGACCAAGCTGTTGAGAGCGGCAAATATATAAGTAACAACGCACGGACCGCGTCGTCCATACTTTCTAAAGGGTATCCCGGCTATCTTACGGGTGATCCAATAACCGGGGACATATCGATAACAGGCTCAACGTCATCCCATGGCAAGATGATTACCGGGGTCATGCCACCGCACTTCGTCCCATTGGGAACTGTTCCGCCCAAAGGGATATTGTATGTGCAATTGACCGAATTCACAAAGTAGGGAGCCAGGATGCCGGCGCCGGTGGGTGATACCCTCGTGGCGGGGAAGCTGATTACCGAAGGATGATCATACATATATGCGGCCACAGCAGTCTGTACATTGTTCCTTTCAGTTAGCCTTGCCTCGGTCTTGCCGGAGCCCATATATTGAGTGACATTGAGAACGACCACCGCAGCCAGCGTACCCAGTATCGCAATCACAACGAGCAATTCGATAAGAGTGAAACCCTTGTGGCCCGATTTGGCAGCGGTTATCAGCAGTTCCATTTCAATAATCAGCGTTCAGCGACCAGTCAACTATCCTCGCTTATGCTGTACGTCTAAGTATACTGTACTTAACTCAATAAAAACAAGAGGTACGGGCATCTGCCCGTACCTCTTGCAAAGGTCAGTTTGATTACAGCTGAAGTTACTATTTAACGCAACTGGTCCCGTCCGGGACCGCGCCGCCCAGAGGTATAGTATAGGTGCAGTTCAGAGAATTAAGAAAGTATGGAGCCAGAATCCCGGCGCTGCTGGGTGTAGCTGTTGTGGCGGGGAAGCTTACTGTCGACGGATGATCGTACATGTATGCTGCCACGGCAGTCTGAACGTTGGCCCTTTCAGTGAGTCTGGCCTCAGACCTGCCCGAGCCGATGTACTTGGTGACATTAAGAATGACCACCGCAGCCAGCGTGCCCAGTATGGCTATGACGACCAGTAACTCGATAAGAGTAAAACCCTTGTGGCCCGATTTGGCAATTGTCATAAAAAACCTCCCGGATAATTAATATTTGATGGTTCGATCAACCGCTGTCTCAGGAACCTGCACTCATATTGGATGAATAAGTATACGATAATAGATACAATAAAAACAAGAGGTGTGGATTTATCCACACCTCTTGTACAGGTCGATTTGGTTATAGAATTTGCTATTTGACGCAGCCTGTCCCGGCAGGAACCGAGCCGCCCAGGGGAATAGTGTATGTGCAATTAAGCGAATTGAGGAAGTAGGGCGCCAGGATACCGGCGTCACTGGGTGTCGCCGTGGTAGCAGGGAAACTGATAGTCGACGGATTATCATACATATATGCCGTTACTGCAGTCTGGACATTGGCCTGCTCTGTCGCGCGTGCTTCCGTTCTGCCCGAGCCGATGTACTTGGTAACATTCAGTATAACCACAGCGGCCAGCGTGCCCAGGATGGCGATGACGACCAGCAACTCAATCAGCGTGAAACCCTTATTGCCGTACTTAAAAAATCTTTTCATGTTATTATCCTCCTAAATAATTACGTCCGGACCGACCTCACCGGACTTTTTATGCGCGTATTATTTATACAGTATCTATTACTCAGGGTCAATAGTGTTATAGTAATCCCGCGGCAGTACTTAAGTACCGATCTTGCATATAAGCGAACTTATGTTATATCTTAGCAATTATATTGTAGGTGATAAAAGTCACAAACAGGCGAGGTTCAATACACGTGGATTCCAGCACAGACAACAAGCGGGGTGACAGCAGGCTTGGCGTAGCTGCCGAATGTTTGTGGCTCCTGATTATATTTATAATACCCCTGTATTTTAATCCTCTTTACAGTGACTCATTTCTCTTCGCAAAGGCACAGCTTTTTCAATTTGTGGTCCTGGTTTTGCTGGGCATTACTGCCGCCCGGTGGTTGCTTACAGGGCGCGACGCAGGCGCCGGCCGCCTGGTGGAGACTGTGAAGAGATCGCCTCTGCAAGTTGCGGCTATTGTTTTTGGTTTTGCATGGATTATTTCCACTATATTTTCGCTTATGCCCTACCGCAGCCTGTGGGGAAGCCTGGCCTGGCAGTACGGGCTGTCATCCATACTGTGCCAGGTGATTTTCTTCATAATCATCGCTCAAAGCGTAACAACCAGGGCACAGGTTTACAGAATTATCTACACACTGATCATTTCCTCGGGTGTTGCATGCATTATCGGCATTACACAGCTTGTTTTCCCCGATCTGATGCCCTGGGGCATGCTCAAAGGCCGCGTGCTATCCACTATCGGCAATCCCCTGGGCCTGAGCGCTTTCATCGCTATGACTATTCCGCTTACTCTGGCTATGATCATTATCAGGTGGAAGGGTGCTGCGATGAAGAATGCGGATAAAATAGTCTTCTTCGGACTTATCACAGTATTCGGCCTGCAGTTCGTTTGCCTGACGATGGCCCAGTATTCAATCACAATACTGGTCTTCGTAATCGGTATATTTATTTTTTTCGGCCTGCTCGGCCTTTACCTGAAAAGGAAATCAACCCTGACCTTAAGCATTTTATCAGTACTCGCCATTGTTTTGACGGCGACTATTCTCATTGGGCAGTTGTTGTTGCCGTCCAATGGCCTGCCGCCGGATGGCCGGCAGAGCGCCCAGGAATCAGCGGCGGAACAGGTGGGATTATCGACGCTGGGGACAAGGGTTAACATATGGAAGAGCGCTGCGGATGTCATCATTGACCCGGCCGTCACAAAGATCGATGAAGGCAATCTCACATTATTTAGACGGGTGATAGGCTTCGGCCCTGAAACTTTTATCGTGGTTTCCCAGGCCGTGTTTCCGGCTGACGTCAAAAGTTATTACACATCAATCAGCCTGCTGCTGGCACAACCCGAGAACCATTACCTTTACCTGCTCGCTACGGTCGGCTTTTTCGGTGCGCTCTCATTCCTGTGTTTGCTCGGCATCTTTTTCTACCTCGGCTTCCGTCTGCTATCGAGTGCAAACAGGCTGGATGCTGTAATTCTGACCGCTGCCATTGTTGCAGCAGTGATCCAGTACTGCGCTTACATAGTTTTTAATCCGTCGGTACTGGTACCTGAAATGGTTTTCTGGCTGATGATGGGCTTAGCGGTGGCGATGGTAAGATTGAAGGAAACACAGCAGCTACCCGGGCCGGTGAGTTCACCGGAATTATCACATAATGCCGGCAGCAGCCGCAGACACGTGGGGAAAATGAGGGAAGCCGCCGCTGCTATGCTGGTGCTGTTATGCGTGTTAATAGGGGCGGCACTGTTTGTTCCAGCCAGTTTAGCCAACATTAAGATCAAGGAAAGCACGTACCAGGATGATACGGACCGCTATAAGGCCATGACAATGATAACCGATGCCATCGCTCTTCAGCCTGATGAGGCTTACTATTACGGGCTGCTGGGCTACTACGCTTATTCACGCGCCTTAACGACCGAGGACCCGGTTGAAAAGGCCAAACTGTTGGCCGTTAGCACGGCCGCATATGGATCCAGCACCAGGCTCGAGCCCCTGCTTGCATACTGGCATTACGCGCTTGCCGACAACTATCTTTACTGGGCAAACCAGGGCGCAGCGGACCGGCTCCCGGATGCATTGAAATCATATGCGGCAGCAGATGCGCTCTTCCCGGAAAACAGCTTTATCCTGAATAAATGGGCCCTGGCACTCATGAATAAAGGCGATTACGAGGAGGCCGGTC
>Ga0247841_10006463_pt1 | contig 18045 bp, 25 predicted proteins | sample LaCruzMarch2015__2_FD_192410 | JGI IMG/M metagenome (GOLD analysis project Ga0247841, IMG submission 192410) | Freshwater microbial communities from meromictic Lake La Cruz, Castile-La Mancha, Spain - LaCruzMarch2015_18m | ecosystem: Environmental > Aquatic > Freshwater > Lake | place: Spain... | reverse complement strand
TTTTTATATTAAATTATTTTTTTGTATAAATTAATTTAATAATTTTTATATATAAATGGCAATTGTACTTTATAATAAACAATAAAGTATAACTACTAAAGGTAAATATTATATAAAATAATCATTTTTTATTGTAAATAATATCTTTAAAATATTTTGGTTCTAATGTTCCATTCACACCTGAAGTTAAAATAACACCATTAGCAGAACGATAAAATTCAATACCATCGGCTAATGCTTTTTCCATATCAATAACAATAAATACTTCTGAAGATCCTCTCGCACCACTAATTACTTGATTATTAGTGGGAAAACCAGTAGCCATATGAATATGGGTTCTACTCATTTTGTTTAATCCAGATTGTTTGATTGTGTTTATAAATTTAGTAAAAGTCCCATGAATACATAATTCTTCAGGTTCAGTAATTTTTATCATTAACTTATTAGTATTGATTTGTTCACCAATTTCTTTTGAATGTCCCTGATTAGCACCAATCATCCAAATACCATTTACTTCATCTAATCTGAATCTTTTTTTATCTGATGTATCAACAATCTTTCTAATCAATTCTTCATTACAACCCAATTGTCTAATTTGTTTTTGTTCAAGTAATATTTTAAGTGGTATTCTTCCAAATTCATCAATTTTTAAACTTAATTCATTGATTCCATGCCTTAAAATCCAACTCATAGTTTTAGAAACTTTTTGGATATCTGTTTGTTTATCATTATTGTTATCATTGTTGTTTATGTTCATTTTTATTGTATAATAGTAATAAGATTTCAAGTATTAAATATAAAAATCAATTTTTTTTAGTTATTAGTATGAATATTTTTTTTCCTACTAATTTTATTAAACATCAAAAGTATTATCAAAAGTCAAATTTAGTTTAATCATTTCTTATGATAAACCCAATTCTGATTTTATGATAATAATTACATATGGGTCTGATAAATGAATTTTCATAATTGAATTAATTTCTTCATCAATTAAATCATTTATTGTGTGATTAATATTTTCATTACTAATTCTTCAATTTGTTTTTAACATTAGTTGATAATAATTCAGATCAAAAATTAGTATTTGTTTCAATAGAATCCATAAACTCTTTTTCATTATAATCAAAATCAGATTCCATTTTTTCAAATTTTTCAGAAATAAAATACATGTCTACTTTATACAATTTAATTATATTGTCATAATATTTTAATTCATTATGATAAACTATCCAAAAAATAGATTTTATATTTTTGTTAACCTTAAAATATTCACTTAATAACTTATCAATGATTTCTTTATTTTATAAATGTTTATTCAACAAAATATAATTATTAAAATATTTTTTAATAATTGAGTCAAATGTACATATAACATTTTTCAAAATTCATTTTTTTATTTAATTCATTTTTTTATTTAATTCATTTGTGATAAAATCACACATATAATTAAGACTACTGGGATACAATTTTGAAATATGAGAAATAAATGATTTAATACCATTTAATACTAAAACATATTGAAATGTGTTAATACTTTTATTATAATCATTTGATAACACACATACAGAGTCCATTAATTTTTTTGCTTGAATAATATTTAATTTATTTAAATTATTAAAATTTTCATATACTAAAGCAATATTTGCTATTTGTTCAAAAATATTTTTATGTAAAATATTATCAGTATTATCAATATTATCAGTTGTAAATTTTTCTAAACTAAAATATTGATTATTGAAATCATCTAGATAATCAATATTTTTATCAAATTCAACTGAACTCTATTCTAATGTATAATCATCAAATTTCTTTTTGATTGTATTCCTCATAATCTTAAAACAAATATTTCTAATAACTTATTTTTATATCAGAATCAGTTAATTTGTAAATCCTATTAGTAAATTCATTTTTATATAAATTTACTAAATTTTTTAGATATTGATAATTTACTTGAGGAATTGATATTTGCTCCATAATTTATGTTATATAATAAATGTCCAATTAAAATAAAAATAAATATTTTAAATTTATTTGTTTTATAAATTAGCATTTGTCATTGTAGTTAAATTATCATCTAAATCAATAGGTATTGAAAAAGAATCATCGTCAATAACAATTGAATTTGCTATTATTGAAGATATTTTTTTATCAGTTTGTTTAATTATATTAATATTTTGAATAAGAGTATATTCATTTGAAACATTTGAAAAATTTGAAACATTTGAAGACAGTGATGATTGAATTAATTCAGGATTTTTTTGAATTATTTTAAAACTTTCATTACTATTATCTAAATTATTAGGATAGGTTGGTTCAATAAAATCTGTATCAAATTTATTTTGTTTATTTAATTCATCACTAATATTTGAATAATTGGTGTATTCAATTGCTTTCCAATACCAATCAGTTTTTTTATCCCTCAAATAATTCTGTAAATTACAATTAGGTAAATTTGTTTCTTCAAGTAGGTTTTTAAAAATATCCTTAAAATGTAGATTTGTAATTTTGATTGAAATACCAAATTCTCCAAACATTATTTCTTTATTTATGGCAAATGTATTTTTACAAAAACAATTAACTTGAATAAATTTAATATTTTTTTTTTGAACATTATATTTTTCTATATTAGACATAATTAAATTTCCAATTTGATTTTTATATTCATTTACTAATTCCAAATTTAATTTTAAACATATTTCTCTAATTTTGTTAACTACAGGTTTAAATAATCCTGAAAAAAAATTTAACTGTGAAGATAAAGTAGGACAGGCGGCAGTTGAAATATTTTCCAACTCATGGCCTAAATTAACTAAATTACCTAACAAATAATATTTATCAAAATCATTTTTATAAATTTCATTTATGGCTAATAATTTATGTATAACAAATGTATTAAATTCTTCAATTACTGATGGTAAAAAATGATAATTTGATGTATTAAGTTCATCAATTAAATCATTAATAAAATTCATTATATAAAATATCTAAAATATATATGTTTAAATATGTTTATTTACTTGATACAAATTTTTAATCAATTATTAATTTATTTTAAATATAAATAATATATGAACAAAATTTTAATGGTTTCAAATTTAAATGACAGTGGAGAATGAAGTTTTCAGAGAAGTGATTAATATTTCAAATAAAGTTAAATTTTAAACATATTATTTGATAAAATTTAGAAGATTTGGTACCATAAACTTAAAATCTGATTTACCACAAATAGAATACCCATTAGAAATAAATAGATTTGATAAAAATGATAATACAAAACCAGGTATAACAATAAATGGCATGGAAAAATATAAAGTTTTTGATATAACAAATACAAATAATGTAAAAATATCATATATGGTATAATTAAATCTACATTACCAATTGGAATAAATAAATGTATTGGGGTTTCAATTGAAAAATGCTGGTTAGATTTAGATACAAATTGTTTATATATCTCAAAACTATGCTAATGATATTGAAATAATTAAAAGTAAAGATTATATTATGATACAAATGAATCTAAAGAACAAGATAATTTTTCAAACGTGATTTCAGAAAATAAAAAGAATTGTATATTATTAGATTCTGAAAGAAATGTTATTCAAAATAATATAACAGGTTTAAATGTTGAATGTAATAAAATAATACCAAATAAATTAAATAGAATAATAGTAAAATCATTAAAAATTAATATTATTGGTGAAAAGGAATTTATTGATAAGGATGAAAATGACAATAATCCAACCGGTGATAAAAGAACAAATACATGTGTATTTGTTAAACCACTATTAGGAAATATAATATCTGGTAATAAAGAAAATTTAATTAAATTTTATAGTTCTCAAATAAATGAAGTAAAAGGAAATTTTATTTGAACTGATAATACTAGAACAATAAAATTTCCAAATTAAAAATGTGGTATTGATATCATAAAATTTCATACAATAAAATTTCATACAATAAAATTTCATACAATAAAATTTCATACAATAAAATTTCATACAATAAAATTTCATACAATAAAATTTCATACAATAAAATTTCATACAATAAAATTTCATACAATAAAAATATTGGGTTGTAATATAGATACTAATCCATTTATTTATTATAATGTTATTAGTAGTAATTTAGGTGCAGATATATATGTAAATAAATCAAAATTTACTCTAGTCCAAGGTAATTTTATTGGGATAGGTGCAGATAATTTAACCTAGTGCCCGATTATGTAGGTTTCATTAAAAGAAATACATCAACATAATCATCAACTGTATTTTGTGGCATAATTCTGTTATGTAATGTAGTTTCATGAAATTATACAAATTGTTTTCATATTACAACTAATTCAATAGGATTTACATAAATTAATACTTTTTGTATGACTACTGCTTTTGGTTCGACTGTTCCAAATGATAGAAATTGATTTTTAATTGACAAAAATGCCAAAGCAATTAAAATCAATACAAACATTATATCAGGAAATAATGGTAATAGAATTGAAATTATAGACGATGTTCAAGATGTTATTTTATCATCAAATTTAATTGATGTAGATAGTTTAGATAATCCTATACCAAACATTGGTTCAGATATTGTAATTGGAGGTAATGTATCTAATGTTTTATTTGACACTATAATAACATCTGTTATCCCAAGAAATACAATTAGTACCAATAAAGGATATTGCATTATATTCAAAGATAATACACATTCTAATACTTTATCTTCTTCATTAATGGTTTAGGTTATAATTGTGAAAAATTTATTGGATATTCAAATGAATAAGGTGGAATTTTAATAACTGGTAAAGAAACAAATAATAAAATTGGTAATTGAATGAATTTAGAACAATATTGGTATATAGCACATAAAGAAAATTTTGCTGTAAAATTGACAGAAAACGCATCTGGCAATATTTTAAATTATAATTTTATCAATGTAAATATACTTAACTTACCAGTAATTTCACATGGTTCTAATAAAATATATGAAGGTAAAAATAATTTAACTTCAAATAATAATAATATTTCCTATGAATAAATATAAACTATTTTTCACACTTAAATTCAAATTCATCAACCAAAACTAAATTATGTTTTGAAATAAAAGCTTCTAAATCAAAATTAGGATAAGGTTTTGATTTCTCAATTTGAATATATTTATCTTGTTTAAATAACAATATTTGATATCTATGTGGTGGAGAATCTGAAGGTGGATGAGGAGGATAATAATCTATTTTTATATCAGATGAATTAACCACCATTAAGTGTATTTTATATTTGTATATTGGATTTGATGGATAGGGAGCATCAGGGTCAACAATTAAAGTAGTAAACAAATATTCATTATTTTTTTTACTGCTAGTTATAATTGGTTTTTTATGAGCAAAAAAATCTGCTTTATAAATTGTATTGGTGTCTAATTCGATTTCATTAACTTTAACTTTCATCTAAACGATATGTTTTATATAATTAAATATATAAAATAAATTAAAATTTTTATAATAATATTTTATAATAATGTTTTTATAATAATATTATTAATTAATTTTATTAAAAAAAAAATATAATAGAGATTTATATATAAATAATTTTTTATGGATAGAAATATTTTTCTTATTGTATTGATTGTTGTTTTAGTGTTATTTTATGTAAATAAAATGTATGAAACATATGTATCAGGTTCTTATGATATAACGCCAAGTATTACTGTAGATATGGATTGGAAAGGAGCTACTTTATCTAAATATCCTTATTATACAAATAATTTAGTTAATCCACCCGCTAATATATTAAACCAAATTCAACAATTACAAAAATATCAACCTAATGTAGATGGACCAACTGATACAACTTATGTAGCACCTGATATGAGTATACAACAAAATTTAGATAATCCTATGAATAGAGAAGGATTTGAAACATTAGAAGGTTTTAGTATGATGAATCCTTATGTTCCTAATTAGTTAGCCAGATATTAAATTTTCTATACTTTCATTCATTTTTTTTAAATTATAATCCATCTCTTTTTGTACTTTATCAATTCTATATTTACATTCCACATATTCTTGAGAACCGAAATTATATCCCGATATTTCTTTATTAAATCTCCTCAATTCTCTTTCAAACCAATCAATTCTTGATTGAATTGAATCAAAATCATTAGTTTTATATATATATTCATTTTTATCTTGTTTTTTCTTTTTTTTACTTAATTCATTATTAAGTATTACTTCCATATTATCTTTTTTTAATTTTTTATCACCATCATTAAACATTCTTATATTATTAATTTTTTGTTTGATTACATTACCTACTGATTCTTCAATAGTGTTTTTACAAAATATAATTAATTGTTCACAATCCGTTTTACCCATTGCTCTGTGAATTCTTCCTAAAACTTGAATTAAATCCTGAGCAGACCATGTTGGTGAAATAATAGAAACCCTTGGAAACTGTCCTAAAGTATCATGGAGACTTATACCTGTAGAACCACTACTTGTATTACAAATAATTATTCTAGACCTATCAGAACAAAAATCATCAATTGCCCTCGAACGTTCTTTCAAACTTTGAGAACCCCAGATAATACAATACGAATTCAATCTTGATGCCAATTGTTTAATTGTTTCAGTAAAATTTACAAATATAGCAACAGATTTTCCTTTAGTTATATATTTTAATGTAAGTTCACAAATTGTGTTAATTCTCAATAATTCTATTTCTTGTCTTATTTTTTGTATTCTACCAATCCCATTATTTTTTTTTGTTTTTGTTGTTTCAGTATCTATTATATCATCTTCACCATTATCCCCATCTTGCCCATTATCAAATTTAATATTTTTATTTAAATCAATTTCAGTGTCAGAATCAGATTCAGATTCAGATTCAGATTCAGATTCAGAATCAAAATCAAAATCAAAATCATAGTCATAATTATTAGGGTCTTTATTAGAACAATTACTTTTAGTTGATTTAGTTTTTTTAATATTTAAGGATTTTTTATTTTCTTTGTTATATTCTAGAATTTTATTTATTTTATCATATTTTTTTTCAATTTCCCAATAATTTTTCATTTCAATACCTTCGAATATAATTTTATTATCCTTAAACACACCAACAGTATCATCTATTCTCATTCTACTTGCATATGTTGGAAATAATATTTTATGCATTGGTAACATTGGATTTGATAATTTTGATTTTGTATTTATTATTTGACCTATCCAATCCATACCTTCTTGAACAGTTTTATATAATCCAAGTACAATTCCAAAAGGAATAAAATATAATGGTTTATCAATAATTGTTGCAGATAATAATAATATTTTGACAGGGTATTTGGATAGACTAACTAAAATTTTTGAATTAATTGTTTTTAAATTTTTAGATTTATGTGCTTCATCATATATAAACAAAAATTTTTCTTTTTGTTTATCTTTAAATAGTGAATTTGATTCAAATTTCCAATCATATTTATCTGAATGAGATGGCGATGTTGTTTTTTCTATCAAATCAGTTGATAACATTAATTGTTCATAAGTTATTATGTAAAATTTTTTAATTCCTCCTTGTTTTATCACACGATTCCAGGATGAAACAACCGATTTTGGACATATTACCCACGGTACCAATCCCAGTTCTTTACATATTTTTACTGATACGAATGTTTTACCTGTTCCTGTATCTGAAGCATCTAATGCTCTCGAATGTTGAATTAGAGATTTTTTTATATTTTCATAATGGATTATTTGATGTTGTAATAATTTTATCTCTGTATCACTATTAATGTTTTTGTTTTTTAGGCAATCCATTTTATGTATTTATATATTTATATTATTAGTATTAAATTTATGTTTATTAAAATTCAATTTTTATATATATGTATGTATATGAAAAATTAATATATGTGAAATAAAAAAAAATATAAAAATAAAAATATATTATATTTTTGATATCATAATAACTTTTTTTATTTCACATATATTAATTTTTTATATCAAATAAATTTATTATAATCAAGTTTATTTAATGGATGTAATAGAATTTTTTATTTATGTAATATTTTTTGTTATATTATTTATTGTTTTTAAAAATGAATTTATGAATTTATGTGAAGAATTTACTTCTCATTTTTTAAACAATATAAACAATACCAATACTACTTGTGATACTTGTAAACAATGTTTATGGTATCTTTTTAATCCTAAAGAATATTTGGGAAATTGGGGATTTAAGGCATATAAAAGATTAAGGGTAATATAAATCCTTGGTGGTATTATCAGTATCCTTATCCTACGCCCATAGATTACAATTCATGTCCTTCAAAATCTAATCTTAAATAAATTAAAATCTTAAATAAATTTTAATATATAATATTTTTTTTATTGTCCAAACCTATAATATATTTAATAAAAAATTAATGGAAAAATTATTATCAATGGTCTTAATATTACTTATAGCATTAATTGTTATTAAGCAATTTGTTGTATTTGGTAATTCTGAAGGATTTAGAGGAGGTGGTGGAGGTCGTGGTGGAATGGGTGGATATAGTAGAGGTGGAGGAATAGGTGGAGGAATAGGTGGATATGGTAGAGTTGGTGGAATTGATGGTGTTGGTTATAGAGGATATGGGGGATATTATGGAGGATGGAATGGAGGTTATCCTTATCCATATTGGCAAAATTATTATCCATATTGGTTAAATTCACAACCATATTTATTAAATTCACAACCATATTTATTAAATTCACAACCATATTTATTAAATTCACAACCATATTTATTAAATAACGATGGTCAGAATTATAATTCTATGATAGAAGATGAAACTAATGAAAATACTAATTAGAAAAATTGAAATAATTTTATAAGGATGGGTTGCAAAATGAGATTTAAAAAAATAAATCAACATATATATACATTATGTGTTTTTTAATATATATCAAGTCCAAAAATTTTAATATTTTATTCTCCATCAAATCATATTAAAATTAATGATTTTAAATTTATTTTTACAAATTAAAACTTTATTATGAAACCAATAACAATATTTTTATTTGAATTTAATGGATAAGCATATTATATGATTGAAGATTTAGAAAAAATAATTTATAGTATAATTACAAAAATTGATTATCCAAAAAGATTGGTATCAGATTGTACAAAGGAAATAGAAATTCAATTTAATTCAAAATGTTTAACAAATCCAAATTCTAAACATGATTTTAAAGAACTTTAGATTAATTCACAATTTACAACAATATTAGTATCATGTATTAGACCTAAATATTTAAAAAATAAGTATTTAGAACTAATATATGATACTATTTATATATTTTTTATAGTTTTCCAATGGATTTCATCAATTTTGTTTTTTTATTTTAATATAATACTTTTCTCTTTTTTCTTTTTGTTGTTTTGTGAAGTAATCTGCTTTATGTTATATATTCTTTTTTTATATATTATCTTATTATTGTTGATACATCAGAACCTATACTTATTTATTCATAATTTGTTCTACAAGCCATAAATGATTTTAACACTTGATCTATTGCTATATATTTTTTTATTATTAACAATCAAATCAATAATTTTAGTTTTAGATTTATATTTAGGTACATCTTTATTGAAATTATCAATATGAGGTACAAAATCAAAACAAGAATTAGTATTAATGTCACAAAGTTTAATATTTAAATCAAAATCAGATAATTTATTTAAATTATCTATGTCCTTAAATTGTAAATTAATAAGTCTTTTATCAATAATATTCTTTTTTTATTTTTCATATTTTATAAAAGGTAGTAGTTCTTATATTAAAAAATTTAATTTTTTTAATATATAAAGTATCGTCATTAATATCTATATATAATTTATATATGAATTATCAAGAAATATCAAGTTTTATGTTACTAGTAGCGGCCACCAGTCAATTTTTCAGATTCTGGATTTGATAATTCACTAATTGCTCTTTCATATCTCGTGATAAATTTAACACTTGTTTCAGGAACATGTATTGTTGATACATTTGGTTTATGTATTGAACATATTTGAGCAATTACTTGTATATTGTCTGTATGTTGATGAGTTAAAAATATTATAACTGGTTTTACAGATATATAAATACCACAATCAAATAAAATTTTAAATGGATATAATATAAAACATGTTTTTAATCCGGTTCTACTCCATCATTTTATGTACCAACCTTTTTTATTTATATCAAATTGTACATCATAAACCTCAATTATATGTAATTCTCTTCTTCTTACTATTATAATAAATATACTATATTGATTAATTTAAAAATTAAATCGATAAATTGAATTTAAAAATTGAATTTTTAAATTCAATTATTATTATTCAACAAATCTAATAATTTATTTAATTTTAATATTTTTTCTCTTGATGTAAATTTATTTTTATTTAATTCAATAAATTTTTTCAAATATGATATTGGATTTTCTAATTTAAAAAATTTATTTGAATTTAAAATTGAATCTAAATTTGAATAAACTGGAAATAATATTTTTTCTATAAAATTTTCTATTGCTCCAACCAGATATCTTGATTTATATTCAAATTCTTCTGTATCTAATTTATTTGATACCCATAACCTTGTCATTTTTATTATTAAATTTGTTAATGTGAAAAAAATTTTTAACAAATAATAAATATGTTGGTCATCTTTATCTATTTTTATAAATTCAATATACATATCATAATAATTATCAATAATATTTTTTTCCATCAAATTTAATTCTTGTCCTAATCCAATTAACATCAACATTAGTTCTGTTTTTGAACTACCATAAAATGTTAATTCTCTTAAATAATATTCGACATATTTATTCAATATTATATCCAAATCTTCTTCTCCGACTTCAAAATAACTCATTATTAAATTATTCTATATAATATTTTTGTCCTTATATACATTATATTTAAAAATTTGATTTTTACATTATAAGACAAATACCCCATAATTTAAGATAATAATAAATGTAATCAATATTATACTATTTTATATAAATATCTCATATAATTGAATTGATATTTGGTTTTTTAGGATTTGTCATAGGCTTAATTAATGGTCATTCAAATGTTATACAAAATATTAATTCATATGCTTATATATCTATACAATTAAAACCATTTTACATTAATTATTATGATTTTATTATGGGATCATATGAATCAAATCACATATTGTATAATATTATTAGGCATTGTATTTTACTTTATAGGAATTATTATACCTACGGTAATTTTATTGTATGTTATTTGGAATATATTTTTATTTTTTATTATATCAATAAATATTATTATTAATATAAAATGAAAACACAAAATAAAATATTAGTATTTGCGTATTTTTTTTGTATAATTATCATTATAATGATATTATTTTCTTTCATTTTTAACATTATTACAAAAAGATTATTTGGTACAAGTCCGGTTAAAACTAAATTTTATTATTTGGAAATGTTTGGTGTGTGGTTAATTTTGACATATGTTATGTTGAATATAAGAAAAAATATTAACAATTACAGTAAGAAAGAAATAACAAATTTTGTAAAATCAAATGGTGAATCTGATGATTATGATTATTTATATAATGAAATCGATGAATTAGGAAAATTTGCTTTGGTTTTAATAATTGGATTATTTATAATATTTATAGGTTCACAACAACACACTTATAAAGAAAAATTAAAACTTTTAAATGGATATATTATGATAATTGCGGAGTTATTTAGATAGTGTATTTTATTTTGATGTTAATAAATTTCTTATAAAACTTCCTTGATATTTTTCAGTACCTATATGAACTAAATCAATTGATATATCTGCATAAATTTTACCACCAATGCTTGACCATCTATGACAAAATAACCAATCTTCAGAATAATATCTTTCATTTATAACTCCACAATCAAATAGCGCATAAGTATATGTTGATTTTTCTTGTGATAAAAACCCTGTATCATCAATATATTTTGTTTCAGGGTATTGATCTATCATAGTTTCTATAACTTGTCTCTTGAATAACATAAAACCTGTTGCTAAATGTTTTACCTCTATAATATTTTTTTTTATTTCTAAATTTGTTGATTTATAATTTAAATTATAATCCAATAAATTATTTTTAATGATTGTATCGTTTGATATATTTGGATCTATTTGATTTTTTTTTTCAATCCATTTTGTGATAACAAATGGTTCTGATGCTAATTTATCAAATTTATATGCTTTTTTAGGATATAAACCACCGATTACTAATTCATCAGATAATATTAATTTAATGATGTCAATCGGATTCCACACAATATCTCCATCTATAAAAATAAAGTGAGTTATTGTTGTGTCTAACATTGCAGAACCAATCAAATTATTTCTTGCTCTTGAAACCAAACTATCATTATTTAAAAAAAATAATTTTACTAGTAATCCTTGAGATTCAAATAATTTTATTGTATTTATTAAGCTAATTGTATATTCGGAATAACATAATCCACCATAACAAGGTGTTAATACTGCTAAAGTTGCTTTTTTTTCCTTAACGTATTTATTTAATTTATTTAATAAATCTTGTGTTGTATTTGTTTTGTCTCTTGAAACATTTAATCCAAAATCTATTATATTATTTTTATTTTGTTCTTGTTCTAGGTTTAATTTTTCATTTTCAATTTGATTCAAATTTTCATTTTGTTTTTGATTTAAAGTTTCAAATTCTTTTTGTAATTCAGTTAATTCATTTTCATAAATAAAAATATTTTTGTTCATATTTAACTATATTTAATTATATAAATAAAAGTTTATTTAAATATTTTTCTTCATATTAAAAATATTTATTGCAACAATAAATTTTTCCACATAATTGTCTTGGATTGTTATTACCCATATCTTCTCCACATTCCATACAATGCCAAGATTCTGTTTGTGGATTGTATCCATAAACCAATTGTTTATTTTTTTTCTCTGACACAGATTCATTAATATTTATTATTTGAACAAAATCTGTCATCAATGATTGAATTTTTCTTTTGGATATTTTTTTAATTGGAACAAAATATTCTGTGATCAATAATTGTCTCATTTTATTAGTGGTTTTATAAATATATATGCTTATTAAACAGTAATATAATTTATTTTTCAATTTTTTTGCTTTTATCTAAATTTAACATAAATCATTTTCAATTTGTTCATCATTATTAGTATTATCATCATTATTTGTATTAACTCATCATTTGTTAAATAAATGAAACCAATATTTTTTTTTATTTTTAGCAATAATTTGACTTGAATTTTGTCAAGTGGTTTAATATTATCATATTCAGCCAATAAAAATGATATTTCATCGTAATCAACTGTATCAACCGAAACAATTATTTTTAACACAAATATACCTTCTCTTGAATTTTGAAAAGAGTTTTTTTTGGAATATATTTCAAAATTATTATTAGCTTGAACTATATGTTCTAATGCTAAAATCATTAACAATCAGCCCAATATAAAATTTCTAGCACTCAAATATCCAATATTTTTTAATAATCATCTCCTACACTAAAATATAATTTTTACAATTCTAATAAATTTATTATAGTTTCATTCTTACAATATTTTTCACCTATTCTTTCAACAATATTTCTTTATACATCATTACATTTTTCATTTGAATTAATTATTTCAATAATATTAACATAAACTGAATATGCTTTTTATAAATAATCATTATCCAAATAAATATCTGATATAGATTTTTTTGTTTTATTAACATTAGATATATCACCACGTATAGCATATACAAATTTAGAATTTTATCTAAACATTTAATTGATTTAACATAATCAATTTTTAAATACAATTCAGATAGTTCTGTTAATAATATTTTTAATTTAGAATCATCTGAACTTAATTTAACTGTATAATTATTTACTTTATTAAAATATTCCATTACCAATTTCTTATTTGATATTTTATAAATATTACCTGCTTTTTCATACAATTCTGAAATTTTTTCATATATTTTAAGAGTTATATCTTTTGATAAATATTCAAAAAGTGTTTTTTAATTTTCTAATTTTGTCGCTTGATCTATGTATATATTTGGTTCTATCATTTATATATAATAAGGATATGCAACATTATTATTTTAATTCATTTTTTTTTTAATTGAATATTTATAATAATATTATCAAATATCTAAAAATAGGTGATAATTTAGGTGTTACAAAAATTTTAGATAAACATAAAAATTTGCTAAAATAGTTGATAATAATTATCCAAAGCTGTATAATAAATTATTTCTATAAAATTATAATTACCAATGATGTTATAATAACAAATATAAAGATATATAATATACAAAACCAAATGAATTAGAAAAAAGTTTTTAATACCATTACAATTATGAAAATTAAAATAAAATTAAACAAGAAAAAGAAAAATATTGAATCTAGATTACATAAAATCTAAATTAAATACACAAATTTATACTAAAAAAGAATATATCAATATAATAACATATATATCAAATAAATATTTTACTAATATTTTATAAATTAATTCATATAAGCATATACTTTTTTTAAATAACCATTAATATCTTCAAGTTGATAACCACTAGATAACATAGCACTATCATAAAGAACATCAACTAATTGAGAAATTGATTCTTTTTGTGTTTCATCAACTAATGATTCTGATAATTTTTTCATAACTGGATGTGATGGATTAATTTCCATAACTCGTTTATTAAACATACCCATCATCATATAGTTATTAGAATTAGATAATGCTTGAGCTTTTAATATGCGCTCCATATTTGCAGACATACCCATTGGATTAGTAATAATAGCAGGATGTGATTCAATCTTATTTGAAACTTTAACTTGTTCTACTCTATCTCCTAATAATTCTTTAATCTTTTCACATAATTTGGATGTTAATTCTGTTGTTAATTCTTGTTCATCTAGTGTTTCATTTTCATCTTTTGGAATTTCTAAATCATCCTTTGACACATTAATTAATTTTGTATCATGATATTTGGTCATATGTTGTACAATATATTCATCAATTGGATCAGCCATATAAATAACTTCCCACTTTCTTTTCTTTAATTTATCAACAAAAGGTGAATTTTCTAAATTTTTTATTGAATCTCCAGTGATAAAATAAATTCCTGGTTGAGCTTCACCCATTCTTTCTTTATATTGGGCTAAACTAATATGAGAACCTTTTGAAGTATCAAATCTTAAAAATTCTATTAATTTTTCTCTTTGTGATACTTCTTCATGAATACCTAATTTAATATTTTTATTAAAATTTTCATAAAATGTTTTGTATTTGGTCTCATCTTGAGCCAAATCTTCAATCATTTCAATTGATTTTTTAATCAATTGTTTAGAAATTTGTTTAATAATTTTTGATTGTTGTAGTAATTCTCTTGAAGCATTAAGAGGTAAATCAGTAGAATCAACAATACCGGAAACAAAATTTAACCAATCAGGACACAAATCTTTACAATCATCAGTAATTAAAACCTTTTTAACATATAATTTAATATTGGTTCTATTTTTTTTTTCAAATAAATCATGAGGGGCTCTTGAAGGAATAAATAAAATAGATGAAAACTCTACATTACCTTCAGTTTTAAAGTGTTTATAAGTAGCATGAACATCCCAGTCACCTGAAAGATTTTTATAAAACGCACCATATTCTTCTGTACTAATTTCATTTGTTGGTTTAGTCCAAATAGGTTCTGAATTAATTTTATCCCATGATTCTTCTTGAACAGTTTTCATTCTTTGTTTTGGTTCTTCTTTAGTTTCTTCCTCATCTTCCCCAACCTCAACATCTTCTACTTTCATTTCTTGTTTAGTTTCGGCTTCTGTTTCTGTTTCTGTTTGTGTTTCAACTTGTTCAGTTTGTGTTTCAACCGAATCATCTGGAACTTCTCTAGATTTAATTGTATGTAATAGAATTGGATAAGTTACATAACTTGAATGTTTTTTAATAATTTCAGTAATTTTATTCGTTTCAAGATATTCTGTAGAATCAGAATTAATATTTAAATAAATTCGAGTACCTCTTACAATATCACATTCAGTGGAATTTATTTTTACTAATGTAAATGAACCATTTGCGCTTGATTCCCATTGATAAATATCATCAGTACCTGCTTTTCTAGTAATTACTTTTACTGTAGAAGCAACAAGATATGCAGAATAAAAACCAACACCAAATTGACCAATTAAACTTGATGAACTTGATTTATCTGCAGAATCAGATAATTTTTTAATAAATTCTTTTGTTCCAGATTTTGCTATAGTTCCTAAATTATTAATTAAATCTTCTCTATCCATACCAATACCAGTATCTTCAATCATTAATTGTCCTAGTTCTTTATCAACTTTAATTTTAATCATAAAATCATAACAATCTGATAACAATTCTTTATTCTGAAGTCCCTCGTGTTTTAATTTATTGATGGCATCAGAAGCATTTGATACTAATTCTCTTAAAAAAATATCTTTGTTTGAATAAAAATTATGAATAATCATATTCATTAATTCATTAATTTCCGCCTTAAAAGTAAATTGTTCTTCACTCATACTATATTATAATATATATTATTTTATTATTTCTTTAAATAAGTTTTATTTATTTTTTATTTTTAATTTTTTAAATTATTTTCATGACAGATTCAGAAAAAATAATATCTTTAACATATACACAAAATATTTTTGGAGTTGATACTTTATAAGGTGTTGGATTTAATGATATCAAATTATTCTTTCTTATATATTTAATTTGTTTATCATATCTGGTTTGGCTTTACACAAATTTTGACTTTAACAAATTTTGATTAATTTTTGAAACAATAACAATAATACATTTTAATATAAAATTAAAAAAAAAATTGAATTATTATCTTATATTTATATTAAAATGAAAAATAAGGTTCTTTTTTTTTGTTAAAAAAGATAAAACTATATTAATGTATTTTATTTACAAATTTTTCATTATATTTTGATGAATATAATTTAAAAAAACATTCAAATAAATTATAAATTGTACTTAAATGAGTAACAAATATATAAAACGTATCACTTTTAAATTTTATATATATTTCATTTTTAATTTTAATGCAATTATTTTTATATTTTTTTTTGATGATCTCAATTAATTAAATCTTTTACGATTGGGTCATATATATCTATTTGACCTTTTTTATTTAAAATTATATTTGATTTTAATTTATTACACATAATTAAAGCAGATACAATAGTTCTTTCATGTTTTGATGCATAAAATCTTATTCTACTAATATTTTTATTTTTTTCAATATATTCTTTTGTAAAATTAATAAAGTTTTAAGATTTATCAAGTGATTTTTAATAATTTATTTTTTCATCTACATTTGAGTATTCAAAAGTCTCAAAGTGTCTTATTATAATTATATTTTTTCACTCATTTTATTGTTGTTTTCATAGTATGTTTACATATTAAAATATGTATTGGTGATGATTGTTATTGTTGTTATTTTATAAAATCAATCTTGTCAATAAAATTTCTACATTATGGGCAACAATATTCTACAGTAAAATTATTTTTAATTTCTTCATCATTCATTTTATCTATATATGTTTTTGTTGAATTAATTAATAAACTTTTTACAATACACGAAGAATGAAATTTATATCCACATTCAAAAGTCATATTGTTTCCATTTATTAAATAATCCCAACATACTAGACATTCAATTGGATTTAAATTATCATATATCAATACATATTCAGACCATAATTTAAATATTTTGATAACCATATCATATAGTGTATATTTATTATTTATTATCCATTCTGGATCATGATAATTTATAATATCAAATAATTCTATTTCCGTTAATTTGTATAAGTTTGGTCTTGTTGATTTGTTTATATATATTGTGTTCATTTTTCTACATATTATTTAACTATTTTTTTTTTTTTTTTATTTTTTATTTATATTTATTACATACACTTATACATTCCAATTT
>Ga0247841_10006460_pt1 | contig 18049 bp, 13 predicted proteins | sample LaCruzMarch2015__2_FD_192410 | JGI IMG/M metagenome (GOLD analysis project Ga0247841, IMG submission 192410) | Freshwater microbial communities from meromictic Lake La Cruz, Castile-La Mancha, Spain - LaCruzMarch2015_18m | ecosystem: Environmental > Aquatic > Freshwater > Lake | place: Spain... | reverse complement strand
CATCTCATGGAAGATGAGAAGAGATACCTTAATGAATGGGAAATTCGCAGCGTCGTGAAAAAATATTCGGACTTCATCGAACACCCCGTTGTCATGGATGTTGAAAAGGAACAGGAAAGCACGCTGAAGAAAGGCGAAAAGGTCAAGGTCAAAGAGGAGGAAACATTAAACTCCATGAAGGCTATATGGCTTAAAGACAAATCAGAGGTGACAAAGGAAGAGTACAATGAGTTTTACAAGCACATCTCCCACGACTTTACAGAGCCGGCAAAGGTAATCCACTACAAAGCAGAAGGTACATCAGAATTTTCAGCACTCCTTTACATTCCTTCCAAGGCGCCTTTCAACATATTCTATAAAGATTACGAGATCGGCCCCGTTCTTTATGTAAAAAGGGTTCAGATCATGGACCACTGTGAAGATCTGATCCCTCCGTACCTCAGGTTTGTGAGAGGGATTGTGGATTCATCAGACCTCCCCCTGAATGTATCGAGGGAAATCCTGCAAAATAACCGCCAGGTGGAAATTATAAAAACAAATATCACTAAAAAAGTGCTCGAAACCTTAGCCGATATGAATAAAGACGAGTACGGCGAGTACCTCACATTCTATAAAGAATTCGGAAGGGTTTTAAAGGAAGGTATCCACTTTGATTTCGCGAGGCGGGAAACAATCGCTGACCTTTTACTCTTCCCGTCCACAAAAACAGATGATGGTAAATTAAGGACTTTTCAGGACTATATTGAAGGTATGAAGGAAGACCAGAATGAGATCTATTACGCCACAGGAACGTCTCTTGACGAGGTTGTGAAATCTCCCTACCTGGAAGCGTTCAGGGATAAAGACATTGAAGTACTCATCTTTCTTGATGAAATTGATGATTTCATATTTACCGGTTTTGAATATAAAGGGAAAAAATTAAAATCTGTAAGCAAAGGGGATATCAGCCTTGACAAAACAGAAGAAGGTGAAAAGAAAGATGCCCGGAAAAAATATGGAAAACTCCTCGATCTCGTTAAGGACACTTTAAAGGATGACGTAAAAGACGTGCGGCTTTCGGGAAGGCTTACCGATTCTGCCTGCTGCCTTGTAGCAGATGAGGGGGATATGGATCCCCAGATGGAGAAACTCCTGAAGGCCATGGGACAGGATGTGCCTCAGCGGAAGAGAATCCTCGAAATCAACCCGGCGCACCCGCTCTTCGCTGCCATGAACACAATCTTTGAAAATGATAAGCGGAGCCCCGTTCTGGATGAATATACAAAGCTCCTCTACGATCAGGCGCTTCTCCTTGAGGGTTCAAAGCCGAAAGACCCTGCCGCATTCGCAAAGGCCGTGGCAAAACTGATGGTTGAAAACATTGAAAAATAGATTCCCGTTCTGCGTTGAGGATTGGCCTTAATCAGGGACAGATATTATCATACAATGCCCCCACTCGGGACTCCAAGGGGAGATCACTTATAGGGGGCCTGCTTTTGTAGTCCTCAAAGCTTATAACCATTTCGTTTACGCCGTCATATTCTACAATGGACAATATTTCATAGCTTTTTGTTTTGCAGTTCAGCTCTACGTGCATCTTAAATATATCCTGATTTTCATCCTTTCCGACGCCCTTTGAAACCTTCTGCCATACCTTTTTAATGCCCTTATCGGGGAATTCAAGGCTTTCCTTGTCATAGAAATATTTCAAACCGGAGTCGGTTGCATAATACAACTTCCAGTTCGCACCCTCAGAAAATGAGTACAGACCCGTAAGAATCAGTCCGCTGAAAATAAAGATAAAAATCGTTTTAATACAAGTTCCCATTAGATTACCTCCTTAAATTACGTAGTGCGTGACGCAAGAAAGGGTTCAAGGGGTCAAGGGTTCAAGTGAAAGCAAATCCGTAAAGAGGCTGTTCTATACTCGGCGTTGAAACTTGAACAGTCTTTTTCACCTTTCACCTTTCCCTTTTCACGTTTCACTTTCTTATCAATACTTTATTCTCACCTTATAGACAAGTTTTGTCTCGCCATCCTTCTTAACCGGAACATCAAACGATACTGTCGTGGAATCTTCTTTTTTGTAGCTGTTAGATGATTCAAGGACCTTCCAGTCCCCGAAGAGATGCTCTATAACCTTTACTGTAATATCCTCTTTCTTGTGATTCCTCAGTGATATCTCATAAGCAACTTCGTTTATGTTTTTGGCCACCTTTTCCCAGTGCATCTGCTTCCGGGCGGCAACAACATCAAAGGCATCGCCGATTTTCACCTTGATCTTTTCATCCTTCGGGGTGTGCTGTATGGAATTCTCCCCGATAAACTGAAGGCTTCCGTCCGGGTCATGCTTATACATCCTTAAAATCCCCTTGGGGAGGGGCATACCAAGATTATGCTCGCTTTTATTGGCAATCTCAATAAAAACCCCCACTTTTTCATTCTGGAAGGGCTCGCCATAATAATTCCGGTAATAATAATCACGGCCCTGATAGATGAATTGTTTTTTCACCGGAACATTTGAAGCATTCAGCAAACTGATCTGTTTTGTCTGGTTCTGCTTAACGGTTGCCTTCCTGTCGAGCGTGTAAATATGGTATTCAAAAAATGTCTCTTCTTTGAACTGAAGCGCGGCCTTTGCCATAGGCGCCATACCGGCATCCATCTCCATTCTCCGGTCTTCCTTTACCCTGTTGATATCTCCTGCAACCAGTTTTAAGGCCGCGTTATTGTAAGTTGCACCGCTTTTATTATCTATCGTTACCCATCCGGACACATTTGACGAAGTATCCTTATCATTCAGGACAAGAATATAATCGGCACGCCAGTTAATCCCGTTGGTCAGATACAGGGCTTCAATCTTCTGCGAAGAGGACGTTTTGCTGTCAAGAAGCCACAGAAGTGTTGGTTTTGAAATAAGGCTTTCCGGGACTTCAGGGAATATGACCCTTCCGGGGTGATTGAATGTAATCTCACTGCCGATTTTATAAACCGGGGTTCCCTCGTTATTCGAAAGGAGCGTAGCCGTTACAATCTCTTCTTTGTCCGTATATGGATTCCTCGTTATGAGTTTTAATTCTTTGCCTACATACTTATCGAGGAGCTTCCTGGGGCTTAAAAGGTCATACTCATAGTTTTGCTCCAATATGGTAAAACTGTCCGTGTTGGAAAGGGGCTTTATGCTGACACTTGTGGGGATGATCTGCGCTGCCACATCCATAAACTTAAGCTCCTGAATGCCTTTCTGGAGCTTTATCTGTCTCCTGTCCTTCACAAGGCCGATGTTGCTGTTATATACGGTCACTTCCATCCCTGTCTGATCTTCTATGCCTGTTGATCGCTGTTCCACGGCGTGGACTGTGAAGCCGGCAGGGGCTATAACCAGTAAAACCATTGAGACTAATAAAACAAGAGATGTTTTTATCATTTTTCCTCCCTGCAATTCCTTACGTTTTAGCAAAACCTTTATAATTACTTTGCCGCCCGCCATCCTTCTTCTCTCTTTGCGACTTCGAGCTCTTTCTCTGCTTCGTCTAAAAGCTCCCTCATATAAATACACAGATGCAATGTGTCGTAAGAAGGCTCGTCGGGATTGACAACAATTAAATTGCCAGGAGTTTTCACGGTTGCTGCCGAACCGCCTGATGAATCAACAATTCCCTTGTCTGTCATATTACATGATACCATTGAGCAATTTGCGAAACAATAAAAATTTAAATTCGGCATTCGGACATCGAATATCGCTTTTAATTCTAAATTCTAAATTCTAAATTCGTCATCACCTCTCACCTTTCAGCATGCCAATGGCATCTCTGAGACGCCATAAAAGCCACAATCCAGGCAGTGCGGTGAAGGTCGTGAGGAGGAAGAACATTGCCCACCCTATCGACTCAATAACATACCCTGATGTGGGGGATATGAAGACCCTTCCGAGGGCTGAAAGGGACGATAATAATGCAAACTGGGTAGCGCTGTAACGCTGGTTGCAGAGGGCCATCAGAAGCGCTACAAAGGCTGCCGTCCCCATGCCGCCGGAAAGGTTCTCAAACGCCACGGCAAAGACCATCACTCCATAATTTTTTCCGGTCCAGGCAAGGATCATAAAAGTAAGATTGGAAACCGTCTGCAGTATTCCAAATACCATGAGTGAACGGTAAAGACCGAGTCTCACCATGAGGGTACCGCCAAACAGCGCGCCAACAATGGTTGCAACAAGACCCATGCCCTTGTTTATTGTACCCACTTCTGTCGGGGAAAATTCCAAACCCCTCAATAAAAATGTTGTGGTCATGGTTCCCGCATAGGCATCACCCAGCTTATAGAGTATGATTAATAGAAGTATAGCTATGGCCGAAGGACGTGCAATAAAATCCTTGAGCGGCCCCCATATCGCCTCTTCAATTGTTTTCGGTGGCATTACTTTTTTATCAGGCTCCTGCCCGAGGATAGTTCCGGCCATGCCGAGCACCATGAGCAACGCCATTATCAGATACGTATTCTGCCAGCCTATCCGGTCAGACATGATGAGCGCCAGCGCCCCGGCGACAAGCATTGCGATGCGGTAACCGGTTACAAACGTGGCAGCCCCAAGGCCCCTTTCTGCCTCGTGAAGAACATCAGTCCTGTATGCATCAACAACAATATCCTGGGAGGCAGACACAAAGGCGACACAAATAGCGAGGGCCGCAAGCGTTAAAGGCGCATATTCAGGAGAAATAAAACCCATTACGGCAATACCGAGGAAAAGGCATATTTGCGCGAGGATCATCCAGCCTCGCCGGCGCCCAAACCATGGAGGCACAAAACGGTCCATAAGAGGAGACCATAGAAATTTCAGCGTATAGGGCAGCCCCACAAGTGAGAAAATACCTATAGTGCGTAAATCAACGCCTGTCATGGTAAGCCACGCCTGCAGCGTTCCGCCTGTCAGCGGCAGCGGCAGCCCTGAAGAAAAACCCAGGATGAGCATAACAGCAATGTTTCGGCTCGTGAAGATGCGTAGATAAGACAGTGTTGAGTTTTGAGTGTTGAGTGTTGAGTTGTTTTTACCCTGACCGCCGCCGACTTTTTCTCCCTGACCCATGCCCCCTGACCCGTCTTTTTCCATTCGAGAGTTTACCAGATTGTCTTATCAGGACACAATTATTTTAGATATTTATTCGCACAAATCCATGTTTAAGATAAAAAATACCGGTTACCGGATACTTGATACCTGATACTTGATTGCCGTGAACTGTAAACAGTTTTTTCAGTTGTGAGATACGCTTCACGAGATACGGAATACGAAATATCGTGAGCAGTTTTTTCTGCAAAATGTTACCAATGTCATTGACAAAAAATATATCGTAGGATAAATATTCTATAGTTCATACGAAAGTTTGTGCATCAACAAAAATCTCATAGGCGAGGAGCATGGGATACCTTTTGAAGCCCTCCACGGGGGAAGGGTAAAATCGATACACTAATAAACAATAAACTTATAAAAAGTTCCGATTCATTCTTTTTGCCATTACGCCCATTGCGAGCAACCACGTTTCGACGTAGTGTTTTGTCATTACGAAAATTCTACCTTCGTCTGTCATTGTGAGGAGCGTAGCGACGTGGCAATCTTAGACTCAGGTTCCAATCTGGAAAAACTTTTCTTATTCAGCCGCAGACGGACGCAGACAAAAGCTAGGCAGTGTTCCATATCGGCTGCCGACCTGGCACCCGATATACTCCATGCACTTCGGGCAGAGTGAAAACATTATATATTCACCCGTTAGGGCTGAAAGTTTTGACCCGCCATTGTCGGCGGGGCAAAAAAATCTCTTGTCTGCTCCTGTTCGCATTTGTCGAGCGGTAGCGGGCGGTAAAATAAAGGTTTTGATAAATCGGAATTTAAAAAAAGGGGAGGAAATAATATGGCGACGAAGAAGACGAGTGTAAACCCGGAGTTTCTCTACGTCCCTATTGGGAATATCGTAGTGCTGGAACAGGTACGGTCGAATATAAATACAGAAGCAGACTCATTCAAAGCTCTTGTGCAATCGATCAAAGACAAAGGCATCTTAGAGCCTCTCCTTGTAACAAAAGGAGACGGTGACTCATACACCCTCATCTGCGGGGAGAGACGTCTGGAAGCCGCCCGGCAGCTCGGACTTGAATTAGTACCAGTGCGGATCATAGAAGCAGGTAAGGAATCAGGTGAAACCATAGCCCTTCAACTGACAGAGAACCTCCAGAGAGAAGACTTGAACCCCATGGATCAGGCGAAAGGGATCTTGGCCTATATTCAGGCAAAATTACCTGATAAAAATTATGACGTGGATGGGGTAATGAATGATTTGGTGGTCTACGAGCGGAGGCCTGGAGATCAACTTGAGGAAATCCGTGAAACATTTTCACGGATTTCTGAAATCTCCGGAAAGACAATACGGACGCTGTATAACGGACTTTCACTATTGAAAAATCCTGACGAGATTCAAGCCGAAATCCGGGCAGGAAATGTCCCAGTTTCTCAGGGTTATCTCTTTGCCGCGAATCTCGATTGTCCGGATCGCGATAAGATTTTTGAGGCCGTCATGAAGACGCCGGTCACCTATCTCGCACTTGAGAAATTGCTCACCGCATGGAAAAAACCCAAACCGGTCCCTGGCAAAACAAAGCCCCTACCAATGAAGAAGCAGATTGCCAGCTTACGATCCGTAGAATCACGCATCGAAATGGGCTTCGCAACATACACAAGGTCTGACCTTGAGACGCTTCTTGATGAGTTGCGGACTTTCAGTGCTTTAGTAGAGCTGCGGATACCGATTGCCCCGGAACCTACGCCGGAGAAGAAAAAGCCACCACAGTTGTGAAAGGAGCGTAGAGCAGGTAGTCGCGGGCCTGCCCTGCTAAGCCAGGCAAAGACGGAAATCAAACATCTGTCATTGGGAAGGTGTCGGGGTGTCCCGGTGCAAACCGTCGAGAGGCGCAGAGGATCGGGATTAAGGATTAAAGGGTAAAGGATTTCGGATGATTGGAAGGTTGGATGTTTGGATGATTAGCTAACCCTCTAAACATCCAGCACTTAAGGGTGTGTTTGCGAGGGATTATCCGACACCGATAGTGATTCTAATGATAAATCTGGGATAATGGGATATTTTGAGGGGTCTGCCGCTGCGGCAGACCCCGGGTGAAATATGTATTATGAGCGGAAGCCTGCCTTTTTTGCAAAAACCTTGTAATCTGTATTGAGGATTCTTTTTGCGCTTTCATCCATAACATCGGTTATGAATGGAATCTTTGTTTCTTTTTCGGTTTCCCTGTTTCCGGAGAAGACATCATTACGGGAAATCTCAGGGAGGCAGAATTTGCGTGCACCGGCCATTAACTGCTGAAGCCCTGCTGCAAGTTTATCGGCAAGCGTCCACATGGCGATTGCACCGAATGGAATATCTTTCATTCCCTCTTCTCCGACCCTTTTCTGAACGTCATAGTAACCGGCAAATATCTCTTCAGGGGTTGAACCAAGTTCTTTTACGGCCGGGGCAAGATCATCCCAGTTGCCGTTCACTTCTTTCTTCCGTTCCGGTTTCAGCACACCTTCGATATTCGAGCCTACAAATCCCGGTATCATTGCACCTCTTCCCATGCATATAAGTTTTGTAAACGGCGCACCGAGGGCAAGCGCCTTGAATATATGGTCTTCACGTGCGAGGCCGCCGGCAAAAGCGATATCGACAACCTTTTCGCCTTTTGCTGCGAGCATCGATGCGTATTCATATGTCTTTGAGTGGAGAAGGATTGAAGGAACGCCCCAGGTCTCCATCATATTCCATGGACTCATTCCTGTGCCTCCGCCGGAACCATCCACAGTAAGGAGGTCAAGCCCTGCATCGGTTGCGAACTTTATCGACATTGCAAGGGCTTCCATGCCATAAGAGCCTGTCTTTAATGAGATTCTCTTGAACCCTATCTTCCTGAGGTACTCAACGGACTGCATAAAATTTTCCTGTACTCTATCAGGTGATGAGAGGTCTGTATATCCGAGCCTGCTGTGCCGTGCAAAGGCTTTAATAGCTCCGTGCTCAAAGGCCTTCTGGACTTCGGGTCTTGTCGGATCAGGGTCAACAACATATCCTCTGTCTTTCAGAAAGAGGGCATAACCAAGACTGTCAACCTGTATCTCGCCGCCGATGTCTTTGGCTCCCTGCCCCCATTTAAGCTCAATAATCACCTTTTCACCGTACTTGCCGATAACATATTCCGCAACACCATTCCTTGTGTCTTCCACGTTCATCTGGACAATAATTGCCCCGTATCCGTCAAAATATTTGAGGTATGTGTCAATTCTTCTGTCCAGTTCAGGGGCCTTTTCTATCTTGCCGTTTTTTATTACTGCCTCCCTATCGATGCCAACTACGTTTTCGCCGATAACGATGGGTATTCCTACGAGGGCTGCGCCAATAGCAAAAGAATCCCAGTACTTCGCTGCAATAAAAGTTGAACCTAATGCGCCGGTCATAATGGGGATCCGGCACTTCGTCTTCTCTTCGTTTCCAAATTCTGTTTCCAGGCTTACGTTAGGGAAAATACAGTCATCTGCGGAACTTGACAGTCCGTTCGGCAGACCGTATGCACCATAATTGTACCCCTGAACCCTCAATGAGTTATATGAAACACCAATGTGACATGTGTTCGCACTTCCTGCAGTAATATATCCAAAATCTCTCGGGTAAAGAACCTTCCTTCCCTTCAAGCTGGAAATCCAGGTTTCGCATCTTCCCTTGCAGTCAGCGCGGCATAATGTACATAATCCCGATTCCGCCGGATTGCCCCGGTTAACCGTCCCAATTGCATCATTTGATTTTGGCCATTCAATCATGTGTCTCCTCCTGGTTTTTTCTAATCGGTAACATATTACCATTACAGCGGCATTCAATTGCCATATCTATAATGTATTACTATCATTTTATTTATCAAAATAAATATTTATTGTCAAGTATATATTGCTGTTAGAGAATATATTAAATTATGTTGCCATATTTAATACGTTTTATTATACTATACTTAACGGCAATATTGCCATTAAGTATAGTATAATTTGCCGTTATATTACATGCAGCAGAGAAAGGACATCGAAACATGATTGACAGAAAGAAAAGGAAAGAATTGCTATTGTTAAACGTTTTAAAGAACACTGAGTCCCCCCTTTCCAGCCCGAAGATAGCCGATGAACTGTCGGCGCTCGGCCATGAGATGAGCGAGAGGACGGTTCGGCTGTATCTTCAGCAGATGGATCGGGATGGACTTACCGCAAGCAATGGGAAAAAGGGACACCGGATAACACAATCCGGCTTAACAGAGCTTGAATCTTCAAAAATTATCGAAAGGGTAGGCTTTTTATCGGCAAAAATCGACCAGATGACATACCAGATGAATTTTGACCTGAATACAACCTCCGGTACAGTTGTTATTAATGTAACCCTGGTGGAGCCTGGTCAGTTTGCAAAAAAAATCCCTGATATTATTAAAGTTTATGCCGGCGGGTATGCCATGGGCCACCTGATGACCTTCCTGGAGCCCGGGGAATCCCTGGGGCATATCAATGTGCCGGAAAAAATGATAGGTATTGGCACTGTTTGCTCAATTACCCTTAATGGTGTATTATTAAAACACGGCATTCCTACTGTTTCACGCTTTGGCGGCCTCCTGGAAATTAAGGAGAAAAAACCGGTCAGGTTTGTCGAGATTATCATGTACGACGGGACAAGCATAGACCCGCTCGAAGTATTCATACGGAGCGGGATGACCGATTACATGGGTGCTATAAGAACGGGTAACGGCAAGATAGGGGCAAGTTTCAGGGAGTTTCCCGCAGAGAGCAGGGATACTGTTATACACCTTGCCGGGATGCTGGACAGGATAGGACTCGGAGGACTTGTAAGAGTGGGCATGGCGGGCCAGAGCCTCCTTGACATCCCTGTAAGCGAAGGCAGGATAGGGGCCATCGTAATTGGCGGGCTGAATCCCGTCTCCATTCTTGAAGAAACGGGTGTACGGGCATACTCCCGGGCCCTTGCCGGGCTTATTGACTTTAAGAGGCTCTTTAGCTTTGAAGAAATAGAGAGCAGAATCAGGAAATTCCTGTAATGTTTGATTAGGGGATGGGCAATGAAACCGCTTATTAATGCGAGCACCGGCCTCAATGGCCTCGATAAAGTGCTTGACGACCTGCGCATTGGCGATAATGTTGTATGGCAGGTTGATAAAATCGAGGACTACCTTCATTATGTAAACCCCTATGTTGAAAAGGCACTGAAAGACGGAAGAAAGATCGTTTACGTAAGGTTTGCCGACCATGAGGAACTTGTCAAAGAAGGCTGTAATATAACCAGGTACAACCTGGATGCACATAGCGGATTTGAGGCATTTACCACCCAGGTATACAGCATCGCAACGCAGGAAGGGAAGAAGGCGTTTTATGTCTTTGACTGTCTTTCCTACCTGCTTTCAGCATGGGCAACGGATTTAATGATCGGTAATTTTTTTGTCATCATATGTCCTTACCTTTTTGAGCTGGATACTATCGCATATTTTTCTCTATTACGGCACAACCATTCATTCAAAACAATTGCACGTATCCGGGAGACAACCCAGCTGCTGCTGGAAGTGTATAATCGCGAGGGAAGCCACTATATACACCCCCTGAAGGTCTGGAACCGCTATTCTCCAACCATGTTTCTTCCCCATCTTGAAGAGAAAGGTCTGTTTATACCTATTACTGACAGTGTTGACGCAACACAGCTTTTTTCTGATATACCCAGAAAAGAGATGAAAAGTGTGCGGCGACAGCTAGACTACTGGGACAAACTTTTCCTGAGGGCGGAAGACCTTTTGAAGCAGCCTGCTGATAAAGGTGAAATACAGGAAATGGTTGACACCCTCTGCCGAATCATGATCGGCAGGGAAAACAGGATACTCTCTCTGACAAAGGAGAATTTTTCACTTGATGATCTGCTGAAGATAAAATCGAGAATGATTGGAACAGGATTCATTGGCGGCAAAACGGTAGGTATGCTGCTTGCCAGAAAGATTTTATACGGGGACAATATTCTGAACTGGCACAACTATCTCGAACACCACGATTCCTTTTATGTCGGTTCTGATATCTTTTATACATACATCGTTCAGAACGGCCTGTGGAAATTGAGGATGGAGCAGAAAACAGAGGAAGGTTATTTTGATGCTGCCGGTCCTTTACGGGAAAAGATGCTTAAAGGCATATTTCCCGATGAAATTAAAGAACAGTTTCAGCAATTAATCGAGTATTTCGGCCAGTCCCCCATTATCGTACGCTCCAGCAGCCTTCTTGAGGACGCGTTTGGAAATGCCTTTGCAGGGAAGTACGAAAGCATTTTCCTCACAAATCAGGGTCCGCCGGAGAAACGCTATACAGATTTTGTTGAATGCGTCAGGAGGATTTTCGCAAGCTCCATGGATGAAGATGCCCTCACCTACCGCCTGCAGAGAGGACTCGACCAGCAGGACGAACAGATGGCTTTGCTTATCCAGCGTGTTTCCGGCTCCTACAGGAAGCATTTTTATTATCCTGACCTTGCAGGCGTTGGTGTCTCCTATAATACCTTTGTTTGGAAAGAGGGAATGGACCCGAAGGCAGGCATGCTCAGAATGGTCCTCGGGCTTGGAACAAGAGCCGTAAATCGTGTTGAGAACGATTATCCCCGCATTGTCGCTCTCGATAATCCATTGGTCAGCCCTCACAGCAGCATGGAAGATGCGAGAAGGTTTTCTCAGCACGATGTGGACGTGCTCAATATTAATGACAACAAACTGGAAACGGTCTCTTTCCTGAAGGAGATTGCTCCGGGATTTGGTAAAAAAATGGAGTTCTTTGGCGTAAGAGACCATGAAACATCGGAAACAATGAGGGCCATGGGCATGAAAGAACAGGAGGCATGGGTACTCACCTTTGACAACCTGTTTTCCCGTACTTCTTTTGCAGGCATTATGCACAGGATGCTCAAAAAACTTGAAAGTGTTTATAATTATCCCGTAGAAATTGAATTCACGGTTAATTTTACGCGCTATCACGAATACAAGATTAACCTTTTGCAGTGCAGGCCTCTCCAGACTAAAGGAGAAATAAGAAAGATGGATATTCCTGCGAACCTCGACAAAAACACGATCCTCTTTCAGTCAGAAGGTCATTTTATGGGAGGAAGTATATCGCAGCCAATAAAAAGAATTATCTATGTGGTCCCTGAACGCTATATCGGCCTGACCCTGTCACAGAAATACGATATTGCGAGGTTAATCGGGAAACTGAACAAACTCATTTCTGACAGGGAAAATATGCAGACCATGCTGCTGGGTCCCGGAAGGTGGGGTACAACCACACCATCCTTAGGGGTGCCTGTACGGTTTTCTGAGATCAACAACATATCTATAATGGGCGAGATAGCATATACAGCAAGCAATCTTATGCCTGAGCTTTCTTACGGAACACATTTTTTTCAGGACCTGGTCGAGACAGACATTTTTTATGTAGCGCTTTTCCCCGAAACCGATAATGTCATCTTCAATGATAACCTGCTGGACAGTTTCCCGGAGATATCTGACAGGCTGCTGCCCGCATATGATAAATACAGAGATGTTGTCAGGGTGTTTGATGTATCGGAGAATCATTTAAGGATTATTGGGGATATACAGTCTCAAAAACTGGTCTGTTTTATTGATAGATAAAGGAACTTACTGCATCATTAAAACTCGATAACTCAGAATACTCATACAGAGTTGACATTGCATGGGTAACGGTAGAAATCCCTGACTCTTCAACCGCGGCAACTGGATTAAGACCGCCGGCAACAATCACGCCCACCTTGTCAACCCCTACCGGGATGTCCAGCAGGGGTTGGTTTGGTTTACCAAATATAATCCTTCCGCCAAGCGCCTTCTTCGACAGTTTATCTCGTAGTTTTTCCGCCTCATTAATACTCACTACGGGGATTTCCCTGAAGCTTGCAAGGATTTTCCCTGATTTCTGTTTTATCGCACCGATAACGTCTGTCATACCGCTTTTGATAAAAATTTCCAGCGGGTCAACAGAGGAGCCCTCATAGCTTATCAGTGACGTGAAACGCCTGGGGTTACCGTCTTCAACTTCAATAATCCCTCCGTATTTTGAGGTAACAGATATGCCGGCTTTGAGGAATATCCCGTTCAATGTGATGCTGCATATCGTTCCAATGCCCACAGTCCCTCGTGGCACAATGACATCTCCAATCCTTCCGCCGCCTTTCTCAATAATGATCCTGTTGCTCATTGCATAGGGAGAATCGAAGATGCCGGCCATTATGCGCAGTGCTTCCCGAAGCTTTTTTTCGTGAAAAAAGGATATATTCAAGACAATGTTCCCTTTTAAAGTGTCAACACTGAAATCAGTCAGGAATGAAAGACTGTCAATTTTACTTATGACAAAATTTACCCTTTCTGAAACAAAGGCATGATTCAACTCTTCCTTCCCGTTTTCAGTAATGGTTCTCCCTCTTTTGCCCTTAACCTCTGTAAATCCGCACTCGTCCAACAGCTTAAGGTAATAGCGGACCGTTCTTTCAGAGAGTTCAATCCCGTGCGACAGCAGTTGTTTTGACAGTTCAGTGGAACCAACTGCGCCCTGCTGTTTATCAAGTACCCTGAGGAGGGTAAACATTATCTTATTCATGTTAATCTATTACACAATCCCGGATGCGAGCATCGCCTTTGCAACTTTCAGGAACCCTGCGATGTTCGCCCCTGCAACATAGTCACCTTTCTTCGAGTAGGTTGCAGCGGCTTCAAGGGACGCCTTGTGTATGCTCTTCATAATATTCAAAAGCATTTTATCGACTTCTTCACGTGACCATGACATCTTGAGGCTGTTCTGGCTCATCTCAAGCCCTGACACTGAAACACCACCTGCATTGGCTGCCTTACCGGGTCCAAAAAGGATATTGTTATCCTGGAATACCTTTACTGCCTCGGGCGTTGAAGGCATATTGGCACCCTCTGCAACGCAGAAACAGCCGTTCTTCACAAGAGCTTCCGCACCAGGACCATCAATCTCGTTCTGGGTAGCACATGGCAGCGCTATATTCACCTTGATACCCTGCTCCCTGATTACATCCCATACGCTGTTGCCGAGGTAGCAAACCGCTCCGCTATACTGGTCGGAATATTCTTTAATTCTCCCTCTCCTTACGTTTTTTATCTCTTTCACAAATTCAGCTTTATCTCCGCGTATGCCTTCCTCGTCAACCACTGTGGCATTGGAGTCGCACAGCATGATGACTTTTCCGCCAAGCTGGTTTACCTTTTCTATGGCGAACTGTGCAACATTTCCTGACCCGCTGACTGCAACAATCTTATCTTTGAAGTCCATCCCCCGTCTTGCCAGCATCTCTGCGGCAAAATAAACTGCACCGTATCCCGTAGCCTCAGGCCTTATAAGGCTGCCCCCATACTCAAGGCCCTTACCCGTCAAGACCCCTGTATGCTCATTTACAATCTTTTTATAATACCCGAACATATATCCTATTTCCCGGCCTCCTACTCCAATATCACCGGCAGGCACATCCGTTTCCGGCCCGATGTGTCTGAAAAGCTCCCTTATAAATGCCTGGCAGAACTTCATTACCTCATCATCGGACTTTCCCTTTGGATCAAAATCTGATCCGCCCTTTGCTCCGCCCATGGGGAGTGTAGTAAGGGAGTTTTTGAAGATCTGCTCAAAACCGAGAAATTTCAGAATGCTCAGATTTACCGAAGGATGGAAACGTAACCCACCCTTGTAGGGTCCAATAGCATTATTAAATTGAATACGGAAACCTCTGTTTACCTGGACTTCTCCTCTGTCGTCAACCCATGGCACCCTGAACGTAATTGCTCTGTCAGGTTCGACAATACGTTCATATATTTTTGCCTTCACAAATTCAGGATGTTTTTTTACTGTAGGCTCGAGCGATTCCATTACCTCTTTTACTGCCTGGTGGAATTCCGGTTCATTTGGATCTCTTTGGATAACTTTTCCAATTACATCTTTGATGACAGACATTGTGTTTCCTCCTTATGTTTTAAAATTTAGACGCGGCGCAATCTCCCAAGGTAGTGTTTCAATAGATGAAACTTCTCACGCAATGCCAGGGCATTGTGATCCATTTCCCATTCTCCTTCTGCATCATCCAAAACTTTCATTGCCTTTTCAATAAGGCCGGCCTCTTCAGTGCTGCTCGGCTCCTCCATTGGAGCCTCATCGATAAAGGTACGATACGGCATCCTTCCCGAAGCTTTAAACGCTATTACTTTACCCAAAGCCTGCATAAATCACCCCGTATTTATAAGTCATAGTACTAATTAAATAAGTAAAACCTGAAATACCCATTATAAACAATCAGGTGAGACCTAATATTTATATAGGTGTAATTACTATTATTGGTATAGGGGATTATATTAGACTACTGTGTAGAGCCTTTCTATTTGCTTTCTACCCAGTGTACAGCGTGCTTCATTAATTCTGCAGCATTTTTTAATTTCAATTTTCCCTTTATGTTCGCACGGTAAGATTCTACCGTTTTGACGCTTAGATGCAGTTCCTGGGCGATCTGGCTTGTTCCGTGTCCCTGCCCTATTAACTGGAAGACCTCTAATTCACGATCGCTCAGTATTTCAACAGGGGAAGATGAAATTTCTGCTTTGCCGTCAATAAACCTCTTCACAATATTATCACTGACCCGTTCGCTGATATAAAGGTCGCCCTTCAGGACCCTCCGTATTGCTTCCATCATTCTTTCTATTGCTTCCTGTTTCATGATATAACCACGTGCACCTGCGCGGAGAGCCCGTTCGGCAAAGATTGACTCATCATGCATCGATACCACGAGAACGGGCAAGCTGTTATGACGAATCTTCATTGTTTTTATGAGCTCTATTCCATCCACACCTTGCAATGATATATCAACAATGGCTAAATCGGGTTTTAATTTTTTCAATACCTCAAGGGCACTATGAGCGCTCTCTGCTTCACCGCACACCACAAGGTCGTTTTCCTGGTTTATAAGTTGAGTAAGCCCTTTTCTGACAATGGGATGGTCATCCACGATAAATATTTTGTGTTTCTGTTTCTGTGAAGCGGCATCCTTTTTGATCATTTTTTCTCCCCCTCTTGTGTTTTTCCCCTGTTTTGAAACAAACAGGTGACAATTGTGCCGCCCTTTCCATCGCTCCTTATGTCGAGCGAAGCGCCAATCATGCCTGCCCTGTGTTTCATGATGCTCAAACCCATGCCTTTTGTGCCTTTTGTGCCTCTCCGGAAACCGAGACCGCTGTTTTTAACGGTGAGGAAAGCAGTCCCGTTCGTGCAGCCCAGACGAATGACAATCTCAGTTGCCTTCCCGTGTTTCATAGCATTGTTTACTGCCTCTTGGACAATACGGTAAAGATGGGTAGCCATCATATTATCATGAATAAGGACGGGTTGATCAAATTCAAAACGGCAAGAGATGCCGAACATTTTTTCCACATTACGGGCAAGTTCCGACAGCGCTGCCATAAGCCCGTCCGCTTCGAGCCGCACAGGATCGAGTCCCCTGGCAAATCCCTTTGTTTGTGTGATGGCATCATCGATGAGTGATACTATCTCTCCCGCATCATTTGCCTCTTCGAAGGATCTTGCCGTGAGCTTATGCTGGAGAACCTTACCAAGGAATGCAACACCGGCAAGCTGCTGACAAAGGCTATCGTGGAGGTCCTGACCTATCCGCTGCTGTTCCCAGTCACTTATTTGAAGGACCTGTTTCTCCAATCTCCTCCGTTCTGTAATATCGCGGATAATCCCGAGAATTTCATCTTCACCGCTCATGGTTATCAATACTTCATAATGGTAAAAGATGCCTTTCCTCAAAATAAGATACTCGAAAGTTTGCGTTTCCCCTGTCTGTAAAGCCTGTGAGACATATTCCATCCCCTGCTGTATAATTTCCTTTGATATCGCCTTGTATTGCTGAGGCAGCTCAAAAACATTTTTACCGATAAATGTGCTTGAACGGAATCGTTTTCCAAAAACCTTCCCTTTTTTAAAGTCGAGAATGGCACCCTTGTTATCAACCCTGAATATCGTATCCGGGATTGCATTGAGCAAGGCCCTGTTTCTTACCATGCTCTCCCTCAGGGCATCTTCAGCTGTCTTTCGTTCAACTATTTCACCGATACGTTTTGCGATGACGTTGACAAGACTCCTCTCTTCTTTAAGGAAAGGTCCCTCGTCACATGCAGGTTTTTCTTCAAGATAATACACGTCAAGTGAGCCGTTCTTTTTGCCTTTTACAAAAATTGCGGCAGATTGTCCCCACTGTGATTCTCTGAAATTCTCTGTTGCAAAAACCTCACATCCCAGAATAATCCTTGCACAGGCAATTGAGGGGTATTGCCAGGCAGGTGGAATAATACCCGCAATCCCTCGAAGAATGTTTCCTAATGATATTTTGCGTTTTTGAACAAGGCTGGACATCGTATAAAGGCAATTGAGCTCCTTGACCCTCTCCCCGAGGGCATGTGTTTTTTTCTGAAACGCCTCCTTTATTTGCCTGTGCTCTTTATCTGATGTTTTTAATTTTGCAATTTCATCATGCATGCGGGCCAACTCTTTTAAAATCTGACCCCTGTCTTTCCCCTTATATTTCTCTGTAATATCCCTCATCGTCCTTTATTATCTCAAAAAAATATCCGTTTTCAAACAAGAATAACATGGTGGCTTGAAAAAATGAATTAATGAAGGCACGGCAGGGCAATCCGTTGCTGCATGATATTTGTTTTATTTGAATGCAAATCAGGAATTAAAGACCCAATGATGCTATGCATCTCTCGTGAAGTTTCTTTTTCGGGGTTTTGCCGGCTATGAAATCCCATGGAAAAATTTCATTCTGCCCCCGCTCGCGCAGCACATAGAAATTAAGATTCACTGGGCTCTCCTTGATAATCCGGGAAAAGGTTTCTCCGTCGGCCAGGCGAATGATTACATCATTCAGCCTTCTGTCCCCCCGGGACAACA
>Ga0247841_10006459_pt1 | contig 18050 bp, 17 predicted proteins | sample LaCruzMarch2015__2_FD_192410 | JGI IMG/M metagenome (GOLD analysis project Ga0247841, IMG submission 192410) | Freshwater microbial communities from meromictic Lake La Cruz, Castile-La Mancha, Spain - LaCruzMarch2015_18m | ecosystem: Environmental > Aquatic > Freshwater > Lake | place: Spain... | reverse complement strand
ATTAGATATATATCATGACATTAAGCCGGAACACTTACAGAATTATCTTGATGAATTTTGTTATAACTTCAATCGTAGATATTTTGGTGAAGCACTCTTTGATAGGCTTCTAATGGCTTCTGCAACTTATAAAAATCAATTTAGGTACAATTAGGGATATTCATTTTAGATTAATATTTTTTTCATTTCAAACTATCTAATAATAAAAAAACTAACCGTAATATATTTATTGTAAGTGCTTACTTTTCTTCTTCTGATTACAAAGCAGCTTTAGCAATAGTAATTATTAGTATTATAATATACTTTCATTGTGTTTATTATTTAAAGAAAAATACTTTATAAATTGCATTCTTTCATATTCCTGAGCATTGGAAATATTTTTATAATTCATTTTTCCTCTGAATTCTTCTATTGTATTGTAGTGGTTTTTACTCATCCATTTTTCAATATCATTCAACATAATTTGTATTTGGCGGATACCATTTTTGTAAATCGTTGAGCAAACCTGTACGGCTTTAGCTCCTGCTAAAATCATTTTAATTGCTGTTTCTCCGGATTGTACACCTGTTGATGCAGCTAAATCAATATTGGATATTTTACCAGACAAAATACCTATCCATCTTAATGTCTGCGAATAATCATTACTATTACTGAATATTTCTGAAGATGTAAAACTTAAATCATTAATGTTTATATCTGGTTGGTAAAACCTGTTAAATAAAACTATTCCATTTGCACCATTTAATATTAATTTATTTGTAATATTCAGTATATTAGTAAAATAATTACTGATTTTTAATGATACCGGAATTGTTATCTGACTTTTGATTTTCTTCAAAATATCAATGTATATTTCTTCGTAATGGGCAGATAATAAATTTATTTCAATTGGCAATATGTTAATATTTAATTCAATAGCATCAGCACCGGCATTCTCGATTTTTTTTGCGAAATCAATCCATCCCCCGTTTGAAATACAATTTATACTTGCTATAACAGGGATTGATACAGACTTTTTTGTGGTTTCAATTAATTTAAGATAATCTGAAATAAGGTTTTGTTTTGAATAATCTCTGATATAATCAATTGCTTCAGGATAACTGGTATCAGATTTTTCAATAATACTATTTGTTTCAGCTTTAATTTGTTCTTCAAATAATGATTTTAAAACAATAGCTGCCGCATTATTTTGTTCAAGAGTTTTAATACTATTTAAATTGCTTGTAAGCCCTGAACTACTTACAATTATAGGATTTTTTAAATTTAATCCCAAATAATAGGTTTGAAGACTTATCATATATTATAAATAATTTCTTTCTCCAAAGATAATACTTCCTAAACGTAATATGGTACTTCCTTCCTGAATTGCGATCTGATAATCACCTGACATTCCCATTGAAATTTCTTTAAATTTCTTACAGTTAACAAAATGCTTGTTTTTTAATAATTCAAAACAATTTTTTAAACTTCTGAATTCAGAATGGACAATATCAATATCGTCTGTATATGTTGCCATTCCCATTAATCCGGAAATTTCAATAAATGGAAAATTTTCAATTTTCAAATTTTTTAATAAATCCTCAACTTCATTAAATGCAAACCCGAATTTTGTTTCTTCTTGCGCAATATGAACCTGAAGTAAACATTTTATTACACGGTTAACTTTTTTTGCTTCATTATTTATTACTTTCAGTAATTTAAGGCTGTCAACACTATGTATCATATGAATAAACGGGGCAATAAATTTTATTTTATTAGTTTGAAGATGTCCAATAAAATGCCATTCAATATCTTTGGGCAATAGAGAATGTTTTTGCACTAATTCCTGAACTTTGTTTTCTCCAAATATTTTATGTCCTGAATTATAAACTTTTAATATATTTTCTGCAGTAACAGTCTTTGAAACAGCGATTAGTTTAATTTCAGAAGGTAATAGAGTTTTGATGTTTTTAATATTTTCAACAATTGTATCCAAAATGTGTAAATTTAATATATAAAAAATGCCTTAGATTTCTAAGGCATTTTATAAATTTTTATTCAAGGGAATGAACTACTAATCCGCTTCTGAGTTTTGGTTCAAACCATGTTGTTTTTGGTGGCATTATATTTCCTGTATCTGCAATATTTATAAGTTGTTTCATTGAAACAGGATAAAGGGCAAAAGCAACTTTCATTTCTCCATTATCAACACGTCTTTTTAATTCTCCCAAACCTCTTATTCCTCCTACAAAGTCAATCCTTTTGTCTGTTCTTAAATCTTTAATACCTAAAATATCATTGAGAACAAGATTTGACAAAATTGTTACATCTAAAACACCAATAGGATCTTTGTCATTATATGTACCTTGTTTTGCAGTCATTGAATACCACTGACCATCAATATACATTGAGAAGTTATGAAGTTTATTTGGTTTAACTATATCTTTACCTTTCAATTCGATATCGAAAACATTTTTAAGTTTTTCAATAAGTTGTTTTTTTGTCAAACCGTTTAGGTCTTTTACAACTCTGTTATAATCAATGATAGTTAGCTGGTTATCAGGAAAATGAACAGCAAGGAAATAATTATATTCTTCATTCCCTTTATGATCAGGGTTGTTTCTTCTTTTTTCATTTCCGACTAATGCAGCAGCAGCAGTTCTGTGGTGCCCATCAGCTACATAGGTATAAGGTATTTTTTTAAAAAGTTCAATAATTTTATCAATAACTTTTTGTTCTTTAATTACCCAAAAATGATGTCCGAATCCGTCTATTGAAGTAAAGTCATATTCAGGGTTCTGGTCTTTTACAATTTTACCAACAATATCATCAATCTCTTTAACGGCAGGATATGTGAAAAATACAGGTTCCATATTAGCATTTGTAATTCTAACATGTTTCATCCTGTCTTCTTCTTTGTCTTTACGTGTTAATTCATGCTTTTTGATAATACCATTTATATAATCCTCAACACCTGCACAGCCAACTATTCCATACTGAGTTTTGCCATTCATGGTCTGGGCATATATATACAAATATTCTTTTTCATCAGGAACAAGCCATTTACTTTTCTTATACTTTTCAAAATTTTCTTTTGCTTTATTGTAAACTGCTTGATCATGCTCATCTATTCCGACAGGTAAATCAATTTCGGGTTTAATGATATGTAATAATGAATAAATATTTCCTTTAGCTTCTTCACGGGCTTCATTGGAATTAAGTACATCATAAGGGCGGGATGCTAATTCTTTTACTATTTCAACAGGAGGACGTAATCCTTTAAATGCTTTAAGTATTGCCATTTATAAAAACTTTTATTCGTTATTAAAACTATTTTCTGGTATTTGAATATTATTATAACTATTGTTATTATTTTCTTTTGATCTGTACTGATCAGGATTTTTAAGAGATCGTATTAAACCACTAATCATTTTTGAAATTTCAATAAGCTTATTTCTAATTTCTTCTTCAGTAATTTCATCAATTAAATCTTGCCTTTTAGCAATTAAAACATATACTATACATTCCCTTATTGCTGCTTTTGCAATTCTTAGTGAGTTAATGTATTGTGTTTTGTTTTCACCGGAACCTTCAGCAATATTTATTGCAATGCTTTGAGATGCATTTTTTAGTTTAAGAACCAGATTATCTTTTTCATTATCAGGGAAATTTGCAACAACCTTATAAATATAATCAATAAAGTCAAGATTTTTTTGAAACAACCTGAGATCTTCGAAACTGAAATTAAAATTATTTCTTTCCATAAATTATTTATTGTTTAAAGTAAATTTTTAATAAAGATTTTAAATTAAAATATAAAAAATATATATACAAAACTGTAATAACAAAATCAAAATAGTGGAGTTAATACTTATTTATTTACCTGAAAAGTTTTATCACCATTTTTAATAAAAGCAACAATTTGTTTTGCTGCAGCAATGCCTGCGTTAATATTTGCTTCTTCTGTTTGAGCACCCATTTTTTTAGGTGTAAAAAAGTATCTTCCGGAATATTTGCTGATAATTTCTTCTTTGCAATCCGGTTCTATGTCAGACAGATAACCAAAATCAGGTCTTTCAGCAAATATCTTTAGTAATGATTCTTCGCAAATAACTTCTTTTCTTGCAGTATTTACAAGAGTTGCTCCTTTAGGCATTTTTGAGAGAAGATCATAATTTATGGACTTCTTTGTTTGAGAATTGGCAGGAATATGTAAAGATATATATTGACATTTACTATATAACTCTTCAATTGTTGAAATATAATTAATGCCATCATTTATGATAACTTCTTTAGGTACAAATGGGTCAAAAGCATAAATATTCATACCAAAACCTTTTGCTATTTGAGCCACATATTTTCCAACATTACCATAAGCATGAATCCCTAAATTTTTTCCACGAAGTTCAGTGCCTGATTTTCCATTAAAAAAACACCTTGCATGATATACCATCATTCCTAATGCAAGTTCAGCAACTGCATTTGAATTTTGACCCGGGGTATTCATTGCTACCACGCCTTTAGCAGTAGCTGCAGCCAAATCAATATTATCATAACCGGCACCTGCACGTACAATAATCTTAAGATTTTTTCCTGCATCAATTACTGTTTTATCAGCAATATCGCTTCTGATTATAACCGCATCAACATCAGAAATAGCATTAATAAAATCAGATTTTTGAGTGTATTTTTCAAGAAGAGCAAGTTCAAAACCAGCTTCTTTAACAACTTTTCTAATACCATCTACTGCAACTTTTGCAAATGGTTTATCTGTAGCAACTAATACTTTTGACATAATTTAATAAATTAATATTTAGTTAGTTTATTTAACATGCATTTTTTCAAATTCCTGCATACAATCAACCAAAGCCTGGACACTTTCGATAGGAAGAGCGTTGTATGTTGAAGCTCTGAAACCGCCAACTGAGCGATGTCCTTTTATTCCAACCATACCTTTTGATGATGAGAATTTGCCAAATTCTTCTTCAAGATGTTTGTATTCGGGATTCATTACAAAACATATATTCATTAGTGAACGAGAATCTTTTTCAGCTGTACCAACAAAAATTTTATTTCTGTCAATTTCATCATAAAGAAGTTTTGCTTTTGCAACATTCATTTTTTCAATTACTTTTACTCCGCCTATACTCTTAATCCATTTTAAGGTTTCTTTAACTGTAAATATAGGTAAACAAGGAGGGGTATTATACATAGAACCTTCAGCAATATGAATTTTATAGTCAAGCATTGAAGGAATTTTTCTTTCAACTTTTCCTAAAATATCTTCACGAACAATTGCAAAAGTAACACCTGCTGGTCCTAAATTTTTTTGAGCTCCGCCATAAATAAGTGCATATTTAGAAACATCAACAGGACGGCTTAAAATATCTGAAGACATATCAGCAACTAAATTTATCGGGCAATTATAATCTTCATGAATTTCAGTACCATAAATTGTATTATTTGTAGTAATATGAAAATACTCAGCATCTTTAGGAATTTCATATCCTTTGGGAATATATGTAAAATTTTTATCAGCCGAAGAAGCTACAATATTCACTTCACCAAACAATTTTGCTTCTTTAATAGCTTTTTTTGCCCATACTCCTGTTTCGAGGTAAGCTGCTTTTTTATTAAGAAGGTTGAACGGAACCATGCAAAACTGCATACTTGCTCCACCTCCTAAAAATAGTACATGATAACCTTCAGGGATATTTAATAACTCTTTAAATAAAGCAACTGCTTCATCAATTACAGCTTGAAAATCTTTACTACGATGTGAAATTTCAAGAATTGACATTCCTATTCCGTTAAGTTCAAGAACTGCTTTTGCTGTGTTTTCAATTGCAATTCTTGGTAATATAGATGGTCCTGCGTTAAAATTATGTTTTTTCATATTCTATTTTTTATATTAAAATTTAAAATAAATTAAACCTGCAATATGCAAATAAAATTTTTAATGATAAGTGTTTTAAAACAAAAAAAAATATTATCAAAAATATAGATTTTTATTTTAAATCGTATATGTATATATCAGAAATATAATTATATATGTGATTTTTGATAAATTAATCTGTTATTAAACATATTTTGGATATTGTCTGAAAATAGTGTTTGGAAATATATATAATATGATATAAACTATTTTCTTATAAATATAATTTAATTTTTTATTCATAATTATTAACTTTCAAATGTTGATAAAGTATTTTACATCTTACTTTAATTTTATTTACAGTAATTATTTTTGTTTATTATGCGTTTATCATTTATTGATGGTAATAAGACATATATTTTTAAAAATTTCCCAAAATAATATATTGTGTATAAAAAACTGTTTTATTATGTAGTATTTACTTTGCTTTTTCTGATAGGCTTAAAGTGTAATGCCCAAATTTATGATAATTATAAATTAAGTCCTTTTTTTATTGATAACGGTGAAAAATGGGTTGATTCTGTTTTTAACTCATTATCTATAGATGAAAGAATTGCTCAGCTTTTTATTGTTTCTGCATGGTCAAATAAGAGTAAAAATCATGTTGACGAAATAACAAAGCTTATAAAAGACTATAAAATTGGTGGATTGATATTTATGCAGGGAGGTCCTGTAAGGCAGGCAATTCTGACAAATTATTACCAGTCAATATCAAAAACTCCTTTATTTATATCTATAGATGCAGAATGGGGTTTAGGTATGAGATTGGACTCAACAGTCAGTTTCCCAAGGCAAATGATGCTTGGCGCATTACATGATGATACTCTAATTTATGAGATGGGCAAAGAAATTGCAATTGAATGTAAACGTCTTGGAATACAAATAAACTATGCTCCAGTTATTGATATTAATAATAATTATTTAAATCCGGTTATTGGACGTCGTTCTTTTGGTGAAAATAAAGAACAAATAGTTCAGAAAGCATATTGTTATATGTCTGGGATGCAGGATAACAGAGTAATTGCTGTTGGAAAACATTTTCCCGGGCATGGTGATACAGATTCTGATTCGCATTTAGGTCTGCCTGTTGTTTGTTCATCGGTTGAACAACTTGATACTATGGAATTATATCCTTTTAAAAAACTTATTAGCAAGGGAGTAGCAGGAATAATGGTTGCCCATTTATCAGTACCTGCATTAGATACTACAATAAATCTTCCATCAACTTTATCTCCTAAAATAATAAAAGGATTGCTTAAAACCGAATTAGGATTCAAAGGACTTGTATTTACAGATGCTTTAAATATGAAAGGAGTAAGTAATTATTTCAACCCCGGTGATATAGAAGTAAAAGCAATTTTGGCAGGGAACGATATTTTAGTGTTTTCAGAAGATGTCCCTTATGCAATATGCAAAATTGAAGAGGCTATTGATAGCGGTTTAATTTCAATGGATGATATTAATGAGAGATGTAAAAAAGTTCTTGCTGCTAAGTACTGGTCAGGATTGAACAAACTAAATCCTGTAAATCTTAATAATTTATATGAAGATTTAAACTCACCTAAAGCACAACTTTTAAGAAGAAAATTGATTGAAAATTCATTAACATTAGTTAAAAATGAAAATAATTTAGTGCCTTTTTATCGCCTTGATACACTCAAAATAGCATCTCTTGCTATTGGTGAAGCAAATGAAAATACTTTTCAGGAATATTTGAGTTTATATGCAGATATTAAGCATTATAATTTGCCTGCTAATGCTCATATAAAAATTATTGATTCTGTAATTAATTGTGTTTCACAATATAACGTTGTTGTTGTTAGCATTCATAATTCAAATTCAGATGCATTGAGAAATTTTGGAATTTCAGAGCAGACTATAAATATTTTAAATATTCTTTCTGAAAAAACCAGTATAGTGCTGGATATATTCGGAACCCCTTATTGCCTTTCAAAATTAAATAATCTGAACAAAATTAAATCTGTTTTAATTTCTTATGATGATTATGAGCTTACAAAAAAGTTGTCTGCACAATTACTTTTTGGAGGAATACCTTCTGTGGGTGTTTTGCCTGTTAGTGCATCAAATGATTTTAAATCTGGGAAAGGAATTATTATCAGGAATAAAATTCGTCTTAAATATTCAATACCCGAGGAACTTGGAATAGACAGCAAAAAGCTAAATAAAATTGATTCTCTGGTCAATTATGCAATTAATAAAAAAGCTTTCCCCGGTTGCCAGATAATTGTAATTAAGGACGGAATAGAATTTTATCATAAATCATTTGGATATTTTACTTATGAAAAAGCTGACAAAGTTACAAACAATACTATTTATGATCTGGCATCTTTAACAAAAGTTTTTGCAACTACAATTTCATTAATGAAACTATGTGATGAAAATAAATTTGATATTACTAATAAACTTTCGTATTATCTTCCCAATTTGAAATCAACTAATAAAAAAAATATTTTTATTGAAGATGTATTAACTCATCAGGCTAAGCTTATGCCATGGATTCCTTACTATATAAGAACTGTAAAGAATGACTCGTTAAGAGCATATTTTTATAATAAAAATTTCTCTGATTTATATTCTGTTAAAGTTGCTGACAGCATGTATGTAAGAAATAATTTCAGAGATACAATTTATAAACTTATTGATGAATCAGAACTTTTAAAGAAAAAAGGTTATAAATATAGCGATTTAGGATTTTACTTTATGCAACAAATAATTGAGAATATTACAAAAACTTCATTGGATAATTATACTAAAACAAATTTTTATAAACCAATAGGAGCAACTACTTTAGGATATAAACCTCTTGATTTTTTTTGGACTTATCAAATTGCACCAACAGAGTTTGACCGTGTTTTCAGAAGACAAATTATTGACGGTTATGTTCATGATCAGGGTGCTGCTTTACTTGGCGGTGTTGCCGGACATGCAGGGTTATTTTCAAATGCCAATGATCTTGCAAAAATTATGCAGATGCTCTTACAAAATGGTGAATATGGGGGTAGAAAATATTTAAATAAAGAAACTGTAGAATTATTTACCGCTTGCAGGTTCTGCCCGTCAAATAGGAGAGGGCTTGGTTTTGATAAACCTGAAACTAATCCGAAATTAGCAAGTCCTGCATGTAAATGTGTTTCAGCAAAAAGTTTCGGACATTCCGGTTTTACAGGTACATTTGCTTGGGCAGACCCTGAAAATCAGCTTATTTATATTTTCTTAGCAAACAGAGTATATCCCGATGCAGAAAATAATCTTATAATTGACCTCAATACACGAACAAAAATACAAGAGGTAATTTATGATGCGTTGAAGAAATAAAAGTAAAATAAAATTTTTAAAATGAAATATTTTTAACGCAAAGGTCACAAAGGTATTTTCGCAAAGTTCGCAAAGAAATACAAATCATATACTTACACTTTGTGTTCTTTGCGGCTAAAAAATTTAATATTTATTTTTTTATATTACCTAATGATGATGTATATCAATATTATGTAACATGAATAATAAATGATCGAGGAGTTTTAATATTTCAGTCATATATTCTTCAACTGCCCTGACACTACCGGGCAGAGTAAATACCAGACTTTTGCCCATCACTCCTGAAACCGCCCTGCTTATTAATGCATTAGTATTATTTACACCATACTTCAGCCTGATAGAATCCATAATTCCCGGTATTTGTTTATCAAGAAAGCCTGAAACTATATCGGGAGTTATATCTCTTTCGCTTATTCCTGTTCCGCCTGTTGTGAAAATATAATCAAAATTTTCCTGTTTGCTTTTATTTAAGATATTGCTTAATATCTCTTTATCATCAGGAATAACAATTGTATCGAAATCACTTTTTTTGTTGCCAAGAAAAGTTTTGAGCATTTCTTTTATTTTTATACCGCTTTTATCTTCGTATTCACCTTTGCTTGCCCTGTCGCTGAGAGTAATTATTTTGATTTTGTATATTTTAGGTTTATATATAATTTCATCTTCCGGTTTTACTTTCCCACCATTTAAAACACGGCAAAAAATACCTTCTTTAGGCATTATACAATCAGATGTTTGCTCGTAAATAGCACAATTATTTCCATGACATTTTTTTCCTATCTGTGTAATTTCAAGAAGAGTATTTCCAATTGCCAGCCTGTCTAAAGGATTTGTTTCGTAAAGAATAATTCCCTGTGTTGTTATATTTTCTGCAAATTCACCGAATTGAATTTTTTTGCCTGTTAATTTTGTAAATTTATCTATACTCTCTATTCCGAGAAGTGAAATCTGTCTGTGCCAGTTACCTGAATGAGCATCATTTGGAATACCTGATTTATCTATAATAATTTCACTTACAGGTTTTTTTATTGTCCCTTTTTTTTCTGAAATATTTACTGATAAAACTTTTATTTTAGGTTCTGCCATTTTATTAAAAAAATGTAACTAATAAGAGGTAAAATTAGTAAATAATTGTAAAATTTCAAAAAATTGATTGAGATGATTTTTAATAGGATCATAATAGCTTCAAATATTTGTAAATAGGCATTGATTTTTTTATCATAATGGTATCGTTTTATAAATAAATTATTATTTTTACAGGAAAAAATAAATAATATTTTAAAAAATATAAAATGAAAAGAATTATTTCGATATTAATAATTGGAATAGTTTTTTTAAATTTCCTTTATGCACAACAACGTTCAAGTAATAGCAAAGGCGATACAATTGTATACATAACAAAGTCGGGTAAAAAATATCATTCAGCAAATTGTAAATACTTAAAAGGTATAGGTATTCCAAAAAAATTGTCAGAAGTAAAGAATAAATATTCCCCATGTGCTAAATGTAATCCTATAAATAGCCAAATTAAAACGAATGTTTTAAAAATTGAGAATTCTAAAAATAAACAAAGCACAACATCTAAAGAAACTTCAACCGAAAATAATGCAAAAGGTGAAAAAGTATATACAGGCTCTCATGGCGGAAAATATCATTATAGCAAAAATGGCAAAAAGGTTTATGAACATAAAAAAAAATAAATTTCATATAATTGGAAAATGACAAATATCAACAAAGAACAAGAAAAATTGAGTATTTTAAATATATTGATAATTGTTTTGTCAATATACGTTCTTGTAGCTTTACTAATAGATACTTTTTTTAAATTACCAACACAAGTTTCAAACGTTTTAGAAATTATTGATAATGGAATTTGTATAATATTTCTGATAGATTTTTGCATTAGATTTTATAAAGCAAAAAGTAAATTACAATTTATTAAGTGGGGATGGATTGATTTAATATCAAGTATTCCCGCATTAGAAATATTTAGAGTTGGTCGTTTATTTAGATTAATAAGATTACTAAGAATATTAAGAGCTTTTCGTTCAACAAAAATATTAATTCATCACATTTTTAAAAGTCGTATGCAAGGCACTATGACTTCGGTTGTAGTAATTACAATATTAATAATCATATTTTCATCAATTTCTATTCTAATAGTTGAGAAAGCCCCAGAAAGCAATATTAAAACAGCTGAAGATGCAATATGGTGGGCAATGGTAACAGTAACAACGGTTGGTTATGGAGATAAATTTCCTGTAACAACAGAAGGCAGAGTTATTGCGATATTTTTAATGACTGCTGGAGTTGGCTTATTTGGCACATATACAGGATATATTGCAACTTGGTTTATAGAAGAAAAGAAAAAAGAAGAAATAGAGGAGATAGAAGAATATAAAAATAATATTGATGAATAAAAAAATAACAGATTGTTAATTAAATTATTACTATACTAAGTTGGTTAAGTTTGTAAAAACTATAATTTTATATCTCTTTTCTGTTTGTCAATCAGCATTATATTTTCAATTATCATATTTTTATCAATAGCTTTACACATATCATAAATAGTAAGCAAAGCAACAGATACAGCCGTTAATGCTTCCATTTCTACTCCTGTTTGTCCTATACAGGTAACTGTTGAAGTAATACTCACACCCGTATTAATAATTTCTGTATTTATTTTAACATTAGTAATTTGCAGAGGATGACATAATGGAATTAGCGAAGAAGCTTGTTTTGCTGCCTGTATTCCTGCAATTTCTGCTACTGTAAGAACATCTCCTTTTTTAATATTGTTTTCTTTAATCAGTTCAATTGTTTCCGGTGCAAGTTTAATATTTCCTTTTGCTCTGGCAATACGTAATTGTGTATGCTTAGCCGAAACATCAACCATATTGGCTTTGCCTGAATCGTCAGTGTGAGTAAATTTTTTCATTTTATATATTTTTTAATTAGTGTCCTGTTCAAATATTTTTATCCCCCGATATTATAAAATCTGTTAATATCATTATGTGTTCCATACTCAGGCTTATTTGTCAAAGCTTCTTTTAATGCTTTTTTTATTCCTGATTGTCTGATATCAAATTCAATATCATTAAATAAACAAGGTTTAATTTTTCCGTTTGCTGTTAATCTTAACCTGTTACAATTTATGCAATCACCGCCACTACCACCTTCAACTGTTGTAAATACACCATTTTTCAGGTTCATTGTGTGAATGTATCGGATAAAAAGATTATTTTTTTTACAAAATTCTGCAACCATTTGTGCATCTTTTTCATCAGATGATTTTTTAATTACGCAATTTATTTTTATTGGAATAAAACCTGTTTCTTTAGCTTTTTCAATGCCTTTAAGCACTTTGTTTATATCTCCTCCGCGTGTAATTGATTTATATTTTTCAGTATCAAGGGTATCAAGGCTGATGTTTATTCTTTTTAAACCGGCATTGTAAAGAGGAATTGCATAATCTTCAAGTAATACACCATTTGTTGTTAAACTTAAATCATCAATACCTTTGATTTCGGCTATCATTGAAACAAGATTTATTATTCCTTTTCTTATTAGTGGTTCTCCACCTGTAATACGTATTTTATTTATTCCGAGTTTTATCGCTTCTTTGATAACTTCAAGAATTTCCTCGAATGTAATTATATCTGAATGACCTAATAATTTAACACCTTCTTCGGGCATACAGTAAACACATCGCAAATTGCATTTGTCTGTTACAGAGATTCTTAAATAATTAATTTTTCTGTTAAACCTGTCTAACATTTACAATTTCTCCCTTATTAATTTTAGATTTTCCTATTCCTAAAGATACCAGACCGAAAATATCAACAAATGAATTGATATGAGCTGAACCATGGTAATTAAGAGGAATTACGGTATCTGCATTAATAATTTTTACAGGAATGAAAGCTTCTCTTTCTATATTTTTGCGGGAAAAATCTACTCCCATTTTAAATGGAAACAGTGAAGAATTAAAAATTTCTCCCATCATTTTTTTCAATAGTGGTTTTACCAAAAACTCAAACTGTATATAACATGATACCGGATTTCCGGGTAAACCAAAGCATAATTTATTATCTAAAACTGCAAATTTTGTAGGTTTGCCGGGTTGAACAGCAATACTGTCGAAAAGAATATCAAACCCGATTTTTGTTAAAACTTCAGGAACAAAATCGTAATCTCCCATTGAAACACCGCCAGTTAATATTATAACATCATTTTCTGAAACCGCTTTATTAATTATTTCAATAATTGATTCTTTGTTATCTTCAACAATCCCATAATAGTCAGGAATTGCACCTGTATCTTTTATTTGAGCAATTAGTTGATTGCCATTACTATTTCTTATTTGTGAAATTCCCGGTTTACTTTCAGGTTCAACTATCTCGTTTCCTGTGCAAATTAATCCTACTCGTGGGAGTTTAACTAAAAGAGGCATTGTTGCTCCAACAGATGATAACACTGCAATATGCTGAGGTCTGATTTTGGTAAATTTGCTAATTACTTTATCCCCTTCTTTTATATCTTCTCCTTTATAACAAATATTTTTTTCAGAAAAATCCTTTGTAGATTTAATGTGGTTATCTTTTATAACAAAGGTATTTTCAACTTTTATAACACAATCAGCACCGTCAGGAATAATTGCTCCTGTCATGATTTTTGAACATTGATTTTTTCCTATTGCTTTTGAGGGGATATTTCCTGCCTGTATTGTTTCAATTATTTCAAGTGTGTTTTTAATATCCTGAATTTTACATGCAAATCCATCCATCGCAGATTTATTAAAAGGAGGCATGTTAATATCAGAAAAAACATCTTCAGCCAATATTCTGTTTAAAGAACCGTTTAGTGCAATTCTTTCATATCCGAGAGTGTAACCCGCATCTATTACAATTTTATAAGCTTCGTTAAATGGTATCATATAAATGTATAAAAAACTATAATTGATATTAAGGAGAAAATATTATTTGGCATTTTTATTTTGTTTAGCAGTAATTAAAGTATTTATGAGTTTAGTCTCAAATTTTATGATATGTATAGCAATATCCAATAATCTATCAGACATTTGTTCCCTGAAATTATTTTTACTCTTTTCTATCATCTATCATCTATTTTCTATCATCTATTTTCTATAAATTTTATCCGTTTTTAGTTAGTTTTGATAAAAGTATATTTCTTTAAGCAAAGAATCATATTTTTTATAAATAACTTTTCTTTTTAGTTTTAAAGTTTGTGATAATTCGCCTGACTGAGGAGTCCACTCATCATTCACCAACTTGAACCGTTTAATTTGTTCTGTTGAGCCAAGAATTTTATTATACTTATCAACTTCTTTTTGGAATCTTGCTATAACTTTAGGAAATACTAATAGTTCAGCATTATTCTTAAAATCAATTTTATGTTTATTTGCCCAGTATTGAAGATTATTAAAATTTGGAGAAATCAATGCACTTGCAAATTTTTCATTTTCGCCTACAACCATAACCTGATCAATAAAATATGATTCTTTAAACAGGTTTTCGATTAATTGGGGTGCAATATATTTTCCTCCTGAAGTTTTGAAAATTTCTTTTTTTCTGTCTGTGATTTTTAGAAATTTATTATCTTCAATAATTCCTATATCTCCTGTATGTAGCCATCCTTCCGAATCAATAATCTCTTTTGTGTAATCCGGATCTTTATAGTATCCCTGCATAATATTTGGTCCTTTGCATAGTATTTCACCGTCATGGGCAATTTTAACCTCAACGCCTTCAAGTATTGGTCCTACTGTTCCAATTTTGATATTGCCCGGACCTGTTAAATGGTTTACAGAAATTACAGGAGAAGCTTCAGTAAGTCCATATCCTTCTAAAATAGGTATTTTTGAAGCCCAGAAAAATTTTGCTAATTTGACTTGCAATGAAGAACCTCCGCATACAATTAGCTTAATATTTCCGCCTAATGCTTTGCGAAATTGTTTATAAATCAGTTTATCAGCAATAATAAGTTGAATTTTGTGCCATAAATTTTTGTTATTAAAGTCAAATTGAGTTGTTAAGTTTACAGCCCAAAAAAATAAAATTTTTTTTAAAAACGGCAAGCTTTTTCCTTTAGCTATTACCTTTGCATAAATTTTTTCTAACAGACGAGGCACCGTATTAAATCCGAAAGGTTTAATTTCCAAAATATCATCAGCAATTGCTCCAAGGTTTTCAGAATAATATATGCCAATCCCTTTGTACTGATAATGATAATTCATCATTCTTTCATATACATGGCAAAGAGGTAAAAAGCTTAATACTATTTCATCTGAAGTAACTAATTGATGTTTTGTAACGGCAATAGAATTAGATAAAATATTTTTATGTGACAGCATAACTCCTTTTGGAGTGCCTGTGGTTCCGGATGTATATATTAAAGTTAAAATATCATTTTCATTAATTTCTGATTTTATCTTTTCTAATGTATCTGAGTATTTATTTTTATTTTTTTTACCAAGCTCAATAATTTCACGCCAACTACTAACATTTTCAATATCATTGAAAGAATATACTTTTTTAAGATTGGGTGTTTCTTCAATTATTGTCTTTAGTTTTGAATATATTATTTTATCTGAAAGAATTATTAGCTTGGCTTCGCAATGATTTAAAATATATTTATGTTCTTCAGCGCTGATTGTAGGATAAATAGGTACATGAACTACACCAATCTGTGACATTCCCATATCAACGAAATTCCACTCTGGACAATTAGAAGATATTGTAGCAATTTTATCTCCTTTTTTTAAACCTAATTCTAATAGTCCATAGCTAAAATTACAAGAATAATTTATATAATCTTCAGTACTGTATTTTACCCATTTACCATTTGACTTTCCTGCTAAAGCAGCATCTTTAATTAAATTATTTTTATACCTGTCAAGTAAATCAAAAATTCTTGTTACAGCCATAACTTTAAAAATATAATTATGCAATTACTTGAACCAATCTCCAAACTTCTTTTTTTTGAAGCTACCTCCACAATTACAATCTTTTGTACGTTTAATATTGGGATTAATCCAAAATTTATAACCAAGTGTAAATGTAAATGCGTCAGGTGTTGAGTAACCGTAAATAATTGAAAAACACAAGTCGCTTCTTTTGTTTAAAAGGTAATTGTATTCAAGTTCTGCAAATCCCCAAAGTCTATATTCGAATCTGCCATTTTTAGTGTATCCTTTTTCCGGTATATATCCCAAAATCTGAGTCCAGTCTCTTCTGTAAGCTACAACAGGACCTATGGCAATACTCCACTGATTTTTATATTTATGATAGAACCTTCTTCGGAAACCAACAAATGTAAAACCAGCTTCCTGTGCAGCCGCATCTGAATAAATGCCTTGTGTGAGTTGTATTGAAGAGTAATTTTCACGAGTATATAATTCAAATGACAGAATTAAGCCAGGCTCAGTATTGAAATTACCATTAGAGTCAAGTTTGTTTTCATAAATATTAATATTGGGTTTGTCAAAAAGGTGAAAGCCTATAGCCGTAAGATTAAGACTTACATTACTTTGGCTAAAGCTTTGTAAATATGTAATAAAAACTAATAGTAGAAATATAATTTCCTTCTTTGACATAAAACTTATATTATTTCAATATTTTATATTTTTTAAAGTTTTTCAAAACAAAAAAAACAAACTTACATCAATTTTATAAAAAGCACAAATTGTTTACATATAGTTTATTCTTTAAATGTAAAATCTTTTACCTCTGATAAATTTATATAAACAAAAAAACCGCTACATCTTTCAGATATAACGGAATATTTGGGTTTTAAATTTTGTAATAATTTATTAGAATCTTTTTTCTTTAATTCTTGCTTTTTTGCCTGTTAAGCCACGTAAATAAAATATTTTTGCCCTTCGTACTTTTCCGATTTTATTGACTTCAATTTTTTCAATAAATGGTGACGCAATAGGAAAAATCCTTTCAACACCGATATTTCCGGACATTTTTCTAACTGTGAAAGTTTTTACAAGCCCTGAACCACTTCTTTGTATAACAACTCCTCTGAATTGCTGTATCCTTTCTTTGTTTCCTTCTTTAATTTTATAATTAACTGTTACAGTATCGCCACTCTTGAATTTTGGAAATTCATTGTTTATAGCATATTCATTTTCAACAACTTTCATTAAGTCCATCACAAAAATATTTTGAGTTTCTACTACTTTTAAATAAGACCGCAATATTACAAAGAATTTTTTAATTATCCTACTTTGTAAAATAATTTTATTTAAAAATTTTATTTAAGTATATTTTTAAAAAATAATATTACTAATATGTAAAAATATTTCTACTTTTGAAAAATAAATAAATATATAAAACTTTCTAAATATGAGGATATTAGCAAAATATATTTTTTCAATATTAGTTTTACTTTCATCGGTTAATGGTTTTTCTCAAAACAATTATAAAAAAATTACAATTGATGATATTTGGTCTGCTTATACTTTTTATCCTAATTCAGCAGATGATTATAAATCTATGAATGATGGAGAAAATTACACAATGCTAAATGGCAGTGAGATAATCAAATATAGTTATAAAACAGGTAAAGAAGTCAGTAAAATTGTTAATATAAATGATTTAAAATGCGAACGTAAACCCGGGAAAGTTGATGAATATGTTTTCAATTCAGATGAATCAAAAATTTTGTTTACTACAGAAAAGGAAAGGATTTATCGTCATTCATTCAGGGCAACTTATTGGGTTTGTGATATTAAATCTAAAACACTTACATTAGTTTCAGAAAAAGGAAAACA
>Ga0247841_10006458_pt1 | contig 18051 bp, 19 predicted proteins | sample LaCruzMarch2015__2_FD_192410 | JGI IMG/M metagenome (GOLD analysis project Ga0247841, IMG submission 192410) | Freshwater microbial communities from meromictic Lake La Cruz, Castile-La Mancha, Spain - LaCruzMarch2015_18m | ecosystem: Environmental > Aquatic > Freshwater > Lake | place: Spain... | reverse complement strand
CGAGACGACGATGGCATCGGGCGAGTTTGCGGCGCGGCGGCAGCGGCAGGCCGTCGCCTGGATGCGGGATATGCTGGAGGACCGGTTGATGGGGGCGTTACGGGCGAACCCGGCGGTGGCGGCGCAGCTGCCGGGGTTGGAGCGTCAGGTGCGCGAGGGGACGTTGATTCCGACGCTCGCTGTGGATGAGATCATGGGGTTGATGGGGCTGTGACGGGGAATGCTGCTGACTTGGGGGCGGCGTACCGGTGTGGATTTTGGGTTTTGTGTTGGGCCGTCTTGGCCAACTCGACCAACACGTAGACGTAGAAGCCGAGAAGGCCGACCTGGGCTATTGGTATGTCTCGCAAAACCAACTGCATCGAGAGCAGGGGTGCAAACCACGCCAAACCGATCAGCCAGCGCGGCAGTTGACCGAGCTCGATGCGGCCAAGCATGACCCAGACGCAGGCGACGGCCAATGCGGGCAAGTCGTAGTTGAAGGCGTAGGGTAGTGCCAGCGGTGTTGCTGCCGCCGCGATCAAGCCATGCCAAGCTGGGTCGTTTGTTTGGCGGACCGCCCAAGCGGTGGTGGCGATGACGGCGATGGTTAAGACGAGTTGGACGGCCATCGCGGCTTCGTAGGATGCGCCAAGGGACCGGAACGCTGCAAACCACGTTGGCATCATCATGACGTAAAAGCCCGACCAAGCCTGCAGAAGGAATATTTGGACCGCGCTCGTTTTGGTCGCAAACAGGTGCCAGGGATCGGGGCCGAACAGCACAACCGAGAGTGCAACGAGACCGATCGTGGTTATGCTGGCGGCAGCGATGGTGCGCCAAGCGCTGCGGGCCAGGAGGACGGTGACCAGGATGAGGCCGAGGTGGGGTTTGTAGGTCAGCAGGCCGAACATAACTCCCGCTAACAGCGGGCGGCGATCCATGATCATCAGGCCGCCGAGCAACAGCGCGCCGCTGAGGCAGCCGTTCTGGCCGCTCAAGGTGTTGATGACGACGGCCGGCGAAATGACGAGCAGACCGAGCGCCCAAGCGTAGTCCTTGCGGGGAAGCTGGCTCAACATTGCGGCGGCGAGGGCCGCAAACGTCGTCAGCAGCCAGAGCGTCAAAGCCACGCCATAGGGAAACTGGGCAAAGGGCCAGAAGAGGATGGCCCCGTGCGGGGGATAGCTGAAATTGTGGGGATTGAGAGGCGCCCCAAACAATTGGCCGATCGCCTTTTGGTAGATTTCGAGGTTGTAAAGGTCGGCGGCGCGTCCGGCGAAGGCCAGCTGGGGACCGGCCCAGGTGTTGATAAAATCACGGCCGATTTGATTGCCCGTGACGTCTAAGCCGTGGCTTGCGGGCCAATAATAAGGCTGGATGACGCTGGCGGCCAACAGCAGCGACAAGATTGCGAACACAACACGGGCGGGCACGGGGAGATCGCTGGCTTGCAAAAGGCCCGGGGTTTGGGCGCGGATGGCGGGAGCGGTCATGGGGGCCCTTATGCGCGTTTCGTTTTGGTTCGAGTTGGTTCGACGACGACGATATCGGGGACGTTTCTAGAAGATATTGGTTAACTTTATGGGCAGTGGGCAAAGCGCAGTGGGGCTGGTGTGAGACGGATCTTATTGACAGGGTTTGGGCCGTTTCCGGGGGTGGAGTTCAATGCGACGGGCGTGCTGGTGCCGCGCTTGGCTCGTGCAGCGCGGCGGCGGTTCACGGATGCCCAGGTTTTTACGGCCATCTTGCCGACGGAATGGGTGCGGGGGCCTAAGCGGGCCAGGGCGGCGTTTCAACGCGCACAGCCGACTCTGGTCCTTCATTTCGGCGTGTCGGACCGAGCGCGTGGTTTTGTCATTGAGCGGCGCGGCGTGAATGCGTGCGTGATGGCGGCAGATGGCGTGGGGGCAATGCCGACCTCCCCGGTGCTCAGTGAGTTCGGGCGGGAGCGGCGCAGGGTGACGTTGCCGGTCAAAACAATCGTTCGACGATTGCACGAACTCGGGTTGCCTGCCGAGGCATCCGATGATGCGGGGCAATATCTGTGTAATGCGGTGCTGTATCAGTCACTGGGTCTGATCGAAGGGGCCGGGATGGTCGGGTTCGTACATCTGCCCTCTGCGCTGGCGGAAGACCATGGCGAGGGGGCGTTAACGGTCGAGCAGGCGGTTGCGGGTAGTCTGGAGATTCTTGCGGTGTGCCTCGAGGCTCCGCGACCGGTGGCGTGAGATTGAAATGAGCTGGCAGGATCGTTGGGTTTTGGTGTTGAGCCGCTGGCTCTGGATCGGCCCGTTGTCGATTTATTGGATGGTCGGACTTGCGCTGGCGGTGAATTTTGCATTCGGGGACAGCGTCGCGGGTTCCAGCGTAATCGTATTGGTGGGCGTACTCTGTTGGTTTTGTTGGGCGGGACTTCTGGTGAATGCCATGCTCGGCAGAAAATGGTGGATTGCCGGGGCGGGGCTTGCTGGCATCGCTGCTTTTCTTGCCACCCCGCGTGTTCATTGGGTTGCGGATGACTGGCGTTTCGCGAACAATCGCGCCTCTTATCAGCCGGCGGTTGACCGAGCTCTGGCGGTGAATTCAAAGTTTGAAGTTCTCGACGATTGGAGCACCGTGCCGGTCTGGTACTCTGATCTGCCTCAACTCCATTTGGTCGTTTATGACCGGGATGATGTTTTTTCTTCTTCGTATCCAGCCAAGCCGCCTGCGGATTTACTCGATCCGCGACAACCGATTGGACGGCAAATCAATCAGCAGTGGCAGTCGTATCGCATCACCCGGCTTGGTGGGCATTTCTATTCTTTGTATTTTTCGCTCTAGGGCTGGAACATGAAAATCAATCGCCGTTTGTTTGTTGCGTCGGGCATTGGCTTGGGGTTGACGGCTGGCGCGGCGCGGGCGGCGGGAAAGGTTGCGGGGCTGGTCGCGAATTCGGAGGCGGATCAGACGGGGGCGTTGCAGGCGGCGATCGATGATGCGGCGGCGCGGCGGGTTCGGTTGGAGTTGCCGGCGGGGGTGTTTCGCACGGGGTCGCTGGTGTTGCGGCCGGGGTCGGTGGTTTCTGGCGCGGGTGCGCTGACGGTCCTGCGGTTTATTGGATCGGCGGCGTTTGTGTCGGCTACGGGCGCGGCGGGGGTATCGCTTTCGCGGATGTCTTTCGATGGCGGGTCGCGACCGGTGGCGGGCACGGGGGCGCTGCTGGCGTTTACGGGATGCGCGGATCTGGAGTTGGCCGGGGTGACGGTCACGGCAAGTTCGGCGAACGGGATTTCGATTGCGGGGTCGAATGGCCGGGTGACGGAGTGTGCGATTTCGAAGGTGGCGAAGGCGGCATTGTTTTCGATGGATTCGACGCTGCTGATTTCTGGGAATTCGATTTCGCAATGCGGGAATAACGGAATTTTGGTGTGGCGGTCGAAGGCTGGCGAGGATGGATCGCAGGTATTGAATAATGCGATTTCCGCCGTGCGGTCGGATGATGGCGGGACCGGGCAGAACGGGAATGGAGTGAATGTTTATCGCGCGGGAAGTGTGCAGGTTGCGGGGAATAGAATTACCGATTGCGCGTATTCGGCGATCCGGGGGAATGCGGCGTCGAACATCTCGATGACGGGGAATACGTGTCAGCGGATTGGCGAAGTGGCGCTGTATTCGGAGTTTGGGTTTTCGGGCGCGCTGATTGCCAATAACATTGTCGATGGGGCAGCGACCGGCGTTTCGGTGACGAATTTCAACGAGGGCGGGCGGCTGGCCGTCGTCCAGGGCAATCTGATCCGCAACCTGTTGCGGCGCGAACATGAGCCCGAGGACAAGCGCGGCGAGGGCATCGCGGTTGAGGCGGATACGCTGGTTGCGGGCAACACAATCGAGACTGCGCCGACGTGCGGGATTTTGCTCGGCTGGGGGTCGTATATGCGCGATGTGTCGGCGACGGGGAACCTGATCCGCGGGTGCCGGGTTGGCGTGCTCGTGTCGTCGGACACGGGGGCAGGGGCGGCGCTGATCAGTGGTAATTTGATCTCGGGCGCGCGCGATGGCGCGATCCGGGCGCACGACAAAGGGCGGGTGTTCGGGCCGGATTTGGCCAAGGGCGCGGCAACCACAGGGCGGGTGACTATTTCGGGGAATTCGGTGGGGTGAGTTTGATTTGAGCGTTGGGTGTGCGGCCCCTGGGTCCCGGCTCTTCGCTGCGCCAAGAGGCTTCGCTTGGCCGGGATGACAGTAGCAGCAAGCTCAACTCTCACTTGTCATCCCGGCCGTAGCGCAGCGAAGAGCCGGGACCCAGGGGCCGCAATCGATGCGCGATCAGCAGGTCTTCAGGGTGGCTAGGGCTGCTTCGTAGTCGCGGGTGGTGCGGATGGTGCCAGCGGTCTGGCCCAGGGGTGTTTTGAGGATCGAGCGTTTCACGAGGCCGTGGGCTTCAGGGATCAAGCGCTCGATGAGGGGCATGACGGCTGCGGCGCTGGCGCGGGTGGCTCCGTCGTCCATCTTCAGGGCGAAGCCGACGCCAAGCTCGGGGAGCGCGCCGCAGTAGACGCCTTCTGCGCCGGTTTTCATGTAGATGCGGCGAGGGAGGGCTGCCATTACCACGGTGTCGGCCCGGCCGGGTCCCGCGACGAGGTCGGGTTGTGCCCAGCAAGCGGCGAGGATGGCGTCCATGACGGCGCGGCGGGCGGGCTCGATGCCGTGCCCGGTCACGATGCGGGCGAACAGGCGGGCGAGCGTTTCCAGTGGCATCGCCCAGGCGGGCACGCAGCAGCCGTCGATGCCGCAGACGTCGGTTGCGAGTGGGGCGTTGGTCAATTGCGATAGAGCCGCGTGAATATGGCGTTGAACGGGGTGGGTCGGATCGGTGTAGGTCGCGGTCGGGCTATCGGTTGCCAGACTTGCGGCCAGCATCGCGGCATGTTTGCCCGAGCAGTTGTGATGGAAGGCCGTGGGGCGGCCGCCGCGCGCCGTCAGTTCCTGGCGGGCTTTGTAGCCTTGGGGTTCGGCTGGTCCGCAGGCAAGACAGGATTCGTCGAGATGAAGGGTTGCAAGCATCGCGCGGGCGATGGCTGCATGGCGTTCGCCGCCCGCGTGCGACCCACACGCGAGCGCGATCTCAGCGTCGCCGAAGCCGAACCGTTCGGCGGCACCGGTTTCAATCAAGGGCAGGGTTTGGATCAGTTTGAGGGCCGAGCGTGGAAAGACCGGGCGGGAGATGTCCCCGATGGCGAGCAAGTGGTGGCCGGTCGCGCCGGTGACGACCACGGTGCCGCGATGAAAGCTTTCGACGAGTGAACCGCGGGTGACTTCGACGAGAATGGGATTGGTCATCGCATGGCACTCACTGGATCATGCCCAACATTCTGCGGGCTGAATGCTCACGCTGTGCCCTTTTGACCCCTCGCCCCGGCTGCCCCGTCCTGCAAGGGACTGGGCGTTCTATGCTCGGTTCGAACGGCAAAAAGACACTGCGCTGGCGGTTTGCGCGATTAAGCGGCAAACTGCAGTCTAGCTCGACTTTCGTTTGAACGTCAGCGGCACGTTGAAGCGCTGGGCTGCGCCCAATAATCCGGGCAGCGGGGGAAAAGCCGCGCGGTCGAGCCAATCGACGGCGGCTTTGTCGAGGGCTGCGATGCCTGAGCTTTTGATGACTTCGCGGTCGATGATTTTGCCATTGGCATCAAGCGTAAAGCCGAGGGTCACCTGGCCGATGCCGCCGTTAATGGCGGAGGATTTGGCCCTCTGCAGAGCGCCGTGGATTTTGCCGACGTAGGCGGAGAGCGCGGTGGCCTTGCCGCCCTCCTGGGCCAGACCTGCGCTTTTTTCGGCGACCATCGCGACCTGCGCCTGCTGGGTGACGGTCGCAACTTCCAGGGGCGGTGGCTGCTCGATCGGAGGGGGCAGTTCTTCGGTCGCGGTGACGACTTCGGTGGGGCTTTGGGTGGCGGTGATGACTTCTTTCAGTTCGGGCTCTTCGGGTTTGGTCTCGACGACCGGTGGAGGCGTCGGGTTGGCGACCATAGGTGCGACTTCGGCAATTTCGATCCGTTCCGCTGCGTCGCCGAAACTCACCATGTCGATGGTGATGCCCTGATCCATCCGGAATGCGTCCGTGCCGGTGCCCTGGTCGTACACCTCGTTGCTCGTGGTGCCAGCCATACCAACAAGGGGCAGCAGCATCAGGCTATGAAGCCCTAAGGATGCGATCCAGGTTGCGGCAGACAGTCGGTTCATACGCGCGTGACCTTACGGGTTACTTTGAGGCAGGTTGGGAGACGGGTTGGCTTGGAGGCGCGGCATCGCGAGGGGCGCCTAGGGGTTGTGCCAGCAGCGAAACGCGGGAGAAGCCCGCTTCGCCAACGCGGCCTAGAATCTCCATCACGTCGCCGTAGGGCTGCTTCTTGTCAGCACGGACGTAGACGACGGTGTCGCCTTCGGCGGCGCGGATCGCCATCAGGCGGGTCACAATGTCGGCGCGGAGGATGAACTCTTCCCGGAGTTGAAGGCTGCCTTCCGCCGTCAAGGTGACCACCATCGGCTTCTTGGTCTGGCCGAGCTTCACCGCGCTTGTTTTGGGCAACTCGACGGGGACGCCTGCGACCATGAGCGGAGCTGCTACCATGAAGATGATGAGCAGAACCAGCATCACGTCGACCATGGGTGTGATGTTGATGTCGGCGACGGGCTTATAGCCGCCGTCCTCGTCGTCGTCGCCATAGGATGAAGAACCCGAGCCGAGGGAAACGCCCATTACTTCACCCCTTTGATGGGCACGATTTTTTCATGGCCGTCGCGGGAGAGCGCTTTGGCTAAGACGATGATGGACTTGTTGAGGCGTTCGGCGGCTTTGCCCAGCGAGACGGTGATGAGGTTGTAGGCGACGACGGCAGGAATGGCGGCGGCGAGGCCGAGCGCCGTCACGAAAAGGGCTTCGGCGATGCCTGGGGCGACCACGGCGAGGCTCGTATCTTTCGATTGGGCGATGGCGGTGAACGAATGCATGATGCCCCACACGGTGCCGAACAGGCCCACGAACGGTGTCGTGGAGCCAACGGTCGCGAGGAAGGGGAGGCCGCTTTCCAGTCGGCGCAGATCGCCCTTCATTGCGCCGCGCATCGCTCGTTCCAAACGGGCGCGGACGCCGGTGCGGTCTTCGCCGGGGCTGCCGCCGTCGTTCAATTCGGCAAGGGCTGCCTGGCTCATCGCGCCGACGATGCCAAGCTGGTCGGCGGGCAAGCGACCGGATGCGGCTTGCGCTTCCAGTGCGCGGGCCTGTCTGGCCAAACCGCGCAGGCGAACGATTTTTTCAAAGGTGATCGCCCAGGAGGCGATCGAGCACACGATCAGCAGGGCGACAATGGCCTGCACGACAGGGTCGGCGTGCGCGATCATGCCGATTACAGAGAAATCACGTCCGACTTCGACACTTTGAGCCACGCCTTCAGTCCCTTTTTATTCGTGCGATCACGTCCAGCCAAGGCTCGTGCATATCTGGCGATCTGGGCATTTTTACTTCGTCAGCGGGCTGCTTGCTACGGACGATAACGTGATCCGAGACAGGCAATCCGTGATCGGCGTGCCGTCGGATTTGCATTCGGTCACGTCGTTGACGAGGACGCTGGTGATTTTATCGCAGGCAAGGCCCTCGATGTCGAACAGCTTCACGGTCTTTTTGGCGGCCTTGAGCGGGCCCAAATCGACCAGGAACCGGCGGGAGATGACGCCGTCGGACTGGAACAGAACCAGGTCGACTTTGAAGGTCTGGAAGCCTTGCTCGCCGGTGTTGTTCATCACGACGTAGGCGCGGCAACCCTTATCATACGTCTCCAGCTTGTTGAGCTGGACACTTAATGGGGAGGGATCTGCAGCGGACGCGGGAAGTGCCGCGAGCGTCGCCGCCAGAAGCGTTGCGCCCGCGCGCATAGCCGCTGCCCCAAGCGAAACGCTTCGGCACGGGTTCATCGTCGAGGTTGTCATGCGTGTGCGGTCTCGCCAATTTTTAGAAGTAGGGTCGGAATGTGTGACCGGCAAAACACACCATTGTTCCAGTCTGGTCAAGGGATGGGTCGGTTCCATTTATTCACCTTGTGCCTTGTCTGCGACACAATCTAGCTCAGGGCGGAGCATGTTGCCTGATTATCCTATGCAACTTGCAAGATATTCATTGGTCTTGAGTAAGAATGGGGTCGGGGTCGCATGACATATGCACAATTCAGATTAGCTTGTCTCATTGGGACGCTCGGCGTGGCTCCCGGTATCGCGCTTGCGCAGCAGCCAGCACCCAGTTTACCGACGCCGCCGGCTCAAGGCACGAAGGTGCCGGAAGTTCAGGTGATTCAGCCAGAGGTCACCAAACCCAAGGTCGCGCCGCAGGCTGTCGCGCCTAAGCCAAAATCTGCACCGGTACAGACGTCGACGCCGGCTCCCAAGCCAGCGCCGGTCAAGCAGGCGGCACCCAAACCGAAGCCAGCGCCGGTCGTGCAGGCAGCGCCTGTCGTGGTCGAGCCGACGGGACCGGCTGTTGCTGCCGATGGACGCATCGAGTCGTCGGCACGTCCGTCGGTTTCGCCGATCACGCCGTCCAGCATCCTGCCTAAGGATACGCAGAACCTCACGACGGCTGGGAACCGCGTCGATAGCGAAAAGCTTGCCGAGCAGCGCCCGCTAACGAACCACGAGTTGCTGAAGGCCGTTCCCGGTGTCATTCTTGTCGAAGACGATGGCTTGGCGCGTCATAGTGGGATTTCGATCCGCGGTTCTAACTTCCGCCGGTCGCGCAAGGTGCTCGTGCAGGAAGATGGGCAGTCGATCAATTACTCGACCTATATCGACGCATCGACCCACTACACGCCGCCGACCGACCGTATTGAAAACGTCGAAGTGCTGCGCGGGACGGTGATCTCGCAGGGGCCGCTCAACAACCACGGTGTCGTGAACTTCCAGAATCTGTCGCCATTCGGCAAGCCCGAGACGGTGATCAAAGGCGCTTTAAGCTACACGGAAAACTCAAAGGACGAACTCGGCAATTACCGCCATGTTCGTACGCGGAAACAGTCGGGCAACTTCGGCGTGGTGTTGGCCTACACGGGGGCGGAAGCGCCCGGCGCATGGGACAACGAGCGGTTGCGGTTCAACGACTTTTATGGCGCGTTTGGATGGCGTGACAGCACGCAAGATCTGACATTCTCTGCCGTTCATTTCCGTCAACGCGACAACTACGATGAAGATAACTTCGTCGGAACGACGGCGGAGTTCTTTGCGAACGGCAATAGAAAAGACGGCGCTCGCGTTGGAACCGATGACAACACGTTCAATGCGAACGCGACCCGGTTGCAGCTTGCGCATAATTACCGGTTCGACGGCGATACGACGCTTGCGACGAAGCTTTACGCCAGCAGCCATGTTCGCAACCGCTATCTTCAGCGCTCCGACGACGACGATAATCCGTACTATCGGGGCCGCGAGCGCGACTACAAGCACATCGGCATCGACAGCCGCGTAGAGTTTGCCAACCGTCCGTTTATCGCGGGCATGACCCAAGACATTCAAGCCGGAATTCGGTTTGAGCGGCATACGCTGACGGATTGCTCTAACGTCGGGGAACTGGGCGTGTTGCTTGGCCCTGATCGCAAGGGTAACTGTACTGCAGTCGAAGGCGCAGGTTTCCCCGAGACGGCGGAATCGGCGGACTACACGGCCCGGTCGTTTGCAGCGTTCGCTCAGACAGCGATCCACGTGAACAAGTGGTTCACGGTGACGCCAGGCGTGCGGTTTGAAAACTACGACGTGAAGCGTGCCACGACGTTCTCTGCCGATCCGCTGGTCACCGAAAGCCAGTCGTTTACCCACGTGCTGCCGGGCGTCGGATTCGCATTCGCGGTTGCTCCCAAGACGACGGCCTACGGCGGCTATCATCGCGGGTTTGCGCCTAACATCGTGCGCGATGCCGAATATCCTTTGACCGAAGAAATCGGCGACAACTTCCAGTTGGGCCTGCGGTCGAAGTTCATCACCGGTCTATCGTTTGATGCCGCTGTGTTCCATAGCCAGATTAAGGACTATCAAGACAAGGCCAGCTACGCGATCGGCACCGATAACGTGTTTGGGTCGTTCGACAAGGTCGAACTCTCGGGTTTCGAGTTGGGTGCGCGGGTGGACAGCCGTCCGATCACGGGCGGGGTTTGGAATGTGTTCGCCGAGGCCGCTTACACCTACACGGACGGCAAGATCAAAAAGGGGGAGGAAGCAGTCTTTGAGAACTTCCCGCTTGAGAATGTATCCGGAAACCGGTTGCCCTTTACGATCCAGCACTTCGCGAACCTGACGGTCGGTCTGGCGTATAAGAACATCTGGGATATGAGCTTGACGGCGACCTATCGTGGCGACTTCTTTACCAACGGGCGCAACGACAAGGCACTGACGTGCATCGACGAAGATGGAAATCTTGATGTCGGTTGCACGGGTGCGGCCGCAGACCTTGACGAACTCGTCGGTGGTAAAGTTGCCAGCGTGTGGCTGCTGTCGGCGCGCAGCAACCTCAAGGTCAGCGAACAACTGTCGCTGTTCGTGTCGGGGACGAACCTGACGAACGAACTGTACATCACCGAACTGTCAGACGGCGCAAAGCCTGGTCAAGGCCGCACGCTGCTGGGTGGCTTCACCTACAAGTTTGACTGATAAAGAGACTAGATATCAACGATACCCGCTAGTCAGCGGGTATCGTTTGCGTTTTTGCTGCTATGCGATATGGTGGCGCCGAAGAACAGAATTCAGCGATCGTTCAATAACATTACGTTAGTCACGATCAGTCAACCGAGGTTAACATGAATACTCTTGCCCGTTACGCATTGACCGCCCTGATGGCTTTGGGCATCGCCGCTCCAACTGCAGATCTGGCGATGGCCAAACAGAAGTCCTGCAAGACATTGAACATGCTTGATCCCGACAACGACGGTGAGATGACCTTGCCTGAAGCCCAGAAGCGGGCTGGTCTGGTGTTTGACAAGCTGAACAAGGACAAGAAGAAAGACTCGACGCTTGATGCCAAGGAACTGAAAGGCCGGATGACGGCGAAGGAGTTCAAGGCGGCTAATCCAGACAACGATGGCACGATTGATAAGGCCGAGTATCTGGCGGCGGTCGCGGCTCGGTTCAAAGCGGCCAACCCTGATGGTGATGTCACGATCGAGTGCGACGAGCTTCGGACGAAGGCCGGTAAGAAATTGCTGAACCTATTGAAGTAAGCGACGTTCGCGTCGTGTTGATAATTGAGCTGGCTGCAGGTTTGCGGCCAGCTTTTTTGTTGTGTTGACTGGCAGAAAAATGGTGCCTGCGGCGCTTTTTTGCTGGGTCCCGGATCGGCCCCCGGATCAAGGGTCCGGGGTTGTCCGGGAAGACAGTGGGGAGGCGCGACGGTTCGCTGGTTGCGCGATTGCGGCTTGGATGGCACACACCCATTTCAGATGCGCGGAACCGGGCCGAACGCACGCGATTGGTCGCGGCATGTAAGGCCGACGCGCGAAACCCTTAGCCGTTGGACGCCATGGCCCCGCCTCTGCTGACGCTCAAAAACATCCACCTCACGTTTGGTGGGCATCCGATCCTGACCGGGGCGGAACTGACGGTTGCGCCGGGCGACCGGATTTGCCTCGTCGGCCGCAACGGGTCGGGGAAATCGACGCTGTTGAAGATTGCAGCCGGGCAAGTGCAGCCCGACAGCGGGGAGCGGTTTGGTCATCCCAACGCCATCATCCGCTATCTGCCGCAGGAGGCCGATTTTACGGGGTATGCGACGACGCTCGATTATGTCGAGGCCGGGTTGTCGCCGCTGGACGAGAGTTATCTCGCGATCTCGATGCTGGCTGATATGGGCATGTCGGGTATGGAAGATCCCAACCGGCTGTCGGGCGGGGAGGCACGGCGTGTCGCGCTGGCACGGGTGCTGGTGGGCAAGCCAGATGTGATCTTGCTGGACGAGCCGACCAACCATCTGGACTTGCCAGCCATCGAATGGCTCGAAAGCGAATTGCAAAAGACGCGCGCGGCGTTCGTGCTGATCAGTCACGACCGGCGGTTTCTGGAGACGCTCTCGAAATCCACTGTGTGGATTGATCGCGGGACGGCGCGGCGAATCCCGGAAGGGTTTCATGCGTTCGAGGCGTGGCGGGATGCGACGCTGGAGGAAGAGGAAAGCAACTGGCACAAGCTCGACCGCAAGATTGCGCGCGAGAACGACTGGATGCATGGCGGCGTGACCGGTCGGCGTAAACGCAACGTGCGGCGCGTGGCCGAGTTGCAGGCGATGCGCCAGATGAAGCGCGAGAAGCGCGACGTGCAAGGCAACGTTCGCTTGCAGGCGTCGGAAGGGTCGACATCGGGCAAGCTGGTGATCGATGCGGTGAGCGTTTCGAAGTCGTATGAAGACCGTCCGATTGTGCTGGATACGAGTATCCGCATTCTGCGCGGGGATTGCGTGGGCGTCGTTGGGCCGAACGGGGCTGGCAAGACGACGCTGCTCAAGCTGCTGACGGGCGAGCTGGAGCCCGATGACGGTGTGGTCAAGCTCGGGACCAGCCTGGAGCTGGTATCGCTCGATCAGCGGCGCGATGAACTCAATCCGGAGTGGACGGTTGCGCACGCGATGACGGGCGGGCGCGGCGATCAGGTCATCATCAACGGTCAGGCGCGGCATGTGGCCAGCTACATGAAGGATTTCCTGTTCACGCCGGAGCAGACCCGGTCGCCGCTCAAGGTGCTGTCGGGAGGCGAGCGCGCGCGGTTGATGCTGGCGCGCGCGCTATCGAAGCCGTCGAACGTGCTGGTGCTCGACGAGCCCACCAACGATCTCGATCTGGAAACGCTCGACCTATTGCAGGAACTGCTTGGCGCTTACCAGGGGACAGTGCTGCTGGTCAGCCATGACCGCGACTTTCTCGACCGGGTCGTGACGAGCGTGATTGCAGCCGAAGGCGACGGGCGTTGGACCGAGTATCCGGGCGGGTATTCGGACATGCTGGCTCAGCGAGCGGGCGAGGATTTGCGGCGGACGGACAAGCCCGGTGGTGCTGGCGAGCGTGCACCGGTGACCGCTGGGATCAAACTTGCGTCGCAGCCAGCGGTGGTCGGGGCGGCTCCGGCGAAAAAGAAAATGTCGTTTAAGGACAAGCACGCGCTTGAAACGTTGCCCAAGACGATCGAGCAGCTGCAGCGCGATATTGCCAAGATGGAAGCCGTGCTGGCCGATCCGAACTTATTTTCGACGGACCCGGCAAAGTACCGGGCGAACTCGAAGATGCTGGCGGAAGTGCAGGCGAAGCTCGCGGCGGCGGAAGAGCAGTGGCTGGAGCTGGAGATGGCGGCTTCTGAGTAGGCCTCACGCGCTGCGGCGCTCCGGCGGGGCGCGCGATGACGCGCGACGCACTTGCAGCGCTATTACGGCCTGCGGCCGTGGAGGGCCCGATTTTTGGTCACGACAGGAGCGGCGGGGCCAAACCCGCGCACCACTGGGAAGCACATCATCTCTGACCCATCTCTTTTCGAGAACTTTAGGGGTGTGCTGGTTGGGGGGATATTGCTCCCTTCGCCCGTGTTGGAGCGGGCATGTCGGGATTGGGACGACATTCCCAGCCTGGCCATCGTCCGCTTTAACCCAGTTCGCGTCGGTTGGAGCCGTCACCACTGACTTCGGCCTCGGGCCGATTTCTTCCGTTTCCGACGAGGCAGTCGTGGGCTTGCCAAACGGCAGCTAATTGTTAGTATCATTCATCGTCGCGTATACTGCTGTTTGATGGGGTGACCCCGTTTATGGCGAATGAGGGAATAGATACCGAGAGTTCAGCTGTCGGCGTGAGTCCCATCGCGCGCTCGATCTCGGGCAAGTTCGACCCAGTGATCCGCACTATTTCCTGGGACGATGTCATTGCGGCGTTGCGGGAGGGTGCCGACGATTTCCGTAAGGCGCCACAGTTAGGCCTGCTGATCGGCGGCATCTGCGGGGCGGGCGGCATCGCGTTGGTGCTGTTCCTTACATGGCTCAATATGCCCTATTTCGCCTATCCGTTGGCTACGGGCTTTGCCATTCTTGCACCGCTGCTGGCAACCGGGCACTACGTGGTCAGCCGCGATCTTGCGGCTCATGGCAAGGCGCCGTCGCTCGGAGGTATCTGGAGCGAGATCATCGGTCGGTCCGAGATCCGCTGGATGGCGTTCGTCACGGTCTTCATCCTGCTCGTCTGGATGTATCAGGTTCGGCTACTGATGGCGGTGCTGCTCGGATCGTTGGGCTTTGGCGCAACGTTAGCGGAATTCGTGAACGTCGTGTTCTCGACCAGCAACGGCTTGGTCTTCCTCGCCATTGGCCATATTGTCGGCGCGATCATGGCAACGGTCCTGTTCTCGGTGACGGTGGTCTCCTTCCCACTCATCCTCGACCGCGACGTGGATCTGATGACCGCGATGATTACCTCGGTTGCGGCGGTGGCGAAGAACCCGGTCCCCATGCTTGGCTTCGCAGCGCTGATCGCCGTTGCGCTGGTTGCAGGGATGGTGCCGTTCTTCCTCGGACTCGCTGTGGTTGTGCCGGTGTTCGGACATGCCACTTGGCACCTCTACCGCCGGGTCATCGAGCCGTTGGCTGGAAAGGCGTTCTGAACAGCTTGGCTAATCCGACTCCTGCTATCAACGTGTGCTTGCCAGTACGCGACTTTGGCTCAAGGCGTCGACTCACCTCCTGACGCGATAACCGTATGCGGACCCAGTTGCACAGCGCACATTCTGAGTTCGTGATTTCAGCCTTGGCTCAGAACTCACCGCAAGACAACCCCCGTTGACTATGGACGGTCTATCTCGAATTTCTGACCGGCAAAGGGTATTTCGGCATCGGGAGGACCCGCAAGGGGAGGCGGTCCGAGCGTCGGGCGGCGCACAACGAAAAAGGCACCGGAGCGGAGCTCACGGTGCCTTCGTTCTTACTTACCCTTCGCTCGTGAGAGCTCTAGGCAAATTTCGTTAGATGAGGTCGATGTCTGCTGGGAGGTAAGCGGTGACTTCCATGCCGACCGACTGCTCGCGAACTTGTGGCTTGTTCCAGATTTTCATGATCGATCTCCGAGAGGTTGAGTAGCAGGGCGGGTGCCCGTTTCGATGATTTGTAGATAGGGAAATCTCTGCACACGCGCCAATAGCATTTTCGTGATCAGGTCGTGTTCACGGCGATGGTGCCGCGCTGGCTGGCGTATTCTTGTAAAAAGACAGGCTTGAGCCATATAGTCGTTGCGGTCGCCGGTGCCTGTTTCAGGGTCGGCGGTCGAGGTCGCTTTACTCAAGGACCCGCAATGACCCGTTTGACACTTCCAACGCATCCGCTTCTGCTTGGGTTCGATGAACTCGAGCGTCTGGTCGAGCGCGCCGCCAAGACCGGTGGCGATGGCTATCCGCCCTACAACATCGAGCGCGTTTCCAAGACCGGAGAGGGACCGGAGGTCTTACGAATCACGCTCGCGGTGGCGGGATTTACGCGTGATCAGCTTGAAATCCAGCTTGAGGATAAGCATCTGTCGGTCAGAGGCAAACAGGCCGACGATGTCCAGCGGACTTACATTCATCGCGGAATAGCGGCGCGGCAATTCTGCCGGACTTTCGTCCTGGCCGACGGGCTCGAAGTCCAGTCAGCAGATCTCAGCAACGGTTTGTTGTCGATTGATTTGGTCCGGCTTGTGCCTGCGCGGCTCAGCAGAACGATCTCGATCAGTGATAAGAATCCTAAGCCTTGACACTTCGGCAACACCCTTCCGTCCAAGACTCATGGATAATGGTACTGACACTGAGTTCGCGCTCGGTGTCGACGTGACTACGCCGTAGACTGTCCGGCCCCAGGCCCTTTTTCAGATGAAGGAGCAGCGTCATGGCTCAAATTTCGTCACGAGGTTCAAAAAGCAAAGCTGCTAAAGCGTCGAATGCACTGGAGTTTATGAGTGACATCGAGCTGGCAAACTTGGGCGATGGTCAGGTGGCCTATATTAAGGTCCTGACGTCAGATCAGGCGCGCGAGATGTTTCCCACGATCGAAGGGCTGCCGAACGGCATTGCGTTGTTTTCCCTGCACGGTGCCGACGGTACACCTATCGCGTTGACCGATACGATCCAGGCGGCTGTCGGGCATGCCATGGAAGATGAGTTAGCAATCGCTGCCGTGCATTGAAGCCCGATGTGCGTGCGACGTTCGGCTGTTAAAGCGCCCTCTCAACGCATTGGTTGAGAGGGCATTTTTTGTGGTCAGGGTGCGATTAGCGCATGACAAGCAATGCGCCGAGGCCGAGGCCGCCGACGATGATGCGCCACCAGCCAAACAGTGCAAAGCCGTGGCGCGAAACGTAGTCGAGGAGATATCGCACGACGATGACGGCGGTGATGAAGGCAACGATAAAGCCGAGTATAACGTCGTTGACGGCACCGGCCGACAGCGACGCGCCATTCTTATAGAGGTCGTAGGCGAATGCGCCTGCCATGGTGGGCATCGCGAGGAAGAACGAGAACTCAGCCGCCGAGCGTTTGTCGGCCCCCATGAACATGGCGCCAACAATGCTGGACCCCGACCGGGACACGCCGGGTATCATGGCCAAGCATTGGCACAGGCCGATGCCGAGCGCCATCTTGGGGGTGAAGTCCATCACGTCATGGTAGCTCGGACGCAGGTCCAACCGGTCGACGTACAATAAAATGATTCCGCCAATGATCAGAGTGATGCAGATCAGCATGGGGCTGGCAAACAGGATGGTCTTGATAAACGAGTGTCCGGCTGCCCCGATGATGGCTGCGGGCAGAAATGCCAGCAGGATCGACAGGACGAACTGACGGGTGCGTCCGTTAGAGGGTAGCGACACGAGGATGTGCCATAGTTTGCCGAAATAGACCGACAGGATCGCCAGAATTGCACCCAGCTGGATCAAGACTTCAAAGGTTTTGCCGGGCGAGTTGAACCCTAAGAAGTGACCAGCCAGCAGGACATGTCCGGTTGACGAGACGGGCAAAAACTCTGTCAGCCCTTCCAGCATGCCGAGCAATATCACTTCAAGTGTTTGTGTCACGCGGTGTTCGCCTTGTTGCTGACCGTTTGCCGTTAAAGGACAGCAAACCCTGTACCAGCAATTCGCGTGGCGGTAAGGCGTCAGGCGGCCACAGGGTCGGGCGAATCACCTACACCTTAGACGGCAAACCCTTGCAAAATCCGCTCATGTCGCCGGTATAACGCCCGTATGCATACTTTGACCCATTTCAGGCTGTGTCCGTTCTCGCGATCCATCCGGGTCGCTTTGGCGGAGCTTGGGTTTGAGGTGGCGCTTGACGAGGAGCGGCCCTGGGAAGGCCGACCGCAGTTTTTAGCGCTCAATCCGGCAGGCGAACTGCCCATGCTGGCGCTGCTGGATGGGCCGATGCTGTGCGGCGCTTATGCGATTTCGGAGTATCTGGGCGCGTTGCCGGTCGACTCGCTCGACAATCTACCGCTGGTGTCGCTGTTTCCGGGGCAACTCGATGAACAGGCTGAAGTGCGGCGGTTGGTCGATTGGTTTCATCGCAAGTTCGATCGGGAAGTGACGCGCGAGATTCTGCACGAGAAGGTCTATGCGCGGCTGCGCACCGGGGGGGAATCCCATGCGCCGGACGCGGACGTCATGAGGGCGATCCGGGCGAACCTGCGGTATCACCTGAAATATCTAGAGTTTTTGAGCAATCAGCGCCGATGGCTTGCCGGCGATGAATTCAGTTTTGCCGATATTGCAGCTGCCGCGCATCTGTCGTCGATTGATTATCTCAACGAGATTTCGTGGGAGGCCATGCCGGGGGTGAAGTCGTGGTATGCGCGGGTCAAGTCGCGCCGCTCGATGCGGGCGATCCTAGCCGATCGGCTGCCGGGGCAACCGCCGCCGGCGCATTATGCGAACTTGGATTTTTGAAGGTTGCGGGGCTAACGCTGCTTGCTCCAGACTCGGGGCTAACGCTGCTTGCTCCAGACTCGGGGCTAACGCTGCTTGCTCCAGACTCGGGGCTAACGCTGCTTGCTCCAGACTCGGGGCTAACGCT
>Ga0247841_10006457_pt1 | contig 18051 bp, 14 predicted proteins | sample LaCruzMarch2015__2_FD_192410 | JGI IMG/M metagenome (GOLD analysis project Ga0247841, IMG submission 192410) | Freshwater microbial communities from meromictic Lake La Cruz, Castile-La Mancha, Spain - LaCruzMarch2015_18m | ecosystem: Environmental > Aquatic > Freshwater > Lake | place: Spain... | reverse complement strand
AAATTATTGCAGGAATAGGCAAAAAGGGCCTGCATGTTTTTGATTCTTTTTAGGTGACGGGGGTCGAATTTGCTTTTCACTGTTTGCAATTTGGGCACTGAAAACCAGGCATTTTGGGCTGGTGGCAGTGTTTGCAGTTAACGGTTTTTTGAAGTTTTATACCGGTTTGAGTGGCGCGTCTTCTTCCCTGGCGACGACTCGATGGTTGATGCTTAGGTACGGCTGTCATATAGGGGTATTATAGAGTTTAAGGGGTGTGATGGCAAGAACTAAAACTGGCGAGTGACACGCGATTTGTTTCTACTGATAATCTTTATGGATGAACCAAAGTAAGCGCTTTTTCAAAGACAGTGTTTGCTGGTATGTTTGGTGGCATTTGGGGGTGGTTTTTCATATTCATAATCACATCATCATATTTATAGTCTCTTTCTAATAATAAGGCTAGATGACTAATATCTGATGGTCTAACATCTCTTTTTTGATTAGAAACTATCCCTGATATACGTATCATCCAGGTGGCAATTGCATACGATAACGACTTTACCCTAAACAGATATTCATCTCCTTTTGAACTAACTAGTGGTGCAAGTTCAGTAGGAACTATAAATGGATCACCGGATGCATTTTCTAAATAGAAAACAGAAGAATTATCACCCAGAGCGTTTATTGTTTTAACCAAGCCAATTTCAACTCTTCTGACAGGCAAATCAGCTTCCGGATGGGGCACATCAAACTCTACCCGGTTATTTCTATCGGTGACAATATGATAGCCCAAATTTAATAGTCTTGATCTGGCTCGGACTAAATCTGCTGAAAAGACGTTTCCGTCAATATCGTTATGTGCGACAGGGGTACGGGTCAAGGCTTCAATGGCGTAGCTTCCAGTTAAAATGAAGTTTGTTCCTGGTTGTTCATCCATTTCACCTCTAATTGAAGAAAGTAAAAGAATGTCATTATCCCTTCTAAACTCTTGTTGCATAATTCGGCTTTATTTTTGTTGCAAAGCGGCTCCTTTTAAAACGTCCAACGTTTTATTAGCAGTATCTTTCCAACTAAATTTTCTAACGTGTAATTGACCATCGGTTACCAACCGTTTTCCTAATTCTGTGTCTTCTGATAAAAGGTTAAATCGGTCAGCAAATTCGGATGGATCATTTGGATTTGCATATAATGCGGCAGGACCACAGACTTCGGGAATTGAGGAGGTATTAGATGCGACGACGGGGGTACCACAGGCCATCGCTTCTAGGGGAGTAAAACCAAATCCTTCGTATTGTGATGTGATAGTAAACATTGTTGCACCACGATAAATTGCAAGTAAATCTTCAATCGAAACCGATGGTAGTAATCTTACATTTTCTGAAATTCCTAATTTGCGAACGTGTTCAGTTACCTGTTGATAGCCAATCCTATATCCGGTGGCGTCATTTGGGCCAACCATGACAAGACCGACCCTGTTGTCTCTCAAATGACTTTGATAGTATGCTTCAACTAAAATGTCTAAATTTTTGTGGGGTGCATAACTCCCAGTTGTTAGAAGGTAACGATTCGGAAGGTGATATTTTAATCTTAATTTTGTCTGCTCATCATCTTGTTTATTTGGATTAAATACGCAATTGTCGATTCCGCTATAGATAGTGACTACTTTTTTTGGGTCTACGCCTAAAAATTTTACAATTTCTTTCTTACTAAAATCAGAGGCTGTAATAATCATATCAGCATACCTGGCAGGCATTGTTCTACTAAGGTACAATAGTTTTTTGTCCCAAGGACCAAGATATCGAGTTGCTAAATCTGGTCGTGCAATTGGAAGTACATCGTGCATAGAACTAACATGAGCGACTTCAGGTGAAAAAAACTGACATCGGTTATGAGGGTGCCACACAACGTCAAGTCCGAGTCTTTGTTGTTGTATTGGGCCAAGAATTTGTTCGTTTATTATTGTTCGTATAGGTTTGTGCTTGTCTGAATACCAAAGTGCCTCCAACTCTGCACTATCTATGCCCAGTTTATCTTTTGGAGGATCTCCGTGATAGTGTAATAATCTGAACCGGCAATTATTTCCGTTTACTCCGCCAAAACACCTTAAAATATTTCGGGTATATACACTAATACCCCTATCTTCTCGTCCCACTTTTCCTACATTTATTCCAATTATTGTTTCGGGATTTTGTCTCATTTTATCTTTAACAGTGTTTTAAACGTTTGCATTTTCCGGTAATCCCAGATTGTCCAAAATAATTCTTTTATATTCTTTTAATACTAAAAATGGATTTAAATCGATTGGCAATCTGTGGTCCTCTTGTGTTATCCCTTTTCCGTTTGATGCAGGTGTATCGAGATTTAATAAATCAACTTGTCTAAGTAAATTTTGGATCACCACAGATGCTTCCTTAAAATTATGGACAACAGTATTTTCTACTGTTTCAGCAGTAGTTGTGGGAAATCTAGACTTATGTTTTTTTCCGGAAACAATTGTTCGACAAATTTCAGCAACTTGATATCTTAATGCACATTGCAACAGGAAGTTTGATGCCACCTCTGCTGATCCCGGATATTTTTCGACTATTTTTAATGCAATATCATCTGCTGTTTTGGGATCATAAATAAGTTCTCTTCTATAGCACGAATCTAAATCATTTTCTGTTGCCGCAGCACGGAAATGCCTTAACCTTGCCCTTATATAATCAACCAAATCGGTTCTTGGGTAATGCATGAAAGCAGCTTCTTCAACAACCTGTCTCTCGGTTTCCGGAACGAGCCTATTCATCCTACTGTCGGAGGTAATGTTTTGGTTTCCAAACATAGTTCGACCAATATGCGGATCAAGAAGGAGCAAACTCCCCTTTATCCGTTTTCTTGGACGATATCCCAAGGTAAACTCTCTTGCCATGGGATGTTTATCGGCCTCAAATATTCTCATTAACGCCATCTCGTTGGGTGTTATATCAACTCCTGAAGCTTTAAGGATTTCCGGTGGGTAAGTCGCGTAATTTGCACCAACAATTGGTTTGTCTCCCTGATTCCATAAATGGTGGAGAGACATTGGCAACCTAGAGATATCAGCATCTGTTAAAAACACTCTTTGACAACCATCTCTTTCAGCAAGGGAACAAATTTCTTTTTCGGCGGGTACTATTCCGGGTAGTGTTTTTCTAAACTCGATATCAGCGTTAAATCGAGACCTGTCAACACCTTCGGGTAGTGGTGGTTGACCAAGTGAAACCCGTGGTCCATTAACACCGACGATTATTCTTGCGTCTACACCAAGAGTATTTAGACAGTGGTTGATGTTTAATAAACAAGTAGTTAATACTTCTGGCTTTTCGCCATCATAAAACGGTATTCCGATAATTGTTCTGGTTTCGGTCATATTTTATAATACCAATACATATATGATATATATAATACTATAGGTTTGAATTATAAATTAGATGGTAAGTTTTGTCAATTACAGATGGGTAGTGTCGTTCCAGCTTATCAAATTCCAACCGGTTGATTCGGTATGCTCTAAAATGGTTATTCCGGTATTGTTTTGCCGGCAGTGGTAGAAAAATTGCCAAAAGACTTCGGGGGTTAACTTGTCTTGTAATAAAATATGAAGTATGGTCATGACCATAATCTGGATGTGGGATACGCAAAGTATATTGTCTTCTTTGTGATGATCGAGGAGATGTTTCTCTATTTGTTTGGCCCTTAATAAGAGATCATTAAAAGACTCATCGTCGGAAAATTTCCAATCAGCTTTTATTTGATTTTCGCGGATGATCCTTTTTATTTCGGAAGCTTTCGGGTCATTATATTTCAATCCTTCAATCTCTGACGGTCTTTTTAGTTCTTTTAGCTGTTCCCAATACTCAATTGGACGACTTAATTCTTTGGCGATAATTTCGGCGGTTTGCTTTGCCCGCAAATAGGGGCTGGCGTATATTGTATCGATTTTGATATTTTTAAACCGCTTGGCAACCAGCCTTGCTTGTTGTTTTCCTGTTTCAGATAAAGGGACTTTTTCTCCCTGATGGACTCCATTTAGATTTCCTTCTGATTCACCGTGTCTTACAAAATAAATATTCATGACTTGTATTTTAACCTAAATGTCTAATGTGTGCGATGGTAAGGGAGACTTTAAACTAAAATCTCCCCCCAACCCCCTCTTTGACGAAAGAGGGGGTGTTAGTTTTTTAATTATTTAAGATGAGAGAAGGGTGTCGGAGATGGAGTGACCGACTAGTTGATTTAAATCGTAGTCGGGGGTGGATTCCATAATGCCTTTGAGAATTTGCTGGCATTGGTTGATTAAAAAGACGTTTGAGATATCGGCGATTTTGAGGGAGGGGAAACCGTGCTGGATGGTGGAAAAAATTTCGCCGGGGCCTCTAATTTTGAGATCGTATTCAGCGATTTTTTGGCCGTGGTGGTTTAGGGCTAGATAATTTAATCTGCCAATGGCTTTTTCGTTTTCGGACTCGGAGAATAGATAACAATAGCTTTGGTTGATGCTTCGACCCACCCGGCCGCGGAGCTGATGAAGCTGGGCCAGACCAAAGCGGTCGGCGGATTGAATAATAATAACGGAAGCATTGGGAATATCGATACCAACTTCAATTATAGGAGTGGTGACGAGGATATCGGTTTTCTTGTCGTGGAAATTTTTGATAATTTTTTCCCTGTCGGCGGTTTTCATTTTCCCATGAATTAAATCGAGATTTAGATCCGGGAAAATTTCGGTTTTAAGATGTTCAAATTCTTCGATAGCCGATTTGACCGTAGAAAGAGTTTCGGAAATTTCAATAAAGGGACAGACATAGAAAACCTGCTGGCCGGTGTCTTTGATAAATTTCCTGATCCACTGATAGCAGTCGCCGGTTTTGTTTTTGGGAACGAGAAAAGTTTTTATTTTCAGCCTATTTTGAGGGAGACTGTCGAGAACTGATAAGTCGATGTTCCCCAATAAAGTCATACTGATGGTTCGGGGAATGGGAGTGGCAGTCATAGTCAAACAATGCGGAGGGTTCATCGAGGATGAAAGAAACGATCTTTGCTCGACGCCGAATTTATGCTGTTCATCGATGATTAATAAGCCGATTTTTTTCTTTAACTCTGACTTTTTAAAAATGGCGGCGTGGGTGGCAATAATAATGGAATTATTTTCAACTTTTTTCAGATCTACTTTGGAATGAGCAGTAAGAAGGTAGACTTTAGTTTTTTGATGGTGTAAAAATTGAGAAAAATTATCAAAATGCTGTTTGGCCAAAATTTCGGTAGGGGCGATTAAGAGGGAGACACTTTTGTTAAGAGATGCCAAAAGACAGGAAAGAATAGCGATAATGGTTTTGCCGGAACCGACGTCCCCCTGGAGCAAGCGGTTGGTGGGGGTGGTTTTGGAAATTAAATCCCCTCTTATTTCTTTCCAGGCGTTTTTTTGGGATTCTGTTAACTTAAAGGGCAAGGTTTTTATAAAATTATCGATTTGAGTATCAAAAGTTTTTGGGGATTTAAAAATTTTTTTAGGACGGTAGGACAACCACTGTTGTTTTTTCAAATAGGAAAGAGCTTGCAGGGAGAGAATTTCGTCGATAGCCAGGCGGTTTCGGGCGCGATTCAGAAGATTAATATAAGCCGGGGTATGGATTTGAAAATAGGATTGTTTTTTGTCTAACAGTTGAAACTTTTTGATAATTTCGGGAGGAAGATTTTCGGAAATGTTTTGAGTAAGGGAAAAAAGATTGGCCTGGATGGTTTTCCGAAACCACCTTGAAGACAAACCCTTGGTTTCGGGGTAAACGGCAATAATTTTGCCGGTGTTGTAAGCGCCGTATTCGGGGTTGATGAGAGTTTTTTTGTTTTGAAAAAGAGAGACGGTACCGGCAAAACTCATGATCTGACCGACGGGAAGATTTTTTGAAAGATAAGGCTGATTAAACCAAAGAAGATTGATTTCACCGGTGGAGTCGGCGACAGTTGCTTTCTGAAGGTTTTTACCAAAACGGGTAAAAATATTTTGGAATTTGGTAATTTTTCCGGTGACAGTGGCATTACTGTTAACCTCTAAACCGGAGATCCTGGTAATTTTGGAAAAATCAATGAATCTATTGGGAAAATGATTGATTAAATCGGAGGGAGAGGCTATATTTAGTTTTTTCAGTTTCTCGAGAGTTTTTGGACCCAGGCCCGGGATTTCGGACAACGAATTCATATGCTATGTTATCATTAGCTTATGAAAATAAAGGCTAAAACTTTAAAAAAAACGGTGTTGATTTTTGCCATGTTAATATTATTACTGTCGGGAATGGTTCCATTTTTAAGCGTGTGGATAAAATAAAAAACATGGTTTGTAATTTTTTAAAACGGAGACCGAAAATCAGCAAAAAACGGTTTCTTATGGGATTTTTTCTTTTTTGTCTGATAGCGATACTAGCCGGATTTGTAGGGATATTTGTATTGTTTGCCTGGTACGCGAAGGATTTACCGACGCCGGCGAAGGTAGTTAGGAGAGAGGGATTTTCCAGTAAAATCTTTGATCGAAACGGGGAGCTTTTGTATGATGTTTATAAAGATATAAAAAGAACTCCGGTGGTGTGGGAAGATATTCCGGACTATCTGAAAAAGGCGACAATCGCAGTTGAAGATAAAGAGTTTTATAACCATAAGGGCTTTGACCCTTTAACCCCCTTTAGAATCGTAAAAAATTATTTTGTTTTCGGACATTTAACCGGAGGATCAACTTTGACCCAGCAATTGGTTAAAAATGTTTTGCTGACATCGGAAAGGAGTGTTACCCGAAAAATTAAGGAGCTAATTTTGTCGATGCAGATCGAGGCGAAGTATAAAAAAGACGAGATACTTTTAATGTATTTAAACGAAGCGCCGTATGGCGGGGCGGCCTGGGGGGTGGGGACGGCGTCGGAACAGTATTTTGGTAAGCCGGTAGCCGAACTAAACCTGGTGGAGTCAGCAATTTTGGCCGGATTGCCGCAAAGACCGAGTGTTTACAGCCCGTTTTCAACGACTCCAAAAGCTTATGTGGCGAGAACGAAACATGTTTTGGATAGAATGCTGCAGGATGGATATATAAATACGGATCAGTTTAATGAAACCTTGAAAATGGTGGAGGAGTATAAATTTTATGATAATTCCAGTAAGATTATTTCCCCTCACTTCATATTTTGGGTTAAGGAAGAATTGGCGAAAAAGTACGGAGAAGATGTGGTCGAAGGCGGGGGGCTGAAAATTACGACAACTTTGGACCTGAAACTACAAAACGAAGTTCAGAAAATTGTGTCGGAAGAAATTGATAAGGCGGAAAAAATGGGAATAAGTAATGGAGCGGCACTGGTGGTTGATCCGATCACCGGGCAGGTTTTGGCGATGGTGGGGTCGAGAGGATATAACTCTGATAAAACAGATGGGAATTTTAATGTAGTGACGCAGGGATTGAGACAGCCGGGATCGGCTATAAAGCCGATCACCTATTTGACAGCAATTAAGAAAGGGTGGACAGCCGGGAGCCTGATAATGGACACACCGGTGACTTTTGCCGGGACTCAGGGACAGAAAGACTATATACCGCAAAATTATACCGGTAAGTTTCTCGGACCGATGTCTTTGCGCAAAGCCTTGGGAAATTCTATTAACACGACGGCGGTTAAAATGCTGGCTAATGTGGGTTTACAGAACATGCTTCAACAGGCGTTTGAAATGGGGCTGACAACTTTGGAGCCAACAAAAGAGAATTTATCGAAATATGGGCTGGCGGTAACATTGGGTGGGGCGGAAGTGAAAATGATTGATTTGGCGGCGGCATACAGCTCGTTTGCTAATACCGGGTGGAAAAGAGAGTTGACAGGGGTTTTGAAAGTGGAAGATAAAAACGGACGGGTGATGGAAGAGTACCGACAGGTGGATTCAAAAAGAGTAATGACTCCGCAAGAAGCATTTATTATATCTAATATATTGTCTGATAATTCGGCAAGAGAGTTGACTTTTGGAGCAGTTTCAGGACTGATTATTCCAAATTATCAGGTGGCGGTTAAAACCGGAACTACTAATGAAAAGCGGGATAACTGGGCAATCGGCTGGACGCCGAATTTGTTGACGGCGGTGTGGGTGGGAAACAACGACAACAGCCAGATGAAACAAGTGGCTTCGGGAGTTTCCGGGGCAACGCCGATTTGGAAAAGGATAATGCTTTTGGCATTGCCGCAAAGACTAAAACAGGATTTTCCGATTCCGGATAAAATCGTTTCGATGGAAGTGGACAGATTGTCCGGATATCCGGCACACGATGGTTTTTCCTCCAGACAGGAATATTTCATTGACGGAACCCAGCCAAAGACAACAGATCCGATCCATATGAAACTAAAAATCTGTAAGGGTGATAAGGCAGGGCTGGCAACACCGCAGGATATTGCTTCGAATAATTTTGAGGAAAAAGAATATATAAGCCTGAAGGAAGATGATCCGGTCTCAAAAGATGGGAAGAACAGGTGGCAGGAAGGAATTGACGGATGGATTAATTTACAACAGGATAAAAATAAATATCAGCCGCCGGCGGATTACTGCCGAACGGACGGGATGGTGACGATTGGCTTTGACACACCGGTGCATCAAATGACGGTGGGAAATAATTTTGATGTTAAACTTCACACTTCTTCTTTGAAGAAAATAGTGGAGGTTAAATTGTGGGTGAATGACGTGGAAAAGAAGGTTTGGACGGAAAAGCCATACGAAACATCTCTTAGCTTAGAAGACGGATTGTATACATTGAAAGTCAGGGCGACAGACAAAGATGGTAAGTCGGCCAATGCGGACGTAAAGATTGGGGTTGATAGGCCTTGGGATTGGACTCCGTCCCCTACTCCGACAATTACGCCTGTTCCGCCGACACGGACGCCGACACCGATCGTTCCGACGGCAACTTCTGTTCCACCGACGGTGACGCCGACCAGGGTTCCTACAATGGTACCGACAGCGATACCGACAGGAATAGGAACAACCGGACTTTAATCCCTCTCCCCCTTGGGGCTTCTCCCTTTTCCGCCATAGGCGGATCAGCCTTTGGCTGAGACAAGGCGGGCAGGCAAGGGAGATTGAAAATCAAAACCCACCCTTTAAATTAAAACCTTATCCCTACCCTTTCCCTTGACAGGGCAAGGGCGAAGCGTGGCAATCTTTTTAAACCCCTCACCCTCTCGGGAGCTCCCCTTGACAGGGGAGCTTTAAAAAAAGTCAACCCCTTTTTATTTAGAGACCCCAGGAGAGGTGGAGACGTAGCACGCTACGTCTCTACAAGGAAAATCCAGAGGCAAGAATGGCAAAGATTGCTTCGTCGTTACACTCCTCGCAATGACGTTTTGGTTATTTTGCAGAATCGACGATGGCTTTGAAAACAGCCGGGTCGTTGGTGGCAATATCGGAAAGGACTTTACGATTGAGATCAATCTTTTTATCTTTTAAAGATTTGATGAATTTTGAATAGCTGACCTCGAATGGCTTTAAAGCGGCGTTGATACGGACGATCCAAATCTGCCGAATGTCTCTTTTGCGGTTACGACGGCCTTCGTAGGCATATTGGCCGGCGTGCATGACAGCTTCTTTGGCATTTTTAAACCTTTTGTGACGGGTCATCCAGTAGCCCTTGGCTTGCTGAAGTATTTTTTTGTGTCCGGCGCGGCGGACTGTTCCTGTTTTAACTCTCATAAATCCCTCTTTAATTCTCCCTTTGACAAGGGAGAAAACTATAATTTTATGCTCTTCCTAAGAGCTTTTTTCAGCCAGAGGCTGATCCGCCTTTGGCGGAAACTTTTAATATTATGCTCGACCTAATAATTTTTTAACCTTAATGGCGAATCTACCGAGGACATGTTGTTTACCTTTAAGACGGCGAAGTTGTTTTTTGCTTTTTTTGCGGCGTAAATGCCGATTGAATGAGGACATGCGCAAAACAACGCCGTTTTTGGTAACTTCAAATCTGTTTCGGACAGATTTTCTAATTTTTAGTTTCTTTTTGGTCTTCTTCATTTTTTGTAGTCGCTTTCTTTTTGGCAGAAGGCGAAAGAGTAAACATTAATCTTTTGCCAATTAATTTAGGTTCGCCTTCGGGAGTAGCGTACTCTTTCAGGTCGTTTTTAAATTTTTCAACCAAACTATAGCCAAATTCTTTGCGGGCAATCTGGCGACCTTGGAATTTTATACTTAATTTGACTTTATTTCCAGTAGTCAAAAATTTTTGCGATTTTTTGATCCTGGTTTCATAATCATTTTGACTTATAAAGGGGGTCATTTGGATTTCTTTTAAGCCTCCGCCTTTTATGCCTTTTTTCTCGGATTTGAGTTTCTTGGCTTCCTGGTATCTGAATTTGGTATAGCTGATGAGCTTGACGACAGGAGGGACGGCGCGCGGAGCGATTTCGACTAAATCCAGGCCGGTTTCGAAGCTTTTTTGACGGGCTTCGGCCAAAGAAACTACCCCGATTTGTTTGCTGGTTTCGTCGATAAGCCTGACAGTAGGCGCGCTGATACGGTTATTGGTGTTGTAATAACGCATGTTTTGGTCGGATCTTTGATATACCATTGTGCCTATTTTATCAGGTTTAAGCTCTTTGTGCTAATCTGCCCGGTAATTTGTTTCAGAAAGCTTTCCAGGGGCATAGAACCCAGATCCTGACCGTCTCTTTGACGAACTGAAATTTGATTGTCGGCGGAATTGGCTTCGCGGTCCCCCACTATCAAAAGATAAGGGATTTTTTCCATGGCGGCGGAACGAATTTTGTTCTGCATGGTTTCGGCCCGATCATCAATCTCAACTCTAATATTTTTTTCTTTTAATATTTCACTGATTTTTTGGGCATATTTGAGTTGATTATCGGTGATGGGAATAATTTTTGCCTGGACTGGTGAAAGCCAAACCGGAAACGCCCCGGCAAATTGCTCGATTAAAGTCCCGACAAATCTTTCCATTGATCCCAATAAAGTTCGATGAAGCATGATGGGGGTATGTTCCTGACCGTCGGAACCAGTGTATTTCATTTCAAATCTGGATGGCTCATTCATATCAAGTTGGATAGTGGTTCCTTGCCACTCTCGTCCCATGGCATCAACTGCTTTTAAGTCAATTGCCGGTCCGTAAAATTTGGCGCCACCAATATCCTTTTTGTATTCTACTTTTCTTTTTTGAAGAATTTCTTCAAGAGTGGATTCAGCCAATTTCCAGATGCGTTCTTCACCAATGTATTTTTCTTTATTTTTCGGGTCCCGAACAGAAAGATAAATATTTAATTTATTAAAACCAAATGTTTTATTCATATCTAAGGCAAAATCAAGAATTTTGTTTACTTCGTCGACGAATTGGTCTTCGGTACAAATTATGTGAGCATCATCCTGAGTGAATCCTCTGACCCGAAGCATACCATGAAGAACACCTGACTCTTCGTAGCGATAGACAGATCCAAGCTCACACCAGCGAATAGGAAGCTCCCGGTAGCTGCGGGGATGAGATTTGTAAATTCGAATGTGAAAAGGACAACTCATGGGTTTGACGTAGTAAGTAACGTCTTCTTTTTCATCTTTGGATTTCATGGACATGGGTGGGAACAATCCTTCTTTGAAAGTTTGAAGGTGCCCTGATGTTTGCCATAAGTTTGATTGACCGATATGGGGAGTATAAACATATTGATAATTACGTTTGCGGTGCTCTGATCGCCAATACAACTCTATTTCTTCCCTAACAACCGATAATTTTGGATGCCAAAGTATTAAACCTGGTCCGACAGAATCATCGATAGAAAATAAATCCAGATCTTTTCCAATCTTGCGGTGATCACGTTTTTTGGCTTCTTCGATGTTGGTGAGATATTTTTCGAGGGCTTCTTTGTTTTCGAGGGCGGTGCCGTAAATGCGGGTAAGCATCTTATTTTTTTCATCTCCATGCCAGTAGGCGCCGGCGATTGAGAGCAGTTTGAAGGCTTTTACCTGGCTGGTATAACGGACATGAGGACCGGCACAAAGATCAAAAAACTGATCTCCAGTGTAATAAACTGTAATAATTTCGTTACGATCTTTAATGCCGTCTAACCATTCAAGTTTGTAGGGGTTGCCGGAGAAAAGTTTTTTGGCTTCGTCAAGACTGATTTCTTTTTTGATAATGGGTAAATTTTCCTTGACGATTTTTTTCATTTCGGCTTCGATGGTTGGGAAATCGGCTTCGTTTATTTTGAAGTCTCCCAGAGCCTCGAAATCAAAATAGAAACCATCGTCGGTGGCCGGACCCATGGCCATTTGAAATTTACCCGGGTAAAGCCGAAGCATGGCTTGGGTTAAAATGTGTTCCGCGGAATGGCGGATATCTTTTAGTTCTGACATATGTGTATTTTACATTTAAGTTGGGAAAAATGACAAAACAAGATGGGAAAAACTGATTTTATTTGAAAATAGTTGGAACATCTTTTTTATACCAGGCAACATCCAGCCCCCGTTTTTCAATTTCTGCGAGCTGTAATTTTAATTGCTCCTGGTCTTTTAAAGTATCACTTTCCCCAATTACAGGTACAAAACTCATTCGATATGGATTAAGAGGGTTACGGCAGTGCCGCATCATTTGTTGAAGATACAACTCAAAAAACCTTTGGGGGGTGTATTTATCATTGGAGAAATTGGCTGCTCCGCCTGTTTCGCCCCTGGATAGGTCGTTTGAAGAGCGAATATTAAATTCCCAACTACCGTTTTCTTGTATTTTTACCTGCGAACTGTCTTGGCCAAATCCACGATAAGGTACGCCATTTATATTAAATGTTTCCGCCAATTGTTCTGATAATTCGTCGGTCAGGTATGTTTTCCAATATAAGACAATTCTGTCGCCTTCAGATAGCTTGCTGGAATGAGGGTGAATTTTTAATTCAGCCAATGCCTTAAAAGTTGCTTCCAATTGAGATTGGGAAGTATCATGCTCCAGATAACATTTGAAAGTATCGACAGATGACTCTCCTCTTGGTGGACTGATACCTTGGTCGTATAAATAATAAGTTCCCTGTTGATCATCTTCTTTTTCCCCATGAGTCGGGGCGTATTTGTTATAAAACTCACTTGCTTGCGGAATACCGTTTTCTGGTTCGCCTGTATTTTCAAGATGTATTTTGGTAACCCATTGAGGCAGACATTCTTCAGGTGGCATCCCCTTTAAACGGTTTCCCGATGAGTTTAAGATATATACAAGATGGATGGCAGGTAGATCGGCAATTTCTTGGGCAAGACTATTTACTTCTTCCCGGAGTGAGCGACCATTTTTGTCCATTAATTCTAAATTGTTATCCAGGGCATAAAAATAATAAGCAAGACGTGTTGCTTGTTCTTTGAAACCACCAGGTGCTACTTGGCTTAATTGTTCCAAGGGGTTTTGATAATGTTCGGGCAATGGATCGCCAATGTGAATTGTTTTAGTTTCTTTTTCTTGTTTTGCGACCGACACATCTTCGGTTGAGGTAAAGACTATATCTATTTTTGTTCTTTCTCCGTTGGGTAGGTATGGTAAATTGTGATCGACTGTTTGGGAAAGATCATTGTAGGTTTTACAGATTGAATTGACAGAGATGGGGTTGAGCCCTCTTTCGGTCGCGATATGCTGAATAGCACGGTACATTTCACCGGGGTCATAATTAAAATGTTTTTTTGCTAAAACAGCAATTCTTGTTTCGGCAGAATTACCGTTTAAGACACTATCTAAAAACCAGACGGCATGTTCGTTTGCTGATGCCGGTTGTGCTCTACTTACCTCAATTACCTGCGTATTGATAGCTAATTGTTCGATGGCATTTTTTTGGTGAAAAACATAGTCACCTTCTGATCCTTGAAAGGCGCCATATAAGAGATTGCAGTGGTTTGGATCTTTTAATCTGGCTGGATTGTTAGCTAAATCATTGGCATAAGTGGTTGCTTTTGCGTGGGTTATGGCAATCCAATCAGGATTGTTTGGAATCGGCGCCATTTCTGTACCTGTTTTTACTTCGGCCATGACAGATTTTACACTTTTTTGCTTAAAAACAATTCCAGATAACTTTTGTACCAAAACTCTCTTCCATATTCAATGTTTCTATCTTTCTGTTCCAAGATGCCAATGTCAACCAATCTCCTCACTAATGCGTTAGCTTGGGGACGGGATAAACTTGTCCATTCTTCTACTTTGCGCACGCTCAATATTGGTTGTTTATATAGCTTTTCTAGAACAACTGCCCCTGTTTTTGCCCGACGTCCCAATGATTGGATCTTAATCAAATCATTTTGGTGTAGAATATTTATTTTTTTTGAAATCTCTATTGCCTGTGTTGCAATAATTGCTACACCGTCTAAAAAGAAATTTAACCAGATTGAAACGTCTGCATTTTCTTGGTGATATGTATGTAAAGATTCATAATAAACTTTCTGATTGTTCATGAAATATTCAGATAAATATAAAACAGGACGCTCGAGAATTTCTAGTTTACAGAGATAAAAAGTAGTTAATAGCCGCCCGGTTCGACCATTACCATCTAAAAAAGGATGGATTGTTTCAAATTGTGCATGAGCTAATGCTGCTTTGATTAACGGGGGATAGTCATCTTCTAAATAGAGAAATTTTTCGAAATCGTCTAAGCATCTGGTTAATTCATGAGAAGGTGGTGGTACAAAACTAGCGGTATTTGGGGAACCTCCTCCAATCCAGTTCTGGGAGGTTCTAAATTCTCCCGGTGTTTTTCCTGGAGCATCCATTGTTCCTTTCAATAATGCTTCGTGAATCTCGCGAATAAATCGTAACGATAAAGGTAATGTTTTGATTCTTTTCAATCCGTATTCCATAGATTTTATATAGTGAACAATCCTGTCTACATCTTGTGGATATTTACTTTCGAGATTAATTTCTTTTTTTATAACATCTACCATCGTTGCTTTAGTGCCTTCAATTTCACTCGATTTAGTGGCTTCCTTTGTAATGTACATAAAAATAAAAAAATCAAGATCAGGTAACAGTTGAGTAATTCCATCCAGTTTACCCAACATTAAAACGGCTTTTGCGTGAAGCTGTTGTGTTTTGGAATTTAAAATAATCGTTTCATTAGGAGGAAATTTGCTTGGTATAAATGCTTTATATCCTGTTGGTTGTTGAACAAAGTTGCCAATTTTCATATCCTTACATCATAATAGCTAATGTAAGGATTATAGATAGGAATCCTTACATCTGTCAAGTACCTGTTAGGCTTTAATTTATGTTGTGAGTCTAAGAGGACTTCCTTCGACTCATTCGACCCGCCTGCCGGACGGGCAGGCAAGCTCAGGATGAACTCCCCTCTGACCTCTCGACTTGAGGGGTTTTGTGAGCCTAAGAGGACTCCCGCCTCGGCGGGTAAACTCCCCTCTGACCTCTCGACTTGAGGGGTTTTGTGAGCCTAAGAGGACTCCCGCCTCGGCGGGTAAACTCCCCTCTGACCTCTCGACTTGAGGGGTTTTGTGAGCCTAAGAGGACTCGGACCTCTGACCTCTTCGATGTCAACGAAGCGCTCTAACCAACTGAGCTATAGACTCGGAATTAATTTCTAATTTTTAATTTATAATTTATAATCAATTTTAAATATCCAATTTATAATTTATAATCAATTTTAAATTAATTAAAAAAATCAAATATGATTATAGCCGAAAAGGTGGAAAAAATTAAGTGGCTGTTACGTTGCGGAACGGGCGGCGGAATGTTCGCCGCTGAAGAGATACTGCTCTCCCCCGCTTTTCTTGTTTTTGACTTTAGACCAGAAAGCGTTTTTCTTGCGTTTTTTGGTTTGGAATGATTCCAGCCAGGTTGAAGCTTGGGATAGATTTTTTCTTAGATTTGAAATAAATGTTTTTACCCTGTCTAAAAAATGAAGCTGATATTCGCTGACTTCGGTAACCGGGTCAAGGGCGACTTTTTCAACATCAGTATTTAAGTTTTCGGTAGTTTTGACGAGTTTTTTAATTTCCTGTTGAATGGCTTCAACACTTTTTTTGAGCTCGCTTTGTTGATCTTTAAGTAAAGTGTTTTGTTCCTGTTGGAGATGATTCAAGCTACCTAAAAATTCACTCCCCCAATTTTTCTGGGGCTTGTTAATTTCAATACTCTGTCCCAACCCTAAAATACCCATCAAACCGACTTTCTTTTTTGGTTCTTCACCGGTTCCCTTGATAACTTCGCTGGAAAAAGAGTTGGTTTTGTAATTACCGATCTTGTTGTTGGATTTTGCTAAAAAACCACCTGCCATTGACCGGGATTATATCAGAGCTTAGCTTGAAAAGATATATTTGGATACAGGCTATTTTTTTAGATGCTGAAGATATTCAAAGACTTTTTGCTGAGTGATAAGGTAATAGACAAAATTTGGATTTTGAACCATCTTGGGATTTTGTTTTAAAAGGCTTTCGACTTCTTCTTTGGTGACTTCAATTTTTTGATCTTTGGAAATCTTGTCGATGGCGAGATTGATAATCCATTCTTTGGTTATTTGTTCAGTGATAGCAGCTTTGTATTGGTCAAGAGTTTGATTTTTGGTTTTGAGATATTGGGCAACAGTGATTCCAGCCTGGGCAACTTGGTCTATAAGCTGGGACATTTTATTTTCAATATCGGAATCAATCAAAATTTGAGGGAGATCGACTTGGCAGTGTTTGGTTAGGACGTCCAAAATTTCATCGAGATTGTCGTGTTTATGATCGTGATTACCGTCGGTTTTTGACGGCTGATTTTTGGAATTAATTTCAACTATATCTGTCTGATATTTGGGATCAATAGTAATTTCCGGAAGTTCACAACCGATAATTTCTATTTCCCAATCTTTATCGAGAGAGATAGGAGGATTAGTGATTTTTATCTGGGGCTGAATAATCGGTTTAAGGGCATTTTCTTTGACTTTTTGGTCGTAGGCGTGAGAAATGAGATGAGAAGCAACATCTTCGATAATTTTTGGTTTTGAAATTTGCTGCTCTACCAGATCGAGAGGGGCTTTTCCTTTACGGAAACCCTTGGTTTCGAAATTTGACTGAACCGATTTCAGAGTGGATTGATATTCTTTATCGATCTCTTCTTTTGTCAGAACGATACGGAGAATAAAGGTCTTGTTTTTTTGTTTTTCAAGGTCGTTGATGTTTGTTTTCATAAGTAGGGTTATGATATCATGAAATACGAATGCATAGAACAATATTAATGGTGGGTAGAGTGTTTTTCCTGTCTGTTTTAATGTGGGAGTTGATTATCTTTTTTAAGTATCAATTTACTAAAAAGTCGGTTTATAGTGTTGTTTATGATATGGGAGATACCAGCCAGTTGTCTGTTTCCGCACCGAGAAATGAAGAACTTAATATTGTCAGAAATGAGGAGATAGAAATCGGAGATGCCAGGCCTTTGATTATCAGGCGCTATCTTGAAAAATACAATTCTCCACTGGCTCCCTATGCTGGTTTAATAAGTGAACTGTCGGATACGTATGGCTTTGAATACTACTGGATACCGGCAATTGCTCAACAGGAATCTAATTTGTGTAAAAAGATTCCCGAAAATTCATTTAATTGTTGGGGTTATGGGATACATTCAAAGGGAACTTTGAGGTTTGAAAATTATGATTTGGCATTAAGAAGCTATGCTGAATATCTAAAAAGAGTGTATTTTGATAAAGGATTGAATACCGCCGAGCTTATCATGAAAAAATATTGTCCTAGTTCTAATGGTTCCTGGGCCAGAGGGGTGAACCAGTTTATTCGGGAGATGGAAACGGGCGACTATTGACCTGCCTGCCGGCGGACGGGTACGTATTTAATTAGTATTATTGACATGTTTATAATATTTTGATATATTATGAGTTAGATCCCGGGGTGGCTCCTCTAAAAAGCATGCTCTGGGATTTTTTTTGGCTAAAATTTGAGGGGGCAGAGTAAGATGAAAAAGTTACGATACATATTCGACATTGGTATTCTAACCAATAATGAGGAGTAGACAGGGAGAAAGGACAACTTTACATTACACTTTTGGTAATATTCCCGGATACAAGGAGATATCCAAAATGT
>Ga0247841_10006456_pt1 | contig 18054 bp, 20 predicted proteins | sample LaCruzMarch2015__2_FD_192410 | JGI IMG/M metagenome (GOLD analysis project Ga0247841, IMG submission 192410) | Freshwater microbial communities from meromictic Lake La Cruz, Castile-La Mancha, Spain - LaCruzMarch2015_18m | ecosystem: Environmental > Aquatic > Freshwater > Lake | place: Spain... | reverse complement strand
TAAATCACCGCACATTGTCCCAAAGCCAAGGAGAAAACCTGCGAGAGCGTATGTGGAAAGGGAGCCGCCGTAAATGTCATAGGCGCCGCCTGATAGAACCGCCCATTCTGCCGCGCCGACCACTACGCCCGCAGACACGCCTGCGAAAAAGCCGCGCACTGTTTTTCCATCGCCGAACAGCCTCTGCCCGTCAGGCATTTTCCTGTTCCCGTCAATGGGCGCGCCCCCGCCAAGAAGAACGGGCACCGAGTTTGCGAAATAGGAGGGGAGAATATAGAGAATGAGCCTTAATGCGGCAAAAAGCAAATCCATTTGCACCGGTTAAATTCACACGGTGAAGTTTATTAACTTTTGAAATCAACTAAGCGCGTCAGAAGGGAGGGGGAACATGGCAAACAGGCAATCAGGTGAGAGGAATTACCTTTATCTAGGGCTAGGCGGGCTGCTCCTTGTGGCGCTGTTCATAGTTTTCGCTTATTCCGCCTTGCCCCTCCAGGGCTGTGTGGGAGTGGTGGAAATATCTGGGCCTATTGTCTCATCAGACTCAGACGCCACACTTTTTTCTGACGGAATAAAGGGGTCGGAAACAATTGCGTCCGAGATAGAGAGCGCGAATGAGAGGTCTGACGTGAAGTCATTGCTTGTGCTGATAGACTCGCCAGGAGGGAGCGTGGTTGCCACGCGCGAAATATACGATGCGCTTATGGCGGTGAACAAGAGCAAGGTGGCGTACATTCACGAGCTTGGCGCGTCGGGCGGGTATTATGTTGCGGCTGGCACGGATTACATCATGGCGCACCCGGACGCGATAACGGGCAGCATTGGGGCGAGAATGACGCTTGCAGACATGAGCGGGCTGTTTTCAAAGATAGGCTACAATGAGACATCGATAAAGTCGGGCGCCAAAAAAGACATGGGAACGCCTGCAAGAACGCTTACTGATGGAGAAGTGGCGGTGCTCGAAAGCATTGTGAACGAGAGCTTTGCAGAGTTCAAGCAGGCTGTTGTTGATGGGCGGGGAAATCGGCTGGACATGCCCCTGTTTGAGCAGGCGCTTGATGCAAGGATAATGACCGGCAGGCAGGCGAAGAAAATCGGCCTGGTGGATGAACTTGGAAACAAAAAAGCCGCGATAAAAAAAGCCGCGGAACTTGGCGGGATAAAAGACGATGATCCATCCATTTGCGAGCTTTCGAAAAGCGGCAAGAGGAAAGGCATGCTAAGCTCGTTTTCATCCGAAGCCGTTTTGGCAGTGCTCCAAAAGATAGGAGGGCCGCAGCTCCTTTACAGATGATGGTATGGGAAAAAAGCCGCTTGACATAGGCGATTTGAAGGATGCGGCGCCCTTGCATGCCAAGGCAGTTCCGCCTTTCGGAAAGATACTTATGGCAGCCGCCCTTATTTCCATTTTCCTTGCTGCTGTTTATTTTTCCCTCCCTAGGGAAACTGGCATAACAGAACAGAAAATAGATATTTATTTTGAAAGCCCGAGAGCCGTTCCTGAAACAGCTGAAGTGAGGCTGCATGTTTTCTCCTCCTGCGGGCCATTCTCAACACTTGTTGACGGAAAACTGCTTGAGAGCGGCGTGCAAAGCGCCAAAGTAAGCGGCAGTTTCCCTCCTGGCGAACATTTGTTCGAGGCGAAAAATGAAAACTGCTCATCAAGTGCGAGCTTCCGTGTGGAAAGGCAAGAGTGCGAGGATGGGCAGGCGCTGCGCTGCAGCGAGGGGGCGTGCAACGGCACCATGCGCTGCTATGGCAGCAGATGGGGCGGCTGCGAGCTTCCGAGAAAGGTGTGCTCACCAGGGCAAAAAATAGGCTGCAGCACCGACGGCTGCAAGTTCGGCTACAGGACGTGCAACCCGTGCGGCTCGGGCTTTGGGGAGTGCCTGCCGGATGGCACACAAGACAACACCAGCGGCTGCGCTGGAGATGGCTGCAGCTAGCGCAATAAAACAAAAAAAGAAACTATCTCTTCTTTACCCCGTGAGTCGCGTATTTCATCTTCTTGGGCTTGCCTGCCACTTTGATGACTGTTGTCTTCTTTTCATACCCGGGCTTCTTCTGGCTGGGCTTGTAGGCTGCTACCTCGCGCCTTTCCTCAGCACCCCATGAAGTATTGTTGAATGCCGTTTCTGTCTTCTTCTCCCGCCTGGGCTGTGTTTCTTCGGTCTCTTCGCCAGTGTAAACGTGTGTTTCGCCCTCTTCCGATGCGCCCGTTTTCCGCGCGCGGAGCTTTTCCCTGATTGTCTCGAGCTCGGCTATTGTTTTTTCTATCTCCGCCTCCTCGTGCGTGGACTCGCCGCCCTCCCTTGCCTGCGCCTCAAGCGCTGTGACCTGCGAGTCAAGCTCGGTGAACGCCCCTGTTTCAGGCGCCTCTTCCTCTTCCGGAGATGTGATAGGCTGCGTGCGCCCCTGCTCCTCGCGCATCTGCTTCTTGCGGCTCTCGAGGATGCTCTGCGTGGTTTCGCGTATCTTTTCCTCGCGCTCGCCTTCCTGGGCAAATGAGAATTTCTGCGTGTAAGTTGGTGCGCCCTCGGCTGATAGCGGCTTGCTTGGCGCATACCCCTCTTCCTCATCGCCCTTGCGCGAGGTGAGGAAATTGTAGATGATAAGCGCTATCACCGCGATTATGAATATCGCTGCAAGTATGGGGAAAATGCCCGCTATTGATGGAAGGATTCCCTTGTCCGAAACGGCAGCTGCTGCAACCGCAGGAAAGCTTTCGGCAAGCGGCGCGGTGTTTGTTGAGACCATGCCGGAGAGTTTGTAGCCTTCTATTGAATAAGTGTAATAGCCGGAACGGCTTGCCGTGAAAGTTGCAACTCCGTTCGAGTCGGTCCTTACCGACTGGTGCGAGCCGTCGGAGTAATCGATGTAAATCACCGCATCAGGCACAGACTGCCCTGAAGCTGTTTTTACCAAAAGTGAAATCCTGTCGCCCACCTTGGATACGATTGGCGCGGAAAGGGAAACAAGAACGGGCTCGGACAGTATGGCGACATTCTGCACGCGCGACACCGCGCCCTCGCGCAGCACTGCTGAAAACTCATATGAAACCGACTTTGCTTCGCCTGCTTTCAGGCTGCCTATCTTCCAGAAAACCTCCCTGCCGTCGTTTGTGGAAGGGCCTGGCTTGAAAGTCAGCTGTGCGCCGGATGGAACGTAAACAAGGCTCTCTCCGATGGAAATGCCGTCGCGGGGTATTTGGCCTATGTTTTGAATGGTAAGCGTGACGTGGGTGGCATAGCCGCTCGTGGCGCCCGGGTGCACCGCGCCGCTGTTCATGCAGACGTTGCTCACCCCGTTTGCGAAGCACGGGTCCACATCCATGCTCTGCATGGTGCGCGTTACCTTGAGCCAGTTGCCTGCCGTGTATTCGGCAGTGTAGTTAGTGGATGCTACTAGCATAGAGAGAAGAACCAGCAGGCTTGCTACAAATGCGAATGTTTTCATAAATACCCCCCTTTGAACACTATGTTATTTGTCGGCAACCCTATTTAAAGCTTTGTATAAAGTGGGCAAGCATGTGCGCCAAAGAAATACACTGCAGGCAGCTAGTCCTGTTCCTTGTGCTCTCCGCGCCTTCCATATATTTTCTTCCTGCGCACTTCGCGGAAAAGCGGCTTGCCTTCCCTCCCTTCCGATGAGGAGGTGCCCATGCCGCTCTCAAAACGGTCCCACTCGAAGTTCACTTTCAGCGCGCGGCCGGTCTCAAGGTCAATGAGCACGAATTTTTGGCTCTTTATCTGGAAATTGCGGAGAAGAAGCCCGCGCACCGCCTCGAGGCGCATGGTGTGCGCAAGCGAGCTCGTTATGAACACGCATATTTGCGCGCCTGACTTGTTGAGCCTGTCAAGCGAGGACTTGAATTCTGAAATATTTCCGAACTGCACCTCAAATGCGGCCGCCTCGCCCTCCTTTCGCATGAAGTAAAGCCAGCAGGGAGACTGCGCCTCAAGATAGCCGAAGCGGAACGCGATTTGCGAGTACTGCTCGGCAAGCGAATCGAGAAGCGCGGCGCGCGGCTTTTTCACCTTGAGTATCTCGTCTATGAATTCCATGTGATTGCCTTTGTTCCTGATAATGAAAATAGTGTGTGCTTGGCATTTTAAAATTAAGCGCCAATAGTTTGCACGTGCGGTGGGTGGATGGCTTCTGTTTCACTTGAAGAAGGGGCATACCTTGTGTCGCTTGCAAGGCGTGCCATGGGAGGGTACCTTTTATCCGGCAAGAAAATGATGCCCGACAAGACAGGCGGCGCGCTTTCTGAGAAGAGAGGGGTTTTTGTAACGCTTGAGACATACCCAAGCCACGAGCTCCGGGGCTGCATCGGCTACCCGCTTCCCGTAAAGGAGCTCAATTTATCAGTCGTAGACTGCGCGCTTTCCGCCGCTTTTGACGACCCGCGCTTCCCTCCGCTTGAGAAAAATGAGCTTGCCAAATGCACCATAGAGGTGAGCGTGCTTACCGTTCCTGAAGAGGTAACGGTGAAAACGCCTGCCGAGTACCCGAAAAAAATAAAGGTGGGCAGGGACGGGCTCATCATAGACTACGGTTATGCGTCGGGCTTATTGCTTCCCCAGGTGCCGATAGAGTGGAACTGGAACGAAAAGGAATTTCTTTGCCAGGTATGCCAGAAGGCGGGCTTGCCGCCGGACATGTGGCTTTCGCCCTCAGCAAGAATAAGGCGCTTTGAGGCGCAGGTTTTCTGCGAGGCAAAGCCCGAGGGAAAAGTGGGCATCAAAAAACTCATAAGGTGAAAAAAAGTGGCTGAAATAAAAGTGATGAAAACAAGGGAAGGCATTCTACTTTCAGGCGCAGTGCCGCCCGAGATTGCGTCCTCGCCTTCTTTTGAAATATTCCCGCTGAGAGACGGCGCATATGTAATTGTGCCAAAGGGAATGCTGCCTCAGGCAAAAGCAGCGCAGCAGAACACTGAGAAAGGAAAGGGCGCGCTTACTGACGCGGAAAAGGAAGTGCTGCGAAAGCTACTTGCAATACGGTTTGAGAACAGGATCCCCGCATTTGTGAACAAAACGCTTGCGAAAGAGGAAAAGGAAACGCTTGAGGCGCTCATGCAAAAGAAAATGGTGCAAGTGCTCCACGGCGGCAAATACGAAAAAGATGGCGTGTACAGCGTTTCGGATTTTGCGTTTGCAAGCGTGCGAGACTCTTCCTTGCCGCAGAATGCCGCTCAGCTTCCCATAAGCTCCCCTGAGCATCTTGAAAGGAACGGCTGGATGGTGCTTGATGGGGAAAACGAGGCGCGCGCCTTTGGCAACAGCTATCCTGAAAAGGTGAAATCCGGCGACGTGCTCGGGCAGCGCGGCTTTGACAGGAAATACTATTTTGTGAAAAAAGGGTATGTCGAAGCATGGGAAAAAAAGATACAGGCGTCACTTGCAAAATCAGAAAAAACGGCGGAGGAGCTTGCTTCTGAGATTGGCATTGCGCCCGAGGGCTGCAGCGCGATACTGATACATCTTGCAGAAAACGGCGAAGTTATGGAAAAGAGAAAGGGAAAATACGCAAGGGCGTAGTAAAAAAATTATAGTGTGATCACCATGGTTCGAATCCGAGACCCATTGCACGGAACAATTGTCCTTTCCGGTTTAGAGGAAAAAATACTGGACACGCCGCAGATGCAACGGTTGCGGGGAATACGCCAGCTTGCCATGGCTTACCTTGTGTACCCGGGCGCCAACCATACGAGGTTTGAGCACTCCATCGGCACGCTTGCGCTTGCAGACAGGATGTGCAAGGAACTTTCGCTTTCAGAAAACAAAACAGAGAAAGTCAGGATGACTGCGCTTTTGCACGACGTCGGGCACAGCGCGTTTTCCCATGAGGCGGAGGCAGTGCTTTCGCATTATTTGGGAGGGAACCATGAGCAGATTGGAAAGAAGATGATCCTTACTGGCGAGCTGTCAGACATTGTTTCAGAATCATTCTCAGCAAAGGAAATAGCTTCCCTTCACGAAACACCGCTAGGGGAAATAATCGCGTCCGACATAGGTGCGGACAGGATGGATTATTTGCTTCGCGACTCGCACTACACGGGCGTTGCTTACGGCGTGGTGGACTGTGACCGCATAGCGTCCAGCGTTGTTCTTACAAAGAAGGGGCTGGCAATACGCGAGCGCGGGCTTGAGGCTGCCGAGTCGCTCCTTGTGGCTCGCTTCACCATGTTCTCAACAGTTTACCTTCACAAGACAGTGAGAATAGCTTCGCGCATGCTGCAGAGGGCGATAACGCTTGCCCTTGAGGACGGCACTTTAGATGCGCAAGCCTCGCTTTGCTTCTCAGACTCGCAGATGCTGGATGCGCTTTGCAACTCAAAAAAAGGCGGAGAATATGCAACCCGTCTGAAAAGCAGGCGGCTTTTCAAGAAGGCGCATTCGCTTCCGCTTTCAAAGCTCCATATGGGCGCAACGCATGTTGAAAAAGCGCTATCCGAAAAATGCGGATGCGCAGTACTTGTGGACGTGCCGCGCCTGTCGCTTGAAGCAAGCGTAAAGGTGGAAACCGACCACGGGCTCGTCCCTATTTCATCCGCTTCGCCACTTGTTGCTAGCTTGCAGAAAATGCAAAAGAGCAGGCTCGACGCGCTTGTCATTTGCGAGGAGAAAGATGTAAAAAAAGTGCAGAAGGCGGCAGAGAAACTTCTTGGGAAATGAACACGCCAAGCTTGGCAAACGCAGAAGCTCGGAAAACCCGGGCTCCTCTGAAAAAAAGTGCCTAAGCCAAGCTAGGCTCAAAAGAAATGTGCGCCCGGAAATTAAGCCCCGCCGCTTCTTGCAATCAGAATGTCAAGCAGCTTTACCGCTATTATGAAGACAGCGGTGAAGAGGACCACGCCGCGCGGGTTGAACTTCCAGCCGCCAAGGTTGGTGTTCGAGCTTATCCCCATTATGCCGGCTGACGACTGGGGGCCTGAGATTGAAATCTTGTCCACGCTCATAAGCGAAGATGGGAAATCAAGGGTTTAAAAAGGTATATTCATTGAATCCCTCCATGTTCGGGACATCAGGCATCAGGGGAGTGTACGGAAAGGACGTTACGCCTGAGCTTGCCATGAGAGTGGGCAATGCTGTCGGGGAGAAGGGCAGCAAAGTAATAGTGTGCCGAGACACGCGAAGCACTTCACCCATACTCTCCGAGGCACTATCTTCCGGCGCCATGAGGGCGGGCGCAAAAGTGATTGACATCGGAGTTGCCCCCACGCCCCTTCTTGCATACGCCACCCTTAAGGAAAAATGCGATGGAGCAATGATAACCGCCTCGCACAACCCGCCCGAATACAACGGCATCAAGCTCTTCTCAAAAGGCATGGAGTTTTCGCGCGAGCAGGAAAAGAAAGTGGAGGCGGCAGTTGCTGCACCCGAGAAAACGGTTGAATGGAACAAAGTGGGGCAAAAAGAGGAGAAAGACTATTCGAAGGAGTATATCACTTTTCTTCTTTCCAAAGTCGACCTTGCGGCGATAAAGAAAAAAAAGCCGAGAGTACTTGTGGATGCCGGGAACGCGGCAGCTTACCGCCTTGCGCCTGCGCTCCTATCCGCCGCAGGCTGCGAAATAGTGGCGCTCAACTGCGATTCCCCGGGAAATTTTATGCGCCCGCTTGAGCCCAACCCTTCCACGCTTGGCACTGCTTCCAAGCTCCTTATTGCGGAAAAATGCGATTTTGGGGTGGCTTTTGACGGGGACGGAGACAGGGCTATTGCCATTGATGAAAAAGGCAAGGTGCTGCCGCTTGACGTTCAGCTCTCTGTTTTCTGCAGGCACTTCATCGAAAAGGAGAGTAACAAGCGAATAGTGAGCACTGTTGAATCCTCGCTCTGCGTGCGGGAGACGGTGGAGTCGCTTGGCGGAAAAATTTACATCACGCCTGTTGGCAGCCTGCACGTTGCAAACGAAGTGAAAAAGCAGAATGCCGTTTTCGGCGGCGAACCGTGCGGAGAATATGTTTTCCCCAATGCAACGCCGTGCGCTGACGGATTGCTCGCCTCGCTTTTCATCGCCGAAATATTCGCGCAGAAAGGCAGGCTCTCCGCCCTTTCGCACGGAATAGTGACGCACCCCATGGAGAGGCGCAAGTACAAGTGCAGCCTCGAGAAAAAGCAGCTCATCATGCAAAAGCTGATTGAGAGGCCGCAGCTCGAGGGGCGGTTGTCCACAGTGGACGGCCTGCGTTACGACTTTGAAGACGGGTGGATGCTCATCCGCCCTTCGGGCACCGAGCCCGCCATCCGCATGACCTGCGAGGCAAAGACCGCGAAAAGGCTGTCCGAAATAGTGCAGCGCGCGGAAAACATCATCATACAGGCGATAGACAAGGCGTGAACGCATGGACATGGATGGTGCCTTCAAATCCACCTGCCGCGTGCTTTTCGGAAGAGAAATAGGGGCGCTTTTCCGCCACAAAAACTATTTGTCCAAGCTTGTAGACCCGCCCATGGAGGCAACTTCCTCTTTTTCCGGAAAGCCGGTTTTCCTTTCCCGCCCGCATTACTGCAAAGGCGCGAAGTTCATTGATGTTGAAGAAATCGGCAAGGCGCGATCTGCGCTTTCGATAAACTACATCAAGGATGTTGATTCTGCGCTGTCTGCGCTTTCCGAGAAGTTCGCCTACTGCGGAAACAAGAACCTTGGCGCCTCTGTAGAAGTAGCGGACAGCGACATGTGCAATGACTGCCTAGGAGTGCTCTCTTCGCAGAACGTGATTTCCTCAAAATACGTCGCCTACTCAAACGGAGTGAGAGAGTCAGAATGTGTGTTCGGCTGCATGCTGGGAGGAGAAGTCGGCTTTTCCCTCCACTCGCAGATTTTCTTCTTCTCCAAGCGCTGCTTTGACGCATATATGTGCTTCCACTCCACGGACGTTTACTCCTCATTCAACTGCCGCAACTGCCAGGATGTGATGTTCTCATTCAACCAAAACTCAAAGAGGAACATGATTGGCAATCTTGAGCTTCCCAAGGAAAAATACCTTGAGCTCAAAAAGAAGCTGGTGTCTGAAATTGCCAGCGAGCTTGTTGCCAAGGGGAACTTCCCAACAGTGTTTGAGCTTGCAGAAGGGGGTGCGAAACATGCCTGACAAGCTTGATGAGTCGTTCTCGCTCACCACCAAGCTGCTATTCGGAAAGCCGCTTGGCCCCCTTAAAAAATATGAGAAATGGCTGCGGAACCGCGTGCCTTCCGGAAAAAGCGTGAAGTCCTGCTTTGGCAAGGGAGACGCATATGTGCCAGAATACGGCGCCTGCAAGGGCATGCCCAAGGGCAAGGTTGTTTCAGAAGAGGATTTGCCATCAGCCAATTCGAAAAAAATCGATGTTGCATCAGCCTCTTCGCTCTCATCAATGAAAGCTGCCCTGAAGAACATTGCTTATTTTGTGCCCACCTACTCTGAAGGCAGCAATGTAAATGCGGAGAAATCCTTCCTTTACTTCAACTGCATGAACATACGGCACTGCTTTGACCTGTTCACTTCCAAGGGGTGCGCCTACGCTTTTTCCATAATGGACGCCGAAGGGCTATTCGGAATGCACCGCGTGATAGGGAGCTTTTCTATCCACTGCTACAACTCCCTCCGCGTGCAGCGCTGCTTTGAGATGGATGGGGCGATAAACTGCCGCGACAGCTACTTTTGCCACAACGTGGAGAATTTGCAGGACTGCATCTTCTGCTTCAACGCCAAGGGCATGAGATATGCAGTTGGAAATGTGGAAATGGGAAAGGAGAAATATCTCGCATTCAAGCAAAAGCTTCTTGCCCGCCTCGTGCCTGTTCTTGAAAAGGAAGGCGCCCTGCCTTTCGATATTTACAATGTGCTTTGCAGCCCTGCCAAAAGCACACAGAATAAAAGCTGATTGCCCGAAATCCTCGCATGGCATCCATCAAGAAGGCGGTCGTACTGGCAGCAGGAGAGGGAAAACGGCTTCATCCGCTCACCTACACTCGCCCGAAGTGCATGATACAGCTTGCAGGAAAGCCTATTCTCCAGCACGTGCTTGAGAACCTTAACGCGGTTGGCGTGAAGGAAGCAGCCGTCGTAGTGAAGTACAAGAAAGAGGCTATCGTAGATTACTTTGCGAAAAATCCCGTTGACGGCATGAAGCTCCATTTCATAGAGCAGGGAGAAAAGTACGGGACAGCTGCCGCTTTTGGCGAGGCGGAAAGCTTTGCCACTGACACCTTCTTCGGAGTGGCAGGGGACATTATTACTGAGGCGTCTGCTCTTCGCAAGCTTGCTGACGGCGCGAAAGGAGAAGTGACTGCCGCGCTTCACTCTGTGGAGGATGCGCGCGAATACGGAACCGCGCTTGTGAAGGACGGCAAGATATCGGGCTTTGAGGAGAAGGTTGAGAAGCCGAAAAGCAATTTGGCAAACTGCTCGCTCTATGTGTTCGAGCCAACTGTATTCAAGAGAATAAAGGAACTCAAAAAATCTTCGCGCGGCGAATATGAAATAATCGACGTTCTCAAAGGCGCCACTGCCGTTCAGATAAGCGAGTATTGGCTGGACATGGGAATGCCGTGGCAGCTCTTTTCCGCAAATGAGTTCCTCCTCTCACGCTTGCCTGAGAAAAAGGGCAAAATAGAAAACTCCGTCATCCGCGGAAAGCTTATTATGGAAAAGGGCGCGGAAGTGCATGACTCCGTGATAGAGGGGAATGTTTACATTGGAGAGAATTCATACGTGGGCCCGCACGCATACATACGCGGCACTACCTCTGTCGGAAGAGACTGTGGAATAGGCGACTCCACCACCTTGAAAAACAGCATAATATTCGACCACGTGAATGCCAAGCACTTGACATACATCGGCGACTCCATAATAGGAAGCAACTGCAACTTTGGCGCGGCAACGCAGATAGCGAATTACAGGTTTGACGCGGGGCACATCCACGCAATAGTGAATGACGTGACAATTGATACCAAGAGGAACAAGCTTGGCGCGATAATAGGAGACAACACCAAGATGGGCGTGCTCTGCTCAGTAATGCCGGGGAAAATGATAGGCGACGGATGCTGGATAGACGCGGGCACTGTGATAAAGGAAAACGTCGAGAGGAAGACGCATGTCATATTGCACCAGGCCATCACGAAAAAAAAGCTTGAAGGGGAGAATCCAGAATAATTCGGTGTCTTCTTGTCAAAATACATCATCGCCGGCATTGACCCCGGCGCAACTGTCGGCATTGCAATACTCGACTTGTCCGGCAGGAAAATAACTTCAAAAAGCACGGACGGGGGGATGCCCGACGCCGTGCGAATTGTTGAATCTTTTGGCACGCCCTCGCTCATTGCATGCGACAAGGTGCCTGCGCCGGAAACCGTGCAGCGCATCGCCTCTTATTTTTCCTGCAAGCTTTATGTCCCGCCGCACAACATCAGGGAAGAAGAAAAACGCCAGATAGCGCACGGCGCGAACCTGGCAAACAACCACGAAAGGGATGCATACGCCGCCGCCGTGTACGGCTTCAGATTGTACGCGAACAAATTGCGGCAAATAGACGCGCTTGCGGATTTGCAGCACGAGGAAAAGGAGAAAATAAAGCATCTGCTTCTCAGAGGCTACAGGATAAAGGACGCGTTTGCCTCGCTTGATGCGGGAGAGGACACCCATAGCGGGGAGCGCCAGTCGGAAAGGGAAACGCTTGCGCATGCTCCATCAAGGCATGTCCTTTCCGCCGAGCAGCTGAAGGAGCGCGTGTCCTCATTGGCGCGCGAGAATGCGAACCTGAGACTTCTTATTGAGAGGCTTGATGAAGAAAAAAAACAGCTTTCCTCACGCCTGTCCCTTCTCCAAAATGACATGCGCCGCTCTATTTTGCAAGACAGCGAACTTAGGCATTTGAAGCACCAGCTGCACCAGAGCCTGGAGAGGATGAACTTCAAAAGGAAAGGCAAGGTGCGGCAGGCAACGCCGCCTTTGCAGAAGAAGGCGCAAATGCCTGAAGAAGATGTTTTAAATGATGACGAGAAAAAGATTGACCTTGAAAAGATGGTGATGGATTACAGGAGAAGAAAGAACAAGGGCACATGAACCACGAGGTGAAACAATGGATGAAACAGCAGCTGCACAAAACATAACGGCGCCGGTCGCACAAGCACCAAGCGTACAGGCACCGGCAAGCACACAGGCAAATACTGAAAGGCGGGACACCAATATCGTTTACATTGGCAAAAAGTCGGTGATGGGATACGTCCTTGCCGTGGTAACGCAGTTCAACGGCGGAGAGAGCGAAGTTTTCATCAAGGCGCGCGGCAAGATGATTTCGCACGCTGTCGATGTTGCGGAAATTGTGCGGAACAGGTTCATGCCAGGCGTCAGGATTGACGGCATAATCACGAAAACAGAGGAGCTCGACTCTGAGGACGGGACCAAGTCCAAAGTCTCGGCAATAGAGATAAAGCTCGTAAAGTAATTTTCATCCTTCCTCCTGTTTCCATCACCAGGTTCGGTGATGAATGATGAAAACCCCGGTTTGCGAATCAGACACAAGAAGCGGCGAGCTGTGCATGGAGTGCAAGCGCAAGATGGCTGAAGGCAAAATCACCGCGCTTGACTTCGAGGTCGCGCAGGTGCTTTGCAAGATAAACGAGCGCTACAACATTACGGAAGCGAGCTTTACCAAGGCGCTTGACCTGGGCAATGTGGTGCTCATACTCACCAAAGGAGAAGTGGGGCTGCTCATAGGAAAGCAGGGCAAGATAGTGGCAGAGCTTTCCTCTGCGCTTGGAAAAAAGGTAAGGATAGCCGAAGTGCAGGGGGAGATGAAAAAAACAATAGCGGACATAATAACGCCTGCAAGGCTTTTGGGGATAAACCGCGTGTTCCACGAGGGAAAGGAGATAACAAAGGTGCGCCTGTCGCGCCACGACGCCCCCAATCTTCCCCTGGACATGCCCACGCTTGAGAAGGTGCTGAAGCACCTGCTTGAGGACGATGTGAAAATCGTGCTTGAGTAGAAAGCAGGATTATAATTGGTTGCGGATGAATTCAAACGGTGTGAAAATGCAGCGTACCCACTATATTTCCGAAGCGCGCGGTCTTCTTGAAAAAGAGGTAGTGATAGCGGGCTGGGTGCACGAGGTGCGCGACCTGGGGAAACTCAAGTTCGTGCAGATACGGGACAGAAGCGGCATCATACAGGTGACTGCGAAATTGGGCAGGGAGCCGGATGCCGTTCTTGCGGCAATGTCCGTCCCCAAGGAAACCGTTGTTTCCGTGAAGGGAAAAGTGGTTGCGAGCAAGATAGCCGATGCGGGCTGTGAGCTAATCCCTTCAGAGTTTACCATTCTTAATGAAATAACCGCAAAGGTGCCGTTCGAAGTGACTGGCAAGGTGCCTGCAGACCTCGACGTGCGGCTGGACAACCGCTCGGTGGACTTGCGCCAGGCGTCCACAGCCGCGATTTTCAAAATAAGATCGGAAATAGTGTATGCATTCAGGGAAAAGGTGCGCGCGCTTGGCTGTGTGGAAATACACCCGCCCTCCATTGTGGAAGCTGCCACAGAAGGCGGCGCTGATTTGTTCAAGGTGCAGTACTTTGAGAAAGAGGCATTCCTTGTGCAGTCGCCCCAGCTTTACAAGCAGCTTGCGGTGATAGGGGGGCAGGACCGCGTATTCATGACCGTGCCTGTTTTCCGCGCGGAGAAGCACAACACGCTCACGCACCTTAACGAAGCCACGCAGATGGATATTGAAATGGGCTTTATCACGCCGTCAGAAGCGGTGGACTACTTGGAACAAGTGACGCTCCATTGCTTAAACACAGTGAAGAAGAATTGTTCAGAGGAACTCAAAATACTCAAGCGGGACCTTGTGGTGCCGCCCTCAATACCGCGCCACACTTACACCGAGCTGGTGGACAAATTGAACGCAGCTGGCGTTCCTTTCACATGGGGCGAGGACTTTTCACGGGAAACGGAAGGAAAGCTGGCCGAGGTGCTTGGCTACTCCACTTACTTCATCACGGACTGGCCGACGAAAATACGCGCGTTTTATTCCATGCCAAATGAATTGGACCCGAAAATATGCCACGCGTACGACCTGAATTATGAGGGGCTTGAAATTTCATCGGGCGCGCAGCGTGTGCACAGGCCGGAAATACTTATCAAACAGCTGCAAGACAGGGGACTTAGCACGGCAGAATTCGACTTTTACATAAACGCATTCAGAGTTGGCGCGCCTCCGCACGCAGGCTGGTCGATAGGGCTTGACAGGTTCACCATGAAGGTGTGCGGATTGCACAACATCCGCGAGGCTACGCTGTTCCCGCGTGACAGAGTAAGAGTGAAGCCTTAAAAGAAAAAAAATCAGAGACGCTGCGCCTTCTTTTGCGCTGGAACAGCTCCGGAGCGCACATAGAACTTGTCTATTTCATTCGAATTGCCGGCACGCCCGGAAATCATTATCCTTTTACTTGCATTTTGCATAGCCACTCTAAGCACAGAGGGGATTGGAAGCGATTTTTCCTGCACCAGCACCTCGAGCGCTTCCTGCTTTTCACACTCCTTTATGACTGCGAGCTTGAATTTTTCGGTGATTATGCCATTTGAGAGGAGATCGTACGCGAGGAACGGGAACTTCTGGTTTGCTTTTAGTGAATTGAAGAGATATATCTCCTCGTTTGAAAGCTCGTCATTGACGCTGAACTTGTCGCCTGCCTTTTCCGCAAGCTCGATGCGTATGAGTTTCCGCACGAGTTCTTTTTCGGTTTTTTCATAGTCCAATGGCGTGTGCGCTGAATCAATCACCTTTGCAAGTTCCTTTGAGCCCCTGTGCGAGCCGAAGAATTCATCAACAATCGTAGATTCGTTGCCAACCATAGCCACACCTCTTGGCGCTTGATGTGCAGCGGTTCAGTTTTAAACCTGCCTACAAATTCTTCGGCGATAAGCGAACAGCTGCAAAAACTAGATTTTTGCTGTTTTTCCGGCTATCTTCGGAAGTTGCGCGACTGTTTTTTTGTTGGGAAACGCTTCAGTCTGGAAGCTCTCAATGCGCGAAATTGCGTTTTCCGCCTTGGCAATTAGCCGCTTGATTTCCGAGCATGGAATGGTGCGCTCTTTGCTGTCCCGAACGAGAGTTTGCTGGCGCGCTTCCATCGAATTGATGCCATTCAGAGCGCGCCTGAGCGCAACCTTCAGGTTATTCTTCTCCGCGTGCGCGATGTCAAGCCCGATTGCCTCAAGAAGGACGGGAACCACGAGCGCGGTTTTTTCCGGATGCTGGAATAGGAACATGTCACCGCCAGCGTTCATGAAAGAGAGCACTTTGAATGCCTCGCCAGGGGAGAGACTCCGGAGTGAAGCGTCGATTTCATCCGCCGGTGCAGTTGAGAACAGGCGGGAAAACTCGTGGCGCTCGAAAAGAACGTTGTCTTCCTTGCCGGGCTGCGTTGGCTGCGCGGTTTTCAGCGCTTCGGTTGCTTTTTTGAGAAGATTTTCCGGAAGCGCGTATATTTTGCAGATGGTGCGGAGCATATCCGGGCTGCCGTTTGCTATTGCTTTTTTTATCGCCTCGGCGTAGTAAGGGTAGTACATCAGCCCCTGTATTGCAGTGATGTCGCCATCTGCAATGCGCCTTGAGATTTCCTCGCGGTTTTTCAGAGTTTGCAAGTCAGCCATCAAGTTCGCCTTCTTCACTTACTGTTTAGTGCCGGTATGCGTGCGCGCCTGTTTTTGCTTCATGCCATCCAGCATGTTTTTCGCCCGTGTGCGCATAGGGTCAGGCAAGCCTGACAGGTCTATCAGCTTACTGAGGAGTGCTTCACTTGGCTTGCCGGATAAGGCATTGTGGATGGTGTGCTGGTCATTGAAGTTGTATGCCGTAATTGTTCCGTCTATTATTCCAGCTATGACCTTTTTTGCCTTGTTCGCAATGGCGCGGATCTGGAGTGCGGCATCTTTGTGTTTTTTCTTCAGAGCCAGAACCTCGCTTTCCTGTTTTAACTGTTTTATCAAAACAGTTTTCTGGTGCGAAGTAATCAACTTGCAGGATTCTATGCGCTCGCCAAGCTCTTTCAGCTTTTCCGAGTCGCCTTTTTTGCCAAAATAGGCTATGTTGTCCTGAAGCGCGTTGTAAAGCACAATTGTGAGGGGATGGTCGATCTGCATCATCTCCACGGTGTCCCGGAGGATGTCCTTGCCCGTGCTTTTGTTTGTTTTCCCGTTCAGGCTCTGCATGACTGCGAAGAACTCAAGCGCGCGCCCGTCCTTCTTTGCACCCCAGATAATTGAGGCGAATATGTTTTTCGCTTTCGCGCGCGAATCTTTTTGCTCCGGCGCATCATTCGTCATGGCTTCCACCAGAGTTATCATCAGCTCGGGCGTCATCTTGACCGAATTTGGGTCAATGCCATTCAGGTATTCGCGCAAGTTACTTTCCATTCTTACACCCCTTCAATCCGAAACTTTTTGCTTTTCCCTTTCAGCCTTCTTTTTCGCAGTCGTTGCTGCCGAAGGTATGAACACTGACACTTTCTCATCCCAAGGCCCAAGCATTGAACGGTACATTTCTGATTTGTCCATGGCCCTGCTCATCTGCGTTGCAAATTCTGGGTATTCCACCATGTGGAAACCGTATTCGCTGAGCTGCTTTGCCATCCCGCTATAAGCGAGTATGTGCCGCCTGTCTCCCTCACTAGTGGCTGCCGTGTAATTGAATGTTATCTTCAGCCCTTCATCGCCATTGTGCGCGTTGGTAATGTCAACTCTCATCTCGCCTTTTGCCACTTCCAATATTTTTGACAAGAGTATGTTCACATTATCTGTAAGCAGCCCGCAATCAGGGATGTCCAGTTGCATGTTCACGTCCTTGTTTTCTATTGAAAGAGAAGTGATTTTTTTGTTTTCATCAAGAAGGGGGAGCATCAGACTTTTTACCAAGTATGCTGCCTGCTTGCCGCCAATAATGAGCTGTTTTCCGTCCCAGGTTTTGCCGTATTTTTTATTGTAAAGGTCTGCTGCATCACTCATCTGTTTTTCCACGCTTTCCCGACGCATGTGGCGACAGTCGCCGTCCGCAAATGAGGAAACGGAATTGGAAGAATACTTTCTTTCGTCAAAAACGCCCATCATGCGGCCAACTACCTTGGCGGGAGTAAGTTGAAGATATTCTTTTCCTTTAATCTGAACAATTTGAGTTACCATCAATTCCACCCCTTCGTTCGCATCTTCTGCCACAAACTGCTTTTAAGTGTATCGCGATTGCCACTCTTCCGGCGCGGCGTTAGCTATATAAATCCTCCTCAGCATATGAGAGCCTGCGAGTTTTGTCCCCTGGCGATGCGGGGACGAGTCATGTTTGCCGATGCGACGTGTTCGCATACCGGAACTGAATTACCTTATCTTAGGTCATCTCGCGCCGTCGCAAACTATGGGAGTGCGATCCTTTCGCATTCGACGCACGCTTCAAGGTCGAAGGCCGCAAGGCTTTCGAGCCGGGAGCGAAAGCTTCCGGAAAACTACAAGAGGAAAAGCGATAAGAGTGCTTAACCGCTAAATTCAAAAAGTTTAGAAATTGCGACAGGATAAAGAGATACTTCTATGACTCCAGTTGATCCTGCTGGAGGACACTGCTATCAGAGTACGCCTAAGCCATGCAAATTTGCCCGGCGACTTCGCCGGACGGTATACGGCTCAGTAACAAGTAGTCAATCTGCCCTTCGGACTGGCATACCCTCGGGAAACTGAGGTTAATTCCGGATGGCCCATCTCTGCTGGAATGCTTGATGGGCAAAACGGCGCGTGAATTGGAGCGCGTCCGCCGAAGGATGAGACTGCTCTTGATTAGGTAGTTGGTGAGGTAACGGCTCACCAAGCCGATAATCAATAGGGGCAATGGGAGTTGGCGCCCCGAGAAGGGCACTGAGACAAGGGCCCTAGTCCTACGGGATGCAGCAGGCGCGAAACCTTTACAATGCGCGAAAGCGTGATAAGGGAACTCTGAGTGGCAGCCGGCTTTTGCCGACTGTCTTTTGGCGAACCTAAACCGTTCGCAGAATAAGTTCTGGGTAAGACCAGTGCCAGCCGCCATGT
>Ga0247841_10006452_pt1 | contig 18069 bp, 27 predicted proteins | sample LaCruzMarch2015__2_FD_192410 | JGI IMG/M metagenome (GOLD analysis project Ga0247841, IMG submission 192410) | Freshwater microbial communities from meromictic Lake La Cruz, Castile-La Mancha, Spain - LaCruzMarch2015_18m | ecosystem: Environmental > Aquatic > Freshwater > Lake | place: Spain... | reverse complement strand
CACCAACGGCAAGGTCCACATTGGTATTATATTGCTTGTTTGTGGCAACGGTAACAACTTTACTACCCTGAACGATAGTAGTTGTATGAGCAAAAGTACCGGTTGCGGAATGAGCAACGGAAGCAATAAGTTCGGGTTTGATTGGCTGAACGGCTTGTCTCCTTAAAGTATTACTCAAAGCAAGAGCAAGACCGCAAGCAACTTCAACCTGAGTTGCAGATGCATCACTCTTATAAGGAGAATTATACAGAGTACCCTGACCAATACCGGTATAATCTTCTTCTTTCAGTTTAATCCTTACAACATACAATTTTGAGTTTGTTGCAGTAATTGAACCAGAAGTACCATTATATCCAATATAGGATACCTGTTGAGCAGCAGCAGCATCAACAACACCTTTAACATTGATAATGTTGTTCTGTTTGATCATGTCGGAACTGATTAGCTGATTACCTACGCGGCAAAGCAGTTTAATTCCGGATACAGCAACAATATCATCAGTTAAAACTGAGGTTGCACTTAATACTCTGTGATGGGCATTAACAACTGCCATTTCTCCATCTACGAGACTAGCATAGCTGGTAATAACACCATTTACGGCAGTGGTTGGTGTTGCGGAACCAACATCTTTACCGATTAACAATTGCATTACATCATTTTGTGTCATGACTTTTGAATTTAGAAATTAATAATTATTGTTTATTCGGCATATTCCCAAAGAAAACCTTTGTATTTAGTGCCTTTTTTTAAGGCTCCAAGAAGATTAGGTTTGGAAAACCCATCACTTAAAGCTTCATCAATTGATGCATACGTAAACTTCTCACCAGTTTCGATATTGGTTTGTACAATACCTTTTACCGGTTTTTCAATTTTCGCATTTATTCGCGAAAGAATAGATCTGTTTTTCATTGTGGCGTTAATTTAGTTGTACCATTAAGAATTTCTTTTCCTATCCGAACTGCAAGGTCAATTAATTCTTCATGCAATCCTGGATGTAATTCACAATCAATTCCATTTACAATATCTATTTCACGAGGCCGGCGTATGTAACGTAATTGATAACTTATAATCGATTGGTCTTCAGCGAATAACAATTCATGTTTTTTACTACCGGTACTATCTCCGGAATAATCCATTCTCCAAAGTGTTTTTTCATTGGGTTTATTAAATGGATTGTCACGATTAATTAAATATTCATCATGAGTGATTGGAATAACTTTAGCCGGACCTGTAACAACATCAGAATTTGCATCTGTATAACCAACTACTCCCTGTTCTGTAATTGAATAAAGATAGTTCGCTGGCAAGGATGCAAACACAGAATTTTTCTGAATGCGATTTGCACCTGTAGCAAATGATGATACAGTATGATTTGTAATTAATTTACCGATTTCAACCCGAGTTTTTTCATCCATTTCAAAATGTCGTGGAGAAAGTACACTTGAAGAATATCTATCATTAACAATAATATCCTGAGCCTTATTTAATATGATAGCGATATCGGAGGAACTAAAAGGTTTTTCCGTTTCGTTAACAACATTAAGTTTTAACTCAAAATTATATTGCATCATTTCTGCAGTCATGATTATTTAGATTGTTGTTTTTGAACCAATAATAATTTAGCCTCATTTATATAAAGCTGAACTGCCATATCAACAAATTTCATATGAGTGTATTCCGGAAAGTCAGGAGTATTTGTTTCTCCCCATGGATATCCAACTTTTAAATTAGATGCTCCTGTCACAGTATTTTGTCCGGCTACTTTCAAAATTTTACTACCCGGAGCATATGCCGTTCCATTATATATTAAATTACTCATTGCTCTGAAATAAACTCCTGTACCAATTGTGGCAACACTTAAATTAGTATTGCCGGTAATTTCCGCATACTCAAATGACAAATTATATGGTTTCCGTAAATAGACGAGTTCATTAGCTGAAATTTCATCAACATAAGCATCACCAACTACGGTGATAAAATATTCATCTTCAAAGAAAGCAACTGGAGTTACATGAATCACTTTATTCGAAGAATCAGATACAATTTTTTCAGCTTGTCTTCTACTTACAAATTTCACAAACTGTAACTGATCTATCATTGGAATAACTTCTTGTCTTGTTATAAGAGCAGATAAACTTATAGGTATTAATACATCATCAGGCATACGATAACGAACAGCTCTCGCATTCCAATTCAAAGTAGTAGGTTGTGATGCGTGATACAAAACTCCTCCTGAAGTAATCAAATCATTTAATTCATCAAGATTAGAATCAATAGCAACTAAACGATGTTCGAATGAGGGAACATTAAGGAATTTTTCCTGAAGATATAATTTGATTGCTTTATTGAAATAATTAGCCACTACGAAAGATGATGGTCTATCCTCGTTAATAAAGACTGGATTTATATCTCCAATCTTTTGTAAAAACTGTATTTGTAATTCATCTATATTCATTACTCAGTTTTTATTTGATTTTGAGCCATTGCTGTTTGCCATCTTGGATCTCCAATAATTTGTAATCCACTATTTACTGCAATATCAACAATTTCTTCATGTGTATGAACTGGCAAATCTGGAACAGTTGTACTATTTACGATTACTGCAGGTTTCCTTAAATAAATAAATTTTAATGAATTGTTCGCGGAAATAGTAGTAAATCTATCTGCAAGAACATAAATACTAGATCCCTCAATATATATAATCGGATTCAAAAAATGAGTCCTATTGATTTCAGAGTTGGTGAACTTACCTATAGAGGTATGTTCGATAAATTTATTTTGGATGAATTTCGCACTACTAATAACAGGATAATTACTCCTTATCAATGAAGTGTAACTATCAATATAATATAAAAATATTGGAGATGTTAATGGTAAAGGATAAATTACTTCACCAAGAATTCCACCGGTAACACTACTAATATTTGCTGAATAGATCAAAGAACGAAGATCAGCTACCCGCTTCTGATTCTGCTCAAAAGCGGGAGGCTGAAAGTTCTTACCAAACATTCGCTGTTTAATGAAGTCATCTTGAGCATTATTTAACAATGCCAAAATCTCTGTAGAATTAAAACCGCGAGCATTATTACTTGCGACATAATCATACTTAATTAAAAAAGACGATATCATTTCAGCTCCAGTCATGGCTTATTTTTCTTCGAGTTGATGCATTAATTTAATCCTGACATCCTGATTTTTAGGATCATCAAGATATTCAATCATTTCCTCAATATTACCAATTGGGCGATCTCCACCGGCAACAGTATATAAATGTTTGTTGCGAATAAGAGAACCGGCTTTAACACTTCTTTGAATAAGCAACTTAACAATGAAATCATCATCATTAAGAATAGTGTTGAATGTATTCAAATCTTCTTCGATAATTCTACCGAGTTCAGTTTTAAACCAATCAATTGTACCATTCGTAGGTGGTGCTTTGGCATCTTTTTTCGAGAGATAATAGACATAGAGAAAATCTTTCATCTTGTCAATGCTATGATCCATTTTGCTCAAATGAACATAAGCATTTTTCTTATCCTCCAGGTTACTTACTTTGTCAAGAAGTTCTTCTCCTTTTTCAACAAGAGCAAATTTATAGGTCCCTTTTTCAAATCGTTCTCCCCAATTTGGGGCAATACGATCACTGTCACTTTTAAGAATCAGAAATTCAATCAAATTGTTAGTGAGTGATAAATCCAAATATTTACCATTTCTATCCAACTGAACTGTATTCTTTCTCCAAAATCCTTTAGGAGTATGAACATTCAATGGTTTGGAATCAACTAAACCTAATTCCGTAGCCAAAATATCAATATCCCTCTGAGAGAATCTGTCTTCTTTCTGTGGGCCAAAGACAAAAGGATCTTTCAAAACATTTCCAGTCAATACAGGAACAACAATCCCTATTTTAGAACCATCATTCATAAATGAACTGTCATGTGATGGTGGAACCCACCCGCCTTTTCTGCGGATGGGTCTTACCACATACTTTCGATTTCGAAGCGCATTCACATGCTTTGAATACGCTGTACTTGTAATAGTCTCCATGATTAATTCTCCTATTATATTAATTAAACGAGTATACTCGGTTTGATAGTTGCACAACGAGTAGGATCATTCACCATCACACCACCGGTAAAGGCTCTGTGAATAGTATAGCCATCTTCTGGTGAAGCCATAAATCTGCGTTCACTCTTAGCTTGGAATGGATCACGAAGACCTGGCATAAAGCCCATGAAGTCTTCCATACCTTCCTGATTAACAAGACGGATGTTATCTTCGCCTCCGGTACGACCTACATTGAGGATCTGATATACGTAACTCTGTGCAACACCTTTTCCTGATGGATGCATGATTTTGTTACGTTCTTTATCATCAAATGCATTATCTACCAATACACCAAGGCGAGTTCCGTCTGGTCCCCAATATTCAACAAAGTTCTCATGGTATCCCCAACCATTACCTGATTTGTAAACAGCATCATTGTTGTTGAATGGCTGATACAAGGTTGAGTAATTCTTGATTGCTTTATGGAAATTGTAGGCTCCCCATTTACCGGTACGCATCAGGATCTGACGAGTTTGTCCATATCCACCCTGAGAATCATCAGTAAGATCCATGATAGCCTCGGTTAACCATTCAATATCCACATCAAAATCATTGAAATAAAGAACATTTGATGATTCGATTTGCTGGTCAAGTCCGGCACCCTGCTCAATCTTGAATCCTGAAAGACCAATCTGTTTGAACGTACCATCATCAGCTCTGTTGGTAGTTGCAAAGTTCAGAAGTTTGTCCTTCATATCCTGGAACTGAGTTTCAAATTCCCAATCGGCATACTGTGTCCATGTGGTCATAGTTTCAGCTTTTCCTTCGGTATTTACGGCTCTCCAAGAGAAAGCAACTGGCCGAGAAATCATGTTACCCGGGCGAGTGTCCTGCATCCTAATCATGGAGAAAGTGTTCTTCATTGAGAACGGACTGGTATAATTGGGTGATCCCCCTTTTATTGAGAGAGTCTTTTCAACGATACTCCATTCTTTTGAGAACCTTTTACCGGCAACCAATTCTTCGTAAGGAATGAAAAGGTCGGGATCCCCTGTGAACAATTCTGCATCATAATCCCAATTGGTTCCGTTTGGCTGTGGAATACCAATAAGACGAATAGGATACACTGAATTTTTCTCACCAACAATCAAGTTAGTGTCAGAAAAATGTTGTTCAGGGAAAGTAAGAGTAAAACGGGCACCACTTCTCCCAACCTGTGAGGATGCGGAAATAGCGGATCCATTAACTGTACATGCGACAAGAGGAATGTTTTTCTTCGAAGAACCTTGCAGCCTCCAACGGAAATCATCATCTGTCTTGAGGGTTAGGGGTGAAAACTTCGATAAGAAAATACCAAAATTGGTTCCCCTATTTGCTTTGTAAAGCAAATTTATCATTTCACTGGTCTCCTGTGGTTCAACCTGATAGATTGCGCCAAGGTGATTTTTAGTTGTCAAACCCGACCAGTCCTGGGGTTCGTACTCTTGAAGCGGTGATACTCTTTGCATTGCTTTAAATTTAGAGCGATTTGAAATTAATAATTAGTCACATTTTGAGGGAACATAAAAGATTTCTCTTTCTTGATCACTGATTTATCTTTCTCAACTACCGATTTACCGGAAATTGGTCTTTCTCCATTTAATTTCTCGATAAGTTTTACTGCAGCTTTTGATTCTGTCTTTCGTAATAAAGTATCGAATTTTGCATCATCATTGAAAAAACCATTCTTAATAAAATAGTTTAATCTCATTTCGAATGCAATTGGATTTTTTGAACGAAGATCACTCGCGGCACTTACCGGAACAGACTCATTTCCTTTTTTAATATAACGAACAGGAACAGTCATCATTTTCACGATTTCATTTTTCTCGGATTCTGTTAGTTCAATCCCGGGAATAATTTCTTTAACAGCCGTTACCGTTTTTTTAATAGTTTCCTTGGTCTTGGTATTCTGCTCTTCTTTGGTCTTCTTTTCAATTTCGGCCTGCCTGTGTAATTCCTGACGTTCTTTTACAATCTCGGATTGAATCTCTTTTAAACCATCAACGGCTTCACTTAGAAGTTCATCTTTTTCAATAGCTACATCAACCATCTTTTTGATTTTCGCTTCAGAGAATCCTTTCATTGTCAATAAATCGGAATAGATTTGTGACTGAAGGTTTTCATCGTTTTCAAGAACCTGAGTTGTGATTCTTCCATATTTATCTTCCAGAGTATAATTTTCTGAAAGATCTTCGAATGGAACACCTTTCTCAAGAGCCTCCATAAATTCCAATGCTTTTTCACCAATATTACTCTTGAATTCTTCTACACCTTCATTAATAGAATCGGAAATCTGTTTCTGAATGTGTTCGTTAATTTTGAGAATTGCATCGGCTGGTTCAAGATCTTTAAGAGTGGTAAGGTCAAGTTCGGGGAGCACACCATTTTCTTGAAGAGCGGCAGCATGGAGATATACAGGAGAATCATTCTCTTCTGTACTTGGTGTGTCCCCTCCCTTTGTGTCTGCGGCCTTTTTATTGTCTGGTTGATTCTGTTCTCCTGTAGGACCCGTATCAACTTCGATTAGATCTTCTACAGGTTTTTTGATTTCTTTCTCAACCGGTGGTTTTTTTGATTCGTCTGTTGTATGTTTTTTTGATGGATCAATTAGTTTTTCTGACCCATCATCCCCAGGTTCTCCACTCCCCGGAGTAACATCAACAACAAGAAGTTCATTATCGAAACCATCTAACTTGATGTTTCCGAACAAACTTTCATTGTTCTGCTGCATTTTAGTCATAATTAAATCTCCTAATAATTAAACAAGTTTATAATAATTAAATATATGCATCAAGAGTATCACCACTCTTGCAATAAATATTTCGTATTCTTTATAGCTAAAACATAAAATGTAATTTTATAAAATATTATTTTATAGCGCTGGCTGCTTTACGTGATTTTGCTATTTTCTCAGAGCTTTGGATATTTAGTTTAGCGAGTTTTTCTTGTGCTGCAAGCTTATCTTTATACTCTTTATCCCGTCTTGCCATATCCTCTCTTTTTAATTTGGCATTTTCTTTGAGTTTCTGCAATTCCAATTGGAGTTTTTCGGTATCGGCACCATCTTTACTCATTTCGCTTTCTACCATTTTTGATTCAATTTCGAGTTCAGTCATGTAGATATCAGCTTCAATCCGAGCCATTGCAAGTCTTTCTTCCTGTGCCATACGCATCTCTTCAATCTTCTGCATAGCCTGTTGAACACGTTCATTACTTGCCAATTGTTCTTTACGAGCATCATCTTCACGTTGATTGCGTTCTTGTTCTGAACTTTCAAGTCGTTTCTCCATTCCGGCAATACTGGTATTCCTATATACAGAGAATAGATCTTTCATTGTAATCTTGTCATTCTGAATCATTGCTTGAGCCAAGCCTTTAATTGCCTGAACCAATTCGGCATCAGCCTGACCATTGGAAATGTATGAACCGTATTCTGTTTCCGCAAGTTTGCGACCATCAACAGAAAACAAATGAGAAATACCACCATCGTCTATGTATTGAAGTTTTTTAGCTGTTTCACCAGTTGCATTTCTCCATGCGTATTTTGATGTTTCGAGTAACAATTCCATCACACGTAATTTGGTATTATCGTGTAAACGGAACCATTCTTCAGTAACATGAGAACTTTTTGTTATTGCCAATTCTACTCCACCAAGAGTTTCCCTTCCACCAACATCTCCTTCGCGTTGTGGACTTACTCCGGCAATCTCAGATAATTCTCTTTTGACATATTGTGCCAACTCAAGATTTGCTCTTATAATATTGGAACTATCAAGATTGATAACATCACTTCCTCTTTGTTTTACGGTTCCAATAAGTTTACCGGTTGCCTGACCTTTCTTTCCCTCCTTGAATGAATCCTTGATCAGATAACCATTTGCCTCGGCAAACATCATGATTAATTCTTCATCCCATCCATCAGGAATTTCTGCAAGATCCAATTCGGCAATTACACCCTTATTCCTGGCACTTGCTAGTTCGGTTCTTCGCATATAAACATTATAAAGGTATTTATATGGTTTAACCCGATCCATTAAAGATACTCCGGAACTTCCTCCTACATTATAAACGGTTCCACAAATTGGGGGAAGACAAATTGAAGGATTGGAAAACTTACTCCCGATTCTCGGAATAGGCTGCATTTTTTTATACATATCGGCACCAACTCTTATTCCACTCCACCACTCATTTATCCAATGCCATTTTATTTTCCATCCCAAGGATTCGAATTGTTTAATAGGAAATTTCTCGTCAACAAATGTTGTGAGCTGTCTTCCCTCCTGATCGTAATAGGTTAATTCACCAAGTTTCCTGCGACTTCTCCAGATAACTTTTGTCCTACGAATATTGCCATCTGTATCGAAACTTCCATTGTAATTAAAGGCATCTGCACCATTAATGGTTATCAATTGACTATTACTATTGTCAATCGAATTATTCTTCATCATTGGGCCGGCAAATACAATATCTCCTGACAATCTGTTTTCTCTGTTTCCGGATTCTAACTTGTCAATTTCTTCGGAAGAAAATTCATCCCACAATTCATCAATGATTGCTCCTACAGAAACATATTTATCGTCAACAATAATATCGTAATCTTCAATTTTATGACTATCGGCACCACCCATTGTTGATATACACAAGGGGCTTAATTTGCTTGCAATTGGTTCCCCATGTATTATACTTACATCGTAAATCTCTTCTGCAGCAATTAGAACATCATAAAAGGCATCGGAAAACAAATCCTTTAATCGCTGTGTGTACCAATGATAATCTAAAATACGAGTACCAAGAACTTCTGCATAGTCCTGATACTCGTATTGCTGATAGTGCTGCAATTGTTGCATTCTCCTTTGTGCCAGCTCCTCACTATAATTTTGATTTACTACTTCTTCTGATAATAACTGTAAAACTTGATCTCGCATTTGGAATTCTTTCTCACTGATAACTCCCTCATTTACAGACCGTAGTTTCCAATCAAATCTCCTTTTAGATTCTTCTCCTTTTAGAACATTGAATTTCGCTACTTCGATTGGATAGTTTTGAATTTTTGCCGGAAATTGAACTCCTTTTATTCCCATTGGATTAAATGCCCGTTCAATATCTGATTCATCAATTATACCATTAATAAGATCGTAATTAATTTTTTTCTGCATTTTACTTTTACGAATCTTACTTGAATCAGAATAGGAAATGGAAATTGCAGCTTCCATACATTCTTGTGCCCATGCATCTGTTTTTTCTGAAAGAAGTTTCTTTTGCGCGGGAAACTGATAAATTGACATTGCCATGACTGTAAATTTTAATTTGTTTTGTTTCTTTTTTCGAGTTCTAATCGTTTACTAATCTCAGCAAAAGGATCATTCCTTTGCCGTAACTTCTCCTGAAACATCTCCATGCGCATAAAAAATGGTGACAAAGCCGCTTCTGGTTTTGTCTGCTCTACTTCTATATTTTGCATATCCTCATTGAGAATAAGTAACATTTGCAAAGCATCTACTCGGTCAAAGTTACCATTTGGATTCCAATAAATCAACTCTAATAATAATGGTATACTTCTTATGGTATGCAAGTTAAGTATTTCGCTGCCCTTTTCAACAGGATTTACCAACCACATTAAAATCAATTCTCTTCCCCATTTTTGGATAGGTGCTGTCCCAGGTGTTCCTTTTCCGCGATTCATTAAACTCTTATCAGCAATCTTATCAGCAACCAACTTCGGAGTGTCTGTTAATAAATAGGATGTATTACGATTATTTAAATAGGTGAAAAGACCTTTCCAGTTATTCTCATAGTTACAACGTGCATTATAATAAAGGAGTAATCGTCTTACATTCTCGTAATATTCATTGGCTGTATTTGGCCGGCCCGTATATTCAGCAACGATTCTCTGTGTAACCCTGTTAAAAATAAATGTACTGCCCAATGAATCTGTAGTTGATTCATCATGATCATAGGTATCATTACCGGCAATATAAATTCCAAAAGGAATTGTTCCGTCTTTTCCAACCACTGGATGATCATAAATTACGATAGCGCCCTCAATATTTTTCTTGTCAAGTTCCGGAAATAATCTGATTGGCCTTAATGTATCATCTGGTTTCCACTCAAACTTTTGAGTGTCTTCATTGAGAATTAGGTTCCCAATATATTCCCGTGATTCATATTTTTCAGGATAAGACCGTAGATTGTTTAAATGTTCTTTTAAATCCCGAACAGGGAATAAAGTACCACCCAATCTCATAAGAGCTTCCTGTGGCTGTCTTGGTTCCTCCGCAATAAAACGGACTATTACTTCCGGATTCTTTGTGTTCTTTATAATATTGTCGCGTGAGGCATCGGTCATTATTCGGGCCAGTTCCCAATTACTGTTCCCGTCTTTATCCATTGCTCCCTCGAGATTTTGCTCAACGGAAACAAAGTGTCCTGATTTAGTATTGCCAGCACCATCATCCCATTTATTGGGAACCAAATGAATACTGTGTACTTTGGCCTCGTAAAATAACTGATCTAGACCCATGATATCCATCCCTTCTGTACCACCGGTACCAAATGCAACCTGTAATCCATGTGTTAAACGGCCCTGTTTTGTACTTTTTAAAGACATGTTCCAGGCATTTAGTAAGTATGGAAACTTACCGGCCTCTTCATATATAATTAATTTACCACGTTTACCACGGGCTTTGTTCCAGTCATTTTTAAGAGAAACCCCTATAATCTCACTCTTAAAACCTTTCTCAATCTTTACTCCACCCTGATCAACTAAATATGATGCGCGCTTATGAAGAGTTGTATTGCTTTTCTGCATACGCTTTCCCCAAGGTGTACTTGTTTCAATATGATCCATCATATCAAAAGCCTTGGTGAGAAGACCATCATCTACAAGGAAAGCTTTATCATCTGCAAAAACGAAAGATTTGGATCCCGGGATTAAGTAAAAGTTTCGATCACACATCGAACCACCCTTGAAAGAATATCCTCTACCCCTTGTTTTGATAACAGAACCCATCTCACCGGCATTCTCGGCATCATTTAAATAATGGTAATATTGATAATCTCCATCCCAAAACGCAGGGAAGTCCTGAACACGTTCTGATTTTGCCTGTTTTAATAATCTCTCAAGTTCTGTTAAATCGTTTTCTTCTCCATCGAAAATTTCCTTATCCATCCAGATAGGAGAATAGTTTAGGTAGAAATAAAAATAGCCAGGAATAAAATCCCGGCCTATATTATATCCGTAAACACTTCTTCGTGCTTCCTCTTCCCAAAATTTATAGTAACGGCTTGATGGATGATCGTTTGGTGGTAGATTCGTATGTCTGCCAAATTCTTTGAAATGAAGAGCGGATTGTGTCCATTCTTCAGTATTATAATGTGGAGTATTTTTAAAATATCCGACTTCTATTTTTTGCGATTCAACCATGTTGCTTTTTCTGGATCTTCGAATAAACCTATTTTACCACCGCCACGTATCTGCATCATATCTTCTTCACCCTTGACTTTCTTCTCCCACTTCTCAATCTTCTCTAATATCAATTCTACTTCTTTGAGAGCTTTAGTTACAAGGGAAGGATCATAACTTGCAACATTTGTTGTTTTGGATTTGAATCGAAGTTCGTCATAAAATTTCATTAATGAATCAATCGTGTCACGAACACTTCTCAAATATCGCATTGAATAGGTTTGCTGGATTAGTTCATATCGAGTAATGGCATCATTGACAATATCATCAGGTTTATAGTTTGGTGTCCCCATAATTTCTGAAGAGATCATGGTTCTTTTTTCCAACCCATAAATATTGTATTCGCTTTTATAATCGGCAATAAAATAAACATAGGCAAATTCTTTCATTGCCATGGATTTATCTTTTGATTTGTCCCGATCGTATAATGTTTTAAATTCCGGAATGAATAAAGCTTTTGGCTCTATGTCAATCGTTCCCGATTTCAGTATAAACATCTTTTATGTTTTTAGCACTTTTTTCAAGATAAAATTTCTGTTTCCCTTTCTTTACAAGAAAACTGAATAGGAAAGGTAGTTTAATATATGGAAAGTGATCATTATATGAATCAACTTTTTTCATGGTCTGTTTGACACACTCGAATTCACTTGAGCAAATTCTTTTGACCGTTAATTTGCTACACCCATATTTTAAACTGAGTGTATTAAAAAACACATCGAGTTCTTTATTATGAATGTCCATTTATTTTAAAGATAAAATTTAATGATCTGGATTCATTGGCGTAAATGATAAAAGCTTTTCTAATACTTTTTTTCTCAAGGATCCGCAAAGCTCTCAATTGACTTAGATAAATATTCAGGTGATGTTCCTTCATCCCAAGATTTTCACAAATTTGATCTTTGGTTTTTTTCGAGAACACCATATCCCATTTCTCCATATCCGGATATTCCTGATACTGATCATTGTAGTAAAGAAGTTGGGCCAATACACGAAGAGGGATATCATTCAGAGTAGATTTCTTTTTGTGCAATGATGATAACAATGCATCTATCACCGGTTTTTTAAGAATCAAATACTCCTGGAAAAATTTCTCCTTTGTTGTTACGATTTCAACATTTTCTGTTTGCATAGTGTTGGTACATAAAAGCCGGAGAAGGTTATCCTCCTGCCGGCTTTATAATTCAAAGACGATGACTTTTAATTGCTCCATGCTGCACTTGAGCAAAACAAAGATATGTTGTAATTATATAAAATGCAACTTTATATAATCCAAACTTACTAAATAGTTCCTTCCCTATATTTTGCATAGATGTCATGTTCCTTTATCATCCAGAACATTTTGCCATCTACGACAACTGGTTCACCTGTACGTGCGCGATACATCACATGATCGCTGGGTTTAATCTCAAGTGGTATTTTAGAATCTTCCGATAAATGTCTTCCGTTTCCAATAGCCATCACAATACCCTGATAAGGATGCTCACTCCATGTTTCTATGAATTTCTTTTCTGCATCCTCATAAGTCATTGTATCTTTTTGGCGTTCTTTTTCGAGTTCCATTACATTCTTTGCCGATGATGCTCCAACTACAAGGAGATTGGATTTCTTTGCCATCTTAGTTTGATTATCCACAACAGGAATACGTTCAATGATTACCCAATCACTCATAGGGATTACTGGGAACACATCATAATTATTTTCTGTTACCGGTCTTTTGTAGACAAATGCTTTTTTTTCTGACATAATTTTGAATTTTATAAATTTTAAAATGGTAAATCATCCTCTTCTTCTTTCCCTTTATTCGCGAACAAATCCTTTTCTAGATCTTCCATGAGTGCTGCAGGCATATCTCCATTCATTGGTAGTTCATCACCAATGGACTGTGCACTTACATCATCTATGGAATCGGAGTGTCCTACGGTTTTTATTTCGAGTACATCAAGATTCGTGAAATATTTATCTTCGGGTGCTTTTCCAACTTTCCTTCCCATTACCGCAAATTTCACAATACAGACATCTCCTTTTTCCATATCATCAAGAAACTCACATCTATTTTGTACAGTCTGGAATTTAATATACTCCACGTAAGTACCACGATTAGTGGGATTAGTGGTTGTTAATACAAATTCTCTCTTTCTAAATTTGTCGGTAATCTGACTTGTTTCGAATATCTTGTGTATTCGACCTTTCATTGAATATACATCACTCATTATATAATTTTAGATTTTATAAAGTTAGGATTTAGTTTTTAGAATAACCTCAAAATAATTACCCAATTTAGTTCCCCATGGTGGTGTTTTGTCCAATGATAATAATCGCTTTGTTAATTCCTTTCTTTCAAGTGGGATATGATTAGAATCATAGATATCGAATAAAGAACAGGTACTGACAAGACAAAGGGTTCCTTTCCATAGGTCTGTAAAGAAGTCTGGATGAAGTGAAAGAAGAATAACGAGATCTTTCTGCTTGGATAATTCTTTAAGATCCGGGCAGATATTTTCTTCGGAACCTTCGATATCAATTTTTATAAAATTATAATTTACAATTTTATTTTTTGTTATCCAGTCCATCAAAGTTGTAGAACGAATTTTCCAATGGGTTCCTCGAGTAGACGATGCACTTGATGTCCAGTTTCCATTAGTAGGACCAAACGGAATTATCATATCCGATTCCTTATGAACACATAGATTATAAAGATTGACATATTCTTCTCGTACACCATTATAAATACATAGTGTTTTTGCTAAATCGAATGAAAAAGGATTTGCTTCTATTCCATAAATCTTATCTACTCCGATTTCCAATGCATAAAGAAGTGTTGGGCCAACCCATGTACCAATATCCAAATAACCTTTATCTTGTCTTAGATATTGATTCATTATCTTATATGTACTCGGTTCCCAACCAGTTTGATTGAACTCTTCCCAAAACCAATGTTGAGGGACTATAAACGATGTTTCATTGACTTTTACATTCATCGTTTCTCAATGAAATTATAGACTTCAAATTTTTCTTCGAATTCTTTTATAAACTGATCAACCTGATCATCCTGACCGGTAACTTCAATTTTAAGATTCTTTTTGTGGGTTTTAATGTACGTGACCTTTTTCATCTTTTATTATTTTTGGTTTTATAAATTTTCATTCGATCATTTTCAAATTTACCCGTTTCAAGAATCTGATAAAATTCTTTCAGCGTGATTTTATTCTCATTGAGCAGATTACTTAAATCCCCCATGGAAACATTCTCAAATACGAGAACATTATCAATTTTAGTTGGTTCTGACATAGATTTAGTCTTTAGTCATTTTACAATTAGATTGCTCTGAAAGTTTCTTATTCATTGCCTCAAGTTCCCGAATGCGATCAACATATCCTCCCTGCCAGATTATCCCACGAAAAACAAATATTACAACTGCACCAAGCCAATAGGCTACATTGTTATAGTCCGGACCTTCAGCAATACGATACACGAACAGGAAGATAGTAATAAAGAGGAAAAAGGTTGATACCATATCCATCTTAAAATAGCGGAAAATTCTTTTTATGTGGTCCATAATTATTCTTTATTAAAATAGGTTAAAGGATTAAGTATTGATTTTAATAGTGATTCCATTTCTTCTGTCCATGGTGTTCTGAAACCATCAGCAACTACGAGGTAGAACACGATATCTCTTGCCTGAGTATCATCATCGATATCCGGATCAACCCAAAATCCACTGATTTTAGTTTCATCTATCCACATATCTACAAGTACCTGTGGTATTGGTATTCGTTTGTATTCAAGGCCAAGATTCTCTCTCTGTTCAGTTTCCTTTAAGGCTGCTTTTGCTTTTACTGAATCCCTGATATAAATAGGTATTCGGATCATTACACGCGAGGATTTTCAGCATCTACTTCGCCATCACCAAAATGTTTGTCGATATATTCTTCATTGCCGGCCATCTGATTCCAGATTTCGGTCTTTTCGTGTTGAGGAATATCCCTGATTAAACAGAGTTTGAGTTTCTTATCGATATAAGTAAAGAAGTAATAACGGCCTTTATAGGCGATTCTTGAAGTATATTTCTCGTCAAGGTTCATTTCCTTTAGGCCACGTTTAACTTGTGAGGCAAGTTGTTTTGCGTGAGAAATAGTGGCATTATACATATCCTCTGCGGACTTCTGTTTCTTTTTTGCATCGGATAGAGCATTCTCGGCTGCAGAAAGTTCTTTCTCATAGGAAGGAAGAAGATTTTCCAGGATATCGGTATACTCAGCACGAAGTTCAGTTTTTTCTTTTGTATCCATCCATCGATTAACTGTAACGGCAGAATTAATTGATGTGAAATTTTTTCCCAGGAATTTAATAGCTTCATCAACTTCTTCGAATTCACCAAGAATTTCGGGAACATTGTTCTCTTGAGCAACATTGAATTCAATGTTTAACGGTCTGTAAAATGGATCTCTCATAAATAAATAGTTATTAATTAAAGTATTAAAAGTTTAAATTTTGCACATGCGGGCCAATGTTTCTTATGATCGGTAGCTTTCCCACCTGTATCTCTACGCAAGGAACATTTGTAATAGGTGTGAGCCAACTGTTTTTTCCACAGGAGTTCACAGTCCTTACATTTCATTTCCGGATCCCAGTAAGTTCCAAAAGCGTAAATCATAGGATTTTCTTTTGGAAATGCTTCCGACTTACCGGTTTTAGGATCGGGTTGATTTTCTATTTCGTTTCCAAACAGATCTTTCATAACAATATTAATTACATGACATAATTATACGAATTATACTATCACCTTCTTTCAGGTGCGGGCATATTTTATCCAGACGAACATCAGCACCGATACGATAATCTCCGGCCCGATATTCAACAAGATATGGAATATGGACAAACTGTTGAACTTCGATTATGTTATCGAAATAGTACTGTCCGACTTCTTCCACAAATATGTTTGCTAGTATTGCCATCATTTTTTTATTTCTTCAAAAAAATCACTGAACACATTTTTATCTATTACTTCGATTCCTCGGGCATTTGTTTTGACTTTGCCATTCAAATGCTTAATTTTTTGTTGACCTTTTATAAATGGTCCCTTGAGCAATATCATTTCTTCATTCTCAAAATAATCTGATTGCCGTAATCGGTCATAAAGCCAAGTGTATTTTAGTTGTGAGAATTGGCTTATTGCTTTCAGATTCGTTGACTGAATAAAGCATTTTGTCATCTTATTTAAATATAGAAATGCTGTCATTTAGTCTATAATTTGTAATTGACTTAATAATCTTTTTAACTCGGATTTGTTTTTGATTATTCCATCAAATAATGTGTATTCTTTTGAACCGTCATATCTATAAATAATTGATTTGACTTTTTCATATTTTGTAATTCCATATGTTCCAAAAGATTTACCATGCATTTCAAAATTTTGTCTATCATCAATTGATGCGTTTTTATCAATTACAAATCCAAAACTCTCAATATCTTCTCTATCCAAGTATTTAACTCGAACTCTTTCTTTTATGAATAAATTATCTATGATCCAATAAAGACCTTTTATTTTCATAGGTATCCATTCATTCATATGATTTAGTTGCTCATATTCAAATCCAACATGAAGTTCTGGAATAGAAGGAGTATAGTATTTATTGTCTTCCATTATAAGAATCTTTTAAGAAATTTCCATTCTGCTACATCAATCCATTTGAAAGAACTCTTTTCTTTTTTCCGGTTATTGTATTCCTGAATCTCTTTTAAATCGGCCTGATATTTACCCCAAGCTTCACGTGTTGTCCAGTAAACTCCTTTATCTGGAGGATATTCGGTTATCACTTCTTTGGTATTTATATCGATTACTTTCATTGGGTTCCGAATTTAATGCATTTACTAATATCAATTGTCAACTGTGGTTTAGCCTCATTAAAGATCTTTAAAAGATAATCTCTTGGAATATCATCCAATTCATCACGGACTATTAATCCGTTATATTTTCCACTATTAATCTTTTCCATACTATTACTGCAATACAAAAAGAACATATGATTATAATAAGTACCATCCAAATTTACGTTACGCTAGTTTATCAACTACCAAATTTACACAACGGCAGTTTGTAAATCACTACCGAAACAAAGATAATATGTCATTTCCAAAATTACACTACGTAAATTTGTAAAGTTTTCAACAATTACAAAATTACATCACGCTAGTTTGTAATTCCCTCATTTTGGAGTATAACAGGAAACACTTTATAACGACAGATACGATACACTAAAAATGCAATTAACTGATAATCAGTAAGTGAGTCACATTGTTATACACACTGGAGACCGGTTATAAACAGAAAAGGCCCCGGGAGATATCCTGGAGCCTCTTCGCGGCAGAAAAGAACAGTTTGTTATTTCTTCTTTCCACCTTTTTTCGAGGTCTTTTTTCCCCCTCCACATTTAGCCATAATACACGTTTTTAAAGGGTTTAATACACTATCATACCCAAAGGTACAAACACCCCCGCCCATTTCCAAATATACCAAA
>Ga0247841_10006451_pt1 | contig 18071 bp, 11 predicted proteins | sample LaCruzMarch2015__2_FD_192410 | JGI IMG/M metagenome (GOLD analysis project Ga0247841, IMG submission 192410) | Freshwater microbial communities from meromictic Lake La Cruz, Castile-La Mancha, Spain - LaCruzMarch2015_18m | ecosystem: Environmental > Aquatic > Freshwater > Lake | place: Spain... | reverse complement strand
CGATTATAGATTCAATAGCACCCGCTCCCACGTTCTTTACAGCCAAAAGGCCAAACCTGATAGTCTTGTTATCCACGACCTTGAACAAAGCACCGCTCTCGTTGATATCGGGAGGCAAAACCTCGAGGCCCATATGCTCCGCTTCATGGACGTATTCCACTATCTTATCGGTATTATCGCGTTCAGAAGTCAACAGCGCAGTCATGAACTCAACCGGATAATTTGCTTTAAGGTAGGCGGTGCGGTAAGAAATCAGGGCATAGGCAGCGCTATGCGACTTGTTAAAACCATACCCTGCAAAATGCTCTATCAAGTCGAATATCTTTCCAGCCATGGTGCTGCTGATGCTATTCTTCACGCAGCCTGTAACAAAATTCTTTCTCTGTTTCTCCATAACCTCGGGGTTCTTCTTGCTCATTGCCCGGCGCAAAAGGTCTGCCTGGGAGAGGCTAAATCCCGCCAAGGCCGATGCTATCTGCATTATCTGCTCCTGGTAAACCATTATCCCGTAAGTCTCTTTCAGGTATACTTCAAGTTTTTTATGGTCGTATCTTATGGGGACGAGGTTATGTTTACGCTTGATAAAATCATCCAACATCCCTGAACCAATCGGCCCGGGCCGGTATAAAGCTAAAAGCGCTATAACGTCCTCGAAACGCTCAGGCTCTAATTTTCTTAACAGGTCGCGCATCCCGGAACTTTCAACCTGGAACACCCCGATGGTATGAGCTGCTGCCAGAAGCTTATAGGTATTAGGGTCGTCCAACGGCAACTTTTCTATTTCAATGGTTTTATTATGGATCTCCTTGATTAACTTTAAAGTTTCGCTGATAACGGTCAAGGTCCTTAAACCCAGAAAATCTACTTTTAACAGTCCGATTTTCTCCAGGATACCCATGCTATAACCGGTAGTTATCTGGTCAATGCCGGTCTTGAATAAAGGCATATAGTTATTCAACGGCCTGTCCGCGATAACTACGCCGGCGGCATGGACAGAAGCATGGCGGTTAAGCCCTTCCAATGTCAAAGCAATATCAATCAATTTGGTTATCTGAGGGTCAGTCTTATAAAGGTTCTTTAATTCCGGCTCGTTTTCAAAAGCATCTTTCAAGGTTATACCCGGATCAGGAGGAATCAACTTAGCCAGGCGGTCAACATCCGCATAGCTTATTCCCATAACCCTACCGACATCCCTGACTACCGCTCGCGCCTGCATCGTCCCGAAAGTGATGATCTGGGCTACGTTTTCCTGGCCGTATTTCTTGGTCACATAATCAATGACTTCCTGCCTTCTCTCGTAACAAAAATCTATGTCAATATCCGGCAGCCCCAGGCGTTCAGGGTTTAAGAACCTCTCAAAAAGCAATCCGTATTTTAAAGGATAAATATCGGTAATCTCCAACAGGTAACTCACCAGGCTTCCCGCGGCGCTCCCGCGGCCCGGGCCGGTAGGGATATTTTGTTCTTTAGCGTAATGAATAAAATCCCAGACGATAAGGAAGTAACTGATAAAACCCATATCTTTGATAATCTTCAATTCATGGTCTAAGCGTTCTCTTATTTCAGGAGTCACGCTTTCAAAACGTTTCTTAAGGCCCTTCTCGCATATACCTTTTAAAAACTCTTCTTTATTTTCTCCTCCCGGCGGGTCATATTTAGGCAGATGCACCTGGGAGAAATCTAATTCCAGATTGCATCGCTGGGCGATTTCTAAAGTATTGGAGATTGCCTGCGGATAATCCCTGAAAAGCTGTTTCATTTCCTGGGGAGATTTAAAATAAAACTCATCGGTCTGAAAACGCATCCTGTTAGGGTCATCAAGCGTAGTCTGAGTCTGGATACAGAGAAGCGCTTCGTGGCTCTTGGCATGTTCTTTAAGCAGGTAATGCACGTCATTGGTGGCGACCAGGGGGATATTTAAATCTTTGGATATCTTTATCAAACCCTCATTGACAATTTTTTGCTCCGGGATGGAATTTTCCTGTATCTCTAAAAACAGGTTATCCTTGCCCAGGATATTCAGGTAAGCGTCTGCGGCTTTTAAGGCATCATTGAACCGCCTCTCTTGCAATAAAGAAGGGACCTCCCCTTTCAGGCAGGCAGTCAGGCCGATAAGGCCTTTGGAATATTGCGCCAAAATTTCTTTGTCAATCCTGGGACGGTAATAGAACCCCTCCAGGTAGCCGATGGAAACTAATTTCATTAAATTCTGATATCCGGTCTCGTTACGGGCAAGGAGTATAAGGTGGAAGGCTGCTTCATCAATTCCTACGGAGGTTTTATCCAAGCGGCTTCCCGGGGCGACATAGACTTCGCAGCCGATAATAGGTTTTATCCCCGCCTTTTGCGCCTCCATATAAAAATCTATGGCCCCGAACATGTTGCCATGGTCCGTAATAGCCAGGGAATCCATTTTATAATTATTGGCCAGGCTTAAGATATCCGGGATACGGCAGGCACCGTCAAGAAGGCTGTATTGAGTATGCAGATGAAGGTGGACAAATTCGGAGTGCGGCATTATTTATCCGGAAATTATTTATTCCCATTCAATTGTTGCAGGCGGCTTTGAGCTTATGTCGTAGACAACGCGGTTAACGCCTTTTACTTCGTTGATGACCCGGTTGGAAATTTTTTCCATCACTTCATAAGGAAGTTTTACCCAATCCGCGGTCATACCGTCAAAGCTGCTCACGCAGCGTAAAGCAGCCACGTTTTCGTAAGTGCGCTCATCTCCCATAATACCCACGCTCTTTATGGGAAGCAACACGGCAAAAGACTGCCAGATTGAATCATAAAGATTTGCGTCTCTGATTTCCTCGACTACCCTGCGGTCAACCTCACGCAATAACTCCAGGCGTTCCGGGGTGATCTCCCCGATAATCCTTACCGCAAGGCCCGGCCCGGGGAAAGGCTGACGCCCGATGATAACATCGGGAAGCCCCAAATCCCTGCCAATCTGACGGACTTCATCTTTAAATAAGTCTCTCAAGGGCTCAATAAGTTTTAATTTCATATGAGCAGGTAAGCCGCCTACGTTATGATGGCTTTTAATACGCCTGCTCGGCGCTCCGCTTGGGGATATCGATTCAATCACATCGGGGTATAATGTGCCCTGCCCTAAGAACTTCACCCCTTTTACTTTTTTGGCCTCTTCTTCAAAAACATTTACAAATTCTTCTCCGATAATCTTCCTCTTTTGCTCAGGGTCAGTCACCCCTTTTAAGCGGACCAAAAACCTTTTGCTCCTGTCTACATAATCCAGGTTAAGATGGTAGATATTTCGGAATACCTTCTTTATCTGCTCCGGCTCATCCCTGCGCAGAAGCCCGTTATCAATGAAAATACACCTTAAATTCCTGCCTATGGCTCTGTGGACCAATAACGCGGCTACCGAAGAATCCACCCCGCCGCTTAAACCCAAAACCACCTTGTCTTTACCGACTGTCTTCTTTATGTTTTCAATGGACTCTTTGATAAAAGACTGCATGGTCCAACGGCTAAGGCATCCGCAAATCTTAAATAAAAAGTTAGCCAGAATCTGGTTGCCTTTTTCTGTATGGGTCACCTCGGGATGAAATTGCACTCCGTATATTTTTCTTTTTTTATTGGAAATCGCCGCCATAGGGACATTCAGGGTGTGCGCGCTGACTACAAAACCAGGAGGTAATTTTGAAACAAAATCGCCGTGGCTGGCCCAACAGGTAAAGTTCCCCGGCACATGGCTGAACAAGTCACGGTTATCGTCAATGAACAATTCTATCTTGCCGTATTCACGCTCTTTAGTATGTTTGACTTTGCCTTCCGACATTTCGGCAATGACCTGCATGCCGTAACATATACCCAATATCGGAATGCCTAACTTAAATATCCCTTTATCGGGATAAGGGCTCTTTTTTTCTGTCACTGACGCGGGCCCTCCGGAAAGTATCAATCCCTTGGGAGCCAAAGCCGCGATTTCTTTCGCCGGCGTATTATAAGGTATGATTTTAGAAAACACTTTGTTTTCCCTTACCCGCCTGGCGATCAACTGAGTGTACTGCGAACCGAAGTCTAAGATAAGTATTGTTTGTTTGGTCATTTTCCCATTCCTACTCTTTGTCCAACCTGGAAGATTTTTCCTTCCGTCTGTATGGATGGCGCGATAATGATCTCGACATCATGCATCTCTTTCATATTTGACGCCCCTAACGAACCCATAGAAGTCTTCAGCGCCCCCATTAAATTCTGAGAGCCGTCATCAACCTTAGCCGGCCCGACTAAAATCTCTTTTAAAGAACCGGTGGTGCCCACATATATGCGTGTGCCCCTGGGAAGATTTACATGCGATGTAGCCATGCCCCAATGAAAACCTCTGCCCGGGGCTTCTTTGGCGCGGGCAAAACTTGAACCAATCATCACCGCGTCCGCTCCGCAGGCGAATGCCTTGCAGATATCGCCGCCGCGGTTCATCCCTCCATCAGTGATTATGGGGACATATCTACCTGTCCTCTTGTAATAAAAATCCCTGGCGCCTGCGGCATCTACGGTCGCGGTCACCTGCGGCACGCCGATCCCCAATACTCCGCGGGTAGTGCAGGCAGCTCCCGGGCCTACTCCGATTAATAACCCGGCTGCCCCTGTTTCCATAAGCTCTACCGTAGTCTCATAGGTCACGCAATTTCCCAGGATTACAGGTATCTTGACTGATTTACAAAATTTATAAAGGTCTAAAACTTGGTATTCCTTAGCAATATGTTTTCTGGTAGTAACCGTGGACTGCACCACAAACATATCCGCGCCGGCAGCAATCGCTAATTTTACAAATTTTTCAGCGTGGGCGGGGATACAACTTACTACCGCGGTGCCTTTTTTTCTCTTAATCTCTTCGATTCTTTTTGTGACGAGTTTTTCTTTGACCGGCTTGGTGTATATGGACTGGGTCAACTCTGTGGCTTTTGCCGGAGAAGCCTTGGCTATCTGCTCTAAGACTGAATCGGGATTCTCATAGCGGGTCTGCACTCCGTCAAGGTTTAATACCGCGATACCGCCTATATTAGACATTTCTACCGCGAATTTAACATCAACTACGCCATCCATTGCCGCGGCCAGAATAGGAATCTTGAATTTTTTCCCGGCTATTTCAAAACTAGTATCCACTTCATTGGGATTTACAGTTTGTGTCCCGGGAACAAGGGCGATTTCATCAAAACCATAACATCTCCGGGCTCGTTTACCTATACCTATCCACTCTGCCATATTAAATCTCCTTACTTGTTATTTTCCAATGGGTTAAGTATTTTTGACATATTTTACATGAGGTATCATGAAAGGATAGTGAATTTTACTATAAGAACCAGGGATTGTCAACGATTATTTTAATTAAAAGGGGACGGTTCTCTTTGAGAACCGTCCCCTTTTTTATCAACTACTGACTATTTTAATACATTCCGCCCATACCACCCATTCCGCCTCCCGGAGGCATTGGGGGCATCTTATCATCTTTTTCAGGCTTGTCAGCTATAATTGTCTCGGTAGTCAATAACAAAGCTGCTATGCTGGAAGCATTCTGTAATGCCGAACGGGTCACCTTTGTAGGATCGATTACACCCGCCTCAAGCATATCAACATAAGCATCCTGATTAACATCATAACCGATATTTGTTTTTTCCAGTTTGATGCGCTGCACAACCACTGAACCCTCTAGTCCTGCGTTTTGCACGATCTGCCTTAACGGCTCTTCGATTGCCCGCTTGATAATGCTTACGCCGATCTTCTCATCGCCTTCAAGCTTTAGTTTGTCTAAGGCCTGAATGGTACGGATAAGCGCGACACCGCCGCCCGGAACAATACCTTCTTGGGAAGCTGCTCGGGTAGCATGCAAAGCATCTTCTACTCTTGCCTTCTTCTCTTTCATTTCTGTTTCTGTGGCAGCGCCTACGTTGATTACGGCAACGCCTCCGGCAAGTTTAGCTAAACGCTCCTGAAGTTTCTCTTTATCATAATCTGAATCAGTATCTTCAACTTGTTTTTTTATCTGGGCGATCCTGGCATTGATTGCCGGGGTCTTGCCTGCGCCTTCAACGATAGTGGTGTTCTCTTTGTCTACCTTTATCCTTTTAGCGCGGCCCAAATCCTCAATATCAATATTCTCTAACTTCAGGCCTAAATCTTCGGTTATAGCTTTACCTCCGGTGAGAATAGCGATATCTTCAAGCATGGCCTTACGCCTGTCCCCGTAACCGGGAGCTTTGACCGCGCAAGCCACGAATGTCCCGCGGATCTTGTTTACTACCAACGTAGCTAAAGCTTCACCCTCAACCTCTTCAGCAATGATCAGAAGCGGTTTCCCTACGCGGGCTATCTTCTCTAACAAAGGCAAGATATCCTTGATGGAAGAAATCTTTTTCTCGTAGATAAGTATGTAAGCATCCTCTAAAAAGACTTCCATTCTTTCCGCGTCAGTTACAAAATAGGGGGAAAGATAACCCTGGTCAAACTGCATACCCTCTACAACATCAAGAGTGGTTGCGGTTGATTTTGCTTCCTCTACGGTGATTACTCCGTCCTTACCGACTTTATCCATAGCTTCAGCTATCAATTCGCCGATAGCAGTGTCGGAATTTGCCGCGATTGAAGCAACCTGTGCTACTTCTTTCTTATCTTTGATAGGAGTAGAAAGCTTCCCTAACTCCTCAACTATTTTCTCTACCGCTTTCTCGATCCCGCGCTTTAATGCCATGGGATTTGCCCCTGCGGTAACATTCTTCAGGCCTTCACGGTAGATTGCCTCAGCTAAAATCGTAGCTGTGGTGGTGCCGTCTCCGGCTATATCTGAAGTTTTTTCGGCAACTTCCTTTATCATCTGCGCGCCCATATTTTCAAAGGCGTCTTCAAGGTCGATTTCTTTTGCTACTGTCACGCCGTCTTTGGTGATGGTGGGAGAACCGAATTTCTTATCGATTACCACATTGCGCCCCTTTGGGCCCAAGGTCACCTTGACCGCGGCAGCTAACTGCTCAGCGCCGCTTAATATCTTCCGGCGTGCCTCGTCACTGTATAATAATTGCTTTGCCATAACTCCTCCTTATCCTCTCTTATTTGATAATCGCTAAAATATCCTCTTCACGCATAATCAATAATTCTTCGCCTTCTTTGGTAGTGATCTCATTACCGGAATATTTCCCGTATAATACCTTATCACCGACCTTAACCTCTAATGCCTGCAGGCTGCCGTTCTCTAATACCTTCCCTTTACCGACAGCTACGATTTTTCCCTCTTGAGGTTTTTCTTTGGCTGTGTCCGGTAATACTATACCGCCTTTAGACTTTGCTTCCGCCTCTAATGGCTGAACTACTACCCTGTCTCCTAATGGTTTAATTTCCATCTGCTACACCTCCTTAAATATTAGTTGTTTTGGCACTCTATCCCATAAAGTGCTAATTATAGAATAAAAAAAAATCTTGTCAAGTTTTTTTTAATTTTTTTAAGAAAACGCTTGCTGGTTTACCCTGTTTTGCCCTTGAATATCACCTGAAAATATGCCACACTTTTAGTAAGCGTTTACTCATTGAGTCGGGGCCTGCGAGCGAGTGCTTGCGGGGCCTGGCTCGTGGGAAAAAGTCCCGGTTTTAAGCCGGGATTTTTGTTTATGCCTATTTTTTGCAGACCGGACAGATCCAGCTGGGATGGGTCTTGGCAGGATGCACATCAGTAGCATCCGGCGTATACTTATGGTACCACTGGCACTCTAATTCATAAGCCGGCCTGGGGCCAGGCGTATACTCTATATATACCTTATAAAATCCTTTTTTTGACTCATCCTCAAAACCTTCCTCAGGAAGAAGGTTAAACATCTGCTGTTTGAGATTGTCATTACTTCTGCCAACAGTATAAACAACTTCCTTATCATCTTTGCTATAAACTATATAATACGCCCCGGGTTTGGCAAAAATATATTTTTCAATTTCGTTTTTATCTAAAGTATACGGGCCTTCCATATTTCCTCTCTCGTTTGAATACGTACTTTTCTATTTTACATTTAAATAGCGGATTTGCAACATAAATTTTTATACTGCCGCATTATCAGATTTAACCCTTTCAAGGTCAAATCCCCATCTATCTTATCAATCCTCTTACAATACCTGCCAACCAGTTCAATATCACCGCCGGTACCGATAACCAACACCCCCCTGCCTATTTTTTCTTTTATCTTCCCTGTTAACCCGTCTATAAGCGAAGCAAAACCGTAGACCGCTCCGCTTAACATGCTGGATTGAGTATCCCTGCCGATAAACTCCTTGGGTTTCTTTAGTCTTATCTTCGGCAACAATGCTGTATTCTCGTAAAGCCCCTCCAAAGAAATACCCAGGCCGGGTAAAATCATACCGCCAAGGTATTCCTTCTTTTTTGAAATTATATCAAAGGTCACCGCAGTACCAAAATCCACCACGATCAAGGGAGCGCCATGAAGGACAACCCCGGCATAAGCATCTACCAGCCTGTCCTGGCCCACCTGTTTAGGGTAACGATAAAGGTTCTTTATTGGCACGGCGATATTCTTTCCTAAAACATACGGGGCTTTATGAAATAATGCCTTTAGGTCCCTGTTTAAAATATCACAAGCCCTGGGCACAACGCTGGAGATTATAATCTCATCCGGAACCTCCCTGCCTATTTTTCTCTTCAGCTCTTTTAATTTATAGCCACTGGTGGATATCTTAAATTTTCCGGTAAGCCTGTTTTTTTTAAAAACTCCGAAATTAATATTAGTATTGCCGATATCAACTGCCAATAATTTCATCTGGCTCCTCTCAGTTCCTTTATCTTATCCCGCAAGGAAGCTGCCTTTTCAAATTGCAGGTTCCTGGCGGCCATCTCCATCTGGTATTCCAATTCGGCTATATATTTCCTCATCTCGTATTCGTCTTTAGCCTCGCCGGTCAGGCCTTCAACGAACACTTCCGCTTCTTCTAGATCTTCAATCCCCTGCTTGATCGCTTTTTGAATAGAACGGGGAGTAATTTTATTTTTACTGTTAAACTCCAGCTGTATTTTTCTCCTGCGGCTACTCTCGGCAATGGCTTTTTTCATCGACCCGGTGATATTATCCGCGTACATGATCACCGCGCCGTTAATATTGCGCGCCGCCCGTCCGGAAACCTGGATCAAAGAAGTCGCCGAGCGCAGGAAACCTTCTTTATCCGCGTCCAGGATTGCCACCAATGAAACTTCCGGCAAATCCAATCCTTCCCTTAACAGGTTTATCCCCACCAGGCAATCAAACTCTCCCAGCCTTAATTCCCTGAGTATTTTTGAACGCTCGATGGTCTGTATCTCAGAATGTAGATATTTTACCCTTAAACCCTTCTCTTGTAAATAAGCAGTTAAATCCTCGGACATCCTTTTGGTGAGGGTAGTAACTAAAATCCGCTCATTCTTCTTCGCTCTGGCCTTTACCTCTCCTATCAAATCCTCTACCTGGCCTTGCGTGGGCCGGATGATGATCTCAGGGTCGATTAAACCGGTGGGCCGGATGATCTGCTCGACCACTTTGCCGTTACTTTTCTTGACTTCATATTCATCAGGAGTGGCTGAGACAAAAACAATTGATTTTGCCAGGCCATTAAATTCATCAAACTTTAACGGACGGTTATCCAAACAAGAAGGCAGCCTGAACCCGTATTTCACCAGAGTTTCTTTGCGGCTGCGGTCTCCTTCATACATCCCCCTTATTTGAGGGATAGTCACGTGGGATTCATCAATCACGGTCAGAAAATCACCCTGGAAATAATCAATCAGGCAATACGGCCGGCTGCCTGATGGCCTGCCGGAAAGGTGGCGTGAATAATTTTCAATACCGTGGCAATAACCAATCTCCTTGAGCATCTCCATATCATACTTGGTACGGGATTCCAGGCGCTGGGCCTCCAATAATTTATTCTTACCCTTTAAGAAACGGAGCTGTTCATCTAATTCCCTGTTTATAGACTGGATTGCCCCTTCCACCTTATCCCCCGAAACAAGGAAATGTTTGGCCGGATAAATGGCGATTTTTTCCAAACGGTTCAGGATTTCCCCGGAAACAGGATTTATTTCAGAGATATGTTCTATTTTGTCTCCCAGCAGCTCTATGCGCAACGCCTTCTCCTGATAAGAAGGAAAAACTTCTACCACATCCCCGCGGACTCTTATCCTTCCCCTGATAAATTCGTAATCATTCCTTTCGTATTGTATCTGGATTAATTTAGTAATTAGCTCATCCCGCGCTACTTCCTGGCCTACTTCCATAAAAACCAACATCCCCTGGTAATCATCCGGGCTTCCTAAATTATAAATACAGGACACCGATGCGACAATCAGGACATCGCGGCGTGACATAAGCGAAGTGGTCGAGGAAAGGCGCAGGCGGTCAAGCCTATCGTTAATAGACGAATCCTTCTCTATATAGGTATCGGTTGAAGGAATATATGCCTCCGGCTGGTAATAATCGTAATAGCTCACGAAATATTCCACCGCGTTATGCGGGAAGAATTCTTTAAATTCCGAATAGAGCTGCGCGGCTAAAGTCTTATTATGGGATATAACCAGGGTAGGAAGGTTTAATTCGGCGATAGCGTTAGCCAGGGTAAAAGTTTTTCCCGAGCCGGTGACTCCCAGCAAAGTGTGGAATCTTTTTTCGGAATTAACCGAATCCACCAATTCACGGATGGCCCTGGGTTGGTCGCCGCAGGGCTTGTAGCCGGAAACCAGTTTGAACTTTTCCATATATTACAGGATTTCTAAACTTATATCGACGGACTTTACAGAATGGGTCAATGCTCCCACGGAAATCATATCTACTCCGCAGGAAGCGACTTTCTTGACATTCTTCAGGGTGATGTTGCCTGACGCTTCTAATTTTGGCGCTGGGCGATTAGAAAGGCTGTTTCTGATGCTTACGGCTTTCTTCATATTTTTTATGCTCATGTTATCCAGCATGATTATATCGGGATTTAATTTCAGCGCATCCTCGAATCCTGCCAAGCCTTCGACTTCAATCTCTGACTTATACCTGCGGCTAAGTTTGGTTAACTTTTTATGCCCGCCGATGGCCTTCAAATGATTATCTTTCACCATCACCATTTCATCCAGGCTCAGGCGGTGGTTAAAGCCTCCGCCTATCCTTACCGCGTATTTTTCTAAAATCCTTAGGCCGGGAATGGTTTTGCGAGTATCGATTATTTTTACCTTATGGGGCTTTACTGCCTCTGTATATTCCCGGGTGGCAGTAGCGATGCCGGAAAGAAAACTCAAGAAATTAAGCGCCACTCTTTCCGCAGTCAATATACTTCTGGCCTTTCCTGAAATGCGCGCAATGGCCCTGCCCTTTTTTACCCAAACCCCTTCTTTGACCAGGGGCGTGAATTTTATTTTTTTATCCTTCAGCTCAAAGACAACCATTGCCTCGCCCAAACCACAAATTACGCAATCTTCTTTAGCCAGGAGGGCCGCGTTGACAAACTTGTCCGAAGGAATAATCGCCTCAGTAGTGATATCTCTCGTGCCTATATCCTCGGCAAGGGCATTTATTAAAATGTCTTTTATATCCGGTTCCTTAACGCAGCTCATTAAGCATACTCTCCAGGCGGGCCAATTCACTATCCAGCTTTACCTTGCTTTCTTTTTCTTTCTCAACAATATCCTTGGGTGCTCTTTTTATAAAATCGGCGTTCTTCAACTGGGCTTCTTTGGACTTTACAATCCTGGTTAAATTCTCTATTTTTCCTTTTATTTTTTTCTGCTCAGAAGCTACATCCAGCAGGCCGCTAAAATGCAAATATACATCAACATCATCAGCCACCGAACTTATCACCGCTTGCGGCCTCTGGCGTGAACTGAGCAGCTCTAAATCTTCCAGTTTAGCCAGGTTAATGATTAACTCTGAGTTATCACTGATTAACTTTTGTTTTATCTTGGTGTGAGGATAAAGAGAAACTTTTACTTTCTGCTCCGGCTTTACCTCTATTGAGCTGCGCAGGTTCCTTATACCGGTAATGACATTAAATACCGCTTGTGCCTCTAGCTCCATCTTCTTATCGATTATCTGTTCCTGGATATGCGGCAAAGGCTGTATCATAATAGAACCCAGCTCGGGATTGATCCTCTGCCAGATCTCCTCGCTGATGAAAGGCATAAAAGGATGCAAGGCCCTTAAAAACTTTTCTAAGATTTTAAACATCACTACCTGGTTGGCCGGATTTTTTATATCTGCCTTGATCAATTCCAGGTACCAGTCGCAAAATTCGTGCCAGAAAAATCCGTAAAGCAGGTTTGCCGCTTCATTGAATTTAAAATTATCCAGGTCTTTGTTTACTTCTTTTAAGACCGAATAAAACCTGCTTAATATCCAACGGTTGACTAAACTCAAATCTTCTTTCTTAAAGAATACGCAAAGGTCTGTCTTGGTATGCGCGGTATCCAGATTCATCAGGATAAACCTGGAGGCATTCCAGATTTTATTGGCGAAGTTTCTGCCCTGTTCAAATCTTTCTTTGGATAAAAATACATCCTGGCCCTGGGCAGTTATGGATATCAAGCTGAAACGCAAAGCATCTGTCCCGTATTCATTGATAATCTCTAACGGGTCAATGACATTCCCCAGGGACTTGGACATCTTCTTGCCTTCTACATCGCGCACTGTGCCGTGGATATAAACATCTTTAAACGGTATATCGCCCATAAATTCAAAACCAGCCATGATCATCCTGGCTACCCAGAAAAAGATTATTTCAGGGGCGGTCACCAGTGCTGAGGTAGGATAAAAATATTTTAATTCTTCGTTCTCTTTAGGCCAGCCGAATGTAGCAAACGGCCAGAGCCAGGAAGAAAACCAGGTGTCCAATACGTCCTCATCCTGTTTAAGATTTGTTGATTTACATTTACCGCAGGCAGAGGGTTTATCCAGGCTGGCGATAACTTCCTTACAATCAAGGCAATACCACAAAGGAATACGATGGCCCCACCAGATCTGCCTGGAGATGCACCAATCCTGGATATTCTCCATCCAGTTAAGGTAGACTTTCGTCCAACGCGCAGGGTGGAATTTGATCCTGCCTTTTTTGACCGCTTCTATCGCCGGCTTAGCCAGAGGCTTCATCCTCACAAACCACTGTTTGGATAGATACGGCTCGATAATAGTATGGCAGCGGTAACAATGCCCGGCGGATAACGGATGAGGCTCGGTTTTTTCCAAAAGTTGTTTTTCTTTTAAATCTTCCAGAATGACTTCCCTGGCCTCAAACCTGTCCATATCCTTATAATCCCCGGCCAATTCATTCATCCTGGCGTCAGGGTACATCACATTTATAAATTCAAGTTTGTGCTTTTTGCCTAAGGCATAATCATTGGGGTCGTGCGCGGGAGTGACTTTGACCGCTCCGGTGCCGAATTTAGTATCCACCATGCTGTCCGCGATTATCTTTATCTCTCTGTTGGTTAAAGGCAGGATGAGGGTTTTACCGATAAGTTTTTTATATCTTTTATCTTTGGGGTTGACCGCCACCGCAGTATCGCCGAGCATGGTCTCAGGCCTGGTAGTAGCCACCACCACGAATTCATCGGGATTATCTTTCAAAGGGTATTTCAAATAATACAGGTTGCCATGTAATTCATGGTGCGGCGCTTCTTCATCGGAGAGCGCAGTCTGGCAGCGCGGGCACCAGTTGATCACTTTATTATCCTGGTATATCAGCCCTTTATTCCAGAGGGTAATAAATACACTGGTTACCGCCTTTGAATATTCCTCGTCCATGGTAAAGCGGGTCCTAGGCCAATCGCAGGATGAACCCAATTTTTTCAACTGATGGATTATGGTCGAGCCGTATTGTTCTCTCCACTGCCAAACTCTCTCAATAAATTTTTCCCTGCCCAAATCGTGGCGATTGAGGCCTTCTTTGGCAATAGATTTCTCCACAACATTCTGAGTGGCAATACCGGCATGGTCAGTCCCCGGCATCCAAAGCGATTCCTCGCCCTTCATCCGGTGGTACCTGATTAAAATATCCTGGATAGTATTATTCAGGGCGTGGCCCATATGCAGGATTCCGGTGACATTAGGCGGAGGAATGACTATGCAGAATGGCTTCTTAGCGGGATTTGCTTTTGCCGCGAATAGTTTCTTCTCTTCCCAAAAGCTGTAAAGCTTATCTTCGGTTTCCTTGGGGTTATATCGGGTTGGGATCTCATTCATGATTTGATTTCAGGTAACTTTATCTTTCAGTAATTTATACTCAACGCTGTCTACTAATGCCTCCCAGCTGGCTTCAATAATATTCTCATGCACCCCGATAGTGCTCCAGGAGTCTTTTTCATCCTGTGATTGGATAAGCACGCGCACCCTCGACGCAGTCCCCGCCTTTTCATCCAATACCCGCACCTTAAAGTCGGAAAGATGCATCTTGGATAAAGTAGGATAGAAATCGCGCAAGGCTTTACGAAGAGCGTTATCTAACGCGTTGACCGGGCCGTCGCCGTCAGCAGCAGTATGTTCTTTTACCCCTTTAACTTTTACCTTGATTATCGCCTCAGAGGTGATCTTTTTGTTCCTTTCTTTCTCTACCACTACGCGAAAACCTTCTAATTCAAAAAACTTACTGTATTTCTTGAGTGCTTTTTTCATTAACAATTCAAAAGAAGCCTCCGCGGCCTCAAAATGATAACCCTTATGCTCCAGGCCCTGGATAAGTTTCAGGAGCCTTTTTGTCTTAGGGTCTTCTTTGTTTAGATCAAACTCCATGGCTTTTGCCCGAAGGATAATCCCGGTCTTTCCGCCTAACTCTGAAATAAGTATCCTGCGGCGGTTGCCTACAAGATGCGGGTCGATATGCTCATAGGATTGCGGATTTTTCATCACCGCATTAATGTGCATACCGCCTTTATGGGCGAAAGCCGAATCACCGACAAAGGGCTGGTCATTCCTGATACGCATATTGCTTATTTCGCTGATAAAATGCGACACATGGGCCAGTTCTTTTAAATTCTGGTCACTGATACAGTCAATTCCCAATTTTAATTTCAGGTTGGCGATAATCGGAATAAGGTCGGCGTTGCCGCAACGTTCGCCATAACCGTTAACCGTGCCCTGGACCATGCTGCATCCGGCTTCAACCGCGGCAATGGAATTGGCGATAGCTACTCCGGAGTCATTATGGCAATGGATCCCCAAATCTACATTGATAAACGGCCTGATTTCCGCGAGTGTCTTTAAAAGCTGTGAAGTCAGCGTGCCGCCGTTAGTATCACAGAGGCAGATCGCCTTTGCCCCGGCTTCCTGGGCGTCAAGTAAACACTTAAGGCTGTATTCCCTGTTTGCCTGGTAAGCGTCAAAGAAATGTTCCGCGTCATAAAAAACAACCAGGCCTTTGGAAACAAGGAACCCGATGGTATCTTTAATCATCTCCAGGTTTTCTTCAAGGCTTACCTTTAATACATCATTGATATGCAGGTCCCAGGTTTTCCCCACGATAGTAATGATCTTTGCCCCGGAACTGACCAGCGCCTTGATATTATTATCATTTTTAGCCGATAAATTCTGCCTGCGGGTCATACTGAAAGCTACAAGAGTGCTATATTTAAGCCGCAGTTTCAACATCCTCTTAAAGAACTCCATATCCTTGGGATTAGAGCCCGGCCAGCCGCCCTCAATATAATGTACGCCTAATTTATCCAATTCCTGGGCAATGCGGATTTTATCGGTCACAGAGTAAGAAATACCCTCACCCTGAGAGCCATCCCGCAGAGTCGTATCATATAGGAATACTTTAGGCATGTTAACCTCCTAAATTAAACTTACTATGCAAAGCCTTGACTGCTGTCTCGGCGAATTTCTTTTTTATAATACAAGAGATGCTTATATCAGAAGTAGAGATCATCTCAATATTGATCTTATTCTTTGCCAGTATCTCGAACATATGGGCAGCTACCCCGGGATGAGATTTCATACCCACACCGACGATAGAAATCCTGGCTATATCCACATCCTCTAAAACCTCTCCTGAGTTGACCGCCCTGGCGACCTTCCTGGTGATCTTTAAGGTCTTCTGGGCTTCCGCCTTAGTCACGGTAAAAGAAATATCGGTCTGGCGGATATGGCTGACGTTCTGGACGATCATATCTACGTTTACACCGTTGCTGGATAATTCCTTAAATATCTTTGCCGCCACCCCCGGCTTGTCAGGGACATCACAGACGGTTATCTTGGCTTCATTTTTATTCAGGGTTACCCCGGTTACGACTACATCTTCCATTCTCTTGACCTCCTTGATAATCATGGTGCCGGAATTTTCAGAAAAAGATGAACGCACATGAATAGGCACATCAAATTTCTTGGCTACTTCAATGGAACGCGCCTGCATTACTTGCGCCCCCAAAGAAGCCATCTCCAGCATTTCATCATAAGTGACTGCCGCTAATTTTTTTGCTCTTTGCTCTATGCGCGGGTCGGTAGTATATATTCCTTCCACATCGGTATAAATTTCGCATTCAGAAGCTTTAAGCTCTTTTGCCAAAGCCACCGCGGTCAAGTCAGAACCGCCCCTGCCTAAAGTGGTAATATCCTGGTTTAAAGTGACTCCCTGGAATCCGGCCACGATAACAATCTTTCCTTTGGTTAATTCCTCTTTTATCTTATCGGCATTTATCTTTATGATCCTGGCACGGGTGTGGCTGGTATCGGTGATAATCCCCACCTGGGCTCCGGTAAAGGATATGGCCTCAAACCCCAGTTTATGTATGGCCATGGCCAAAAGCGCTACCGAAATCTGCTCTCCGGTCGATAGAAGCATATCCATCTCCCGGTCTGAAGGGTCGGCGTTAATCTTGCTTGCTAACTCAATCAGCTCGTCGGTAGTATCTCCTAACGCAGAAACTACCACTACCAGGTCATAACCTTTTTTCCTGTAGCTTACCACTCTCCTGGCAACATTCTGTATCCGTTCAACATTGGCTACCGAAGAGCCGCCAAATTTTTGTACGATCAAACCTTTATGCATCTTTTCTTCTCCCGAGACTAAACCTCAGCGGTTTTAATAAAATACTCCAGCAGCTCATGTCCGCTGTTAAAATAGAGGTCGGATTTTTCCGCTTCTTTTTCGCTGTAATTTAAAAACCCCCTGGCAATGATCCCCTTTCCAAAAACACCGAAGAGGACCGGTTCGGCGGTGTGAGTTTTAACCGCAACCGGCGTGGCATGGTCAGGAAGCACCAATATCCGGAAATCTCCTTTGCGCTTGAATTCCTCTAATATCGTGCCCACCACCAGCTGGTCAAACCTTTCAATAGCGGTAATCTTCTCCCTGAGGTCGCCATTGTGTCCGGCCTCATCAGGCGCCTCTACATGGACAAAAACGAAATCATTTTTCTTTAACGCTTTGATTGCCGCCTTTGCCTTGGCTTCATAATCAGTATCATAATACCCGGTTGCCCCGCGGACATTTACCACCTCTAATCCTAATATCTTACCTAGCCCTTTGATTAAATCAACCGCCGAGATGATACTCCCCTGCAGGCCGAATTTATCTATAAATTTAGGCATAGCCGGTTTTTTACCCTGGCCCCACAGCCAGATCATATTAGCCGGATTTTCTTTTAAATCCACCCTGACCAGGTTTATCTCATGCTTCTCTAAAACCTTGCGGGAATCTTCCATTAATTTTATCAGGACTTCCGCGTTATCCCCCTTGGGCAGATTTTTAGATATGCTCTGGCCGGTTATATCATGCGGCGGCTTGCATTTTAAATCTTCCAGTTTCTGCTCGGCGCCCCGCTTTACTAACATCAAATGCCTGTAGCTTATCCCGGGATAAAACTTGATCCTGTTGGTCCCTAAATTCTGGTCGATGAACTTTATTAATATCTGGGCTTCCTTAGAACTGATGTGCCCGGCGCTGTAATCGGTAAGAATATCCCCGGAAACAGTTATCAGGTTGCAGCGGAAAGCCACATCATCTTCTTCTAAATCTACGCCTAAATTCGCCGCTTCTAAAGGCCCCCTGCCGGTATAAAATTTCTGCGGGTCATAACCCAGGATGGAAAGGTTAGCCACGTCTGAAGCAGG
>Ga0247841_10006449_pt1 | contig 18073 bp, 29 predicted proteins | sample LaCruzMarch2015__2_FD_192410 | JGI IMG/M metagenome (GOLD analysis project Ga0247841, IMG submission 192410) | Freshwater microbial communities from meromictic Lake La Cruz, Castile-La Mancha, Spain - LaCruzMarch2015_18m | ecosystem: Environmental > Aquatic > Freshwater > Lake | place: Spain... | reverse complement strand
TGGGTAGACAAAGATTTTGATAAATTAACAAGAGACGAATTAATTGAGATTATAGGGAAATATCTTACATCAGAAAAATATACTGAATCAACTAAGAAGACTTTAAGAATAATAATTAAAAGATTTTTTCAATGGCTTAAAAAAACTCCTAAAGGAGAATATCCTATTGAAGTAAGTTGGTTGAAAAGTGGAAGTAATAATAAATCAAGAAGCAAAAATCCTGAAGATATGCTTAATGATGAGGATATAGAAAAAATGGTTAATGCAGTTTCTCACCCTCGAGATAAGGCTTTCATCATGACCCTCAGCGAAAGTGGAACCAGAATTTCGGAGCTGCTTTCTTTGACTATTCGTAGGATTTGTTTCGATAACCGAGGTTGTTTTTTTAAGGTTTCAGGAAAGACAGGAGATAGGAGAGTAAGGGTTGTAAACTCCACTCCTTTTTTACATGCTTGGTTAGATGTTCATCCTAACAAAAATGATGACAATGCTCCTCTTTGGGTTAATATCGGAACTACAAAACATATATGGAATGATAACGAAAAAAATAATATTAATAATTATAAAATGAATTGGCATTATAATATGAGTTATGCAGCTGCAAGAAAATTATTACAAGTTGCTGCTAAAAAAGCTGGAATAAAAAAACCAATAAATCCACATAACTACAGACATTCAAAAGCAACTTTGATGGCGAGTCAGGGGATACCACCATTGGTAATGGCGGAATACTTGGGGTGGGTGCCTTCTACAAACATGTATTCCGTTTATTGCCATCTTAGCGGAATTCAGGTTGATGATATTTTATTAAGCAAGGCTTATGGAATAAAAACTGAAGAAAAAGAATCAACTCCAAAAATGTTTCCTCTTAAATGTTTTAGTTGTGGTGAATTGAATTCTTACAATGCTACAAGATGTAAAAAATGTAATTCTATTATAGGACAACTGTCAAATGATGATTTGGAAGAAGAAAAAAATATGAATCAATTATTAAAACTATTTGGAGGAATGGTTGATAAGAATAGTGATTTTAAAACTCAGTTTATAGAGTCAATTAAGAAGGATATAATGAATGACATTAGATTATCTTCTCAAAAAGAGAAAATTAAATGTAAGGAGGTAAAATAAAGTGGAATCCAAAAAGAATAAGAAGGTTGAACAAAAAGAAAAACTTCCGCCGAGGAATAGATATAACCAACAAGTTCGTGACGAAGTTGTTTCTTTAGTTAAACAAGGTTTGAGTTTAACTGAAATCTTAGCAAAAGTTCAACCACGAAAGAGAGCAATCTTAAGATACCTTAAGAAAGCCAACATTGAAATCCCACGAGACTGAATTATTTTTTTTGGAAATTCAAATAAGTAAATTTAATTCTATCTTCGCGAATCTCATCATAAAAAGTTTGAGTAGTATCTGCTAAGTCTGGGACTAAATAATCTTCCATAATTCGAGTAAATTGTAAAAAGGTATGTAATGATTTATCTTTTTCTCCATTGGCTTTAAACTCATCGTGTGGTGGATAAACATAAATTATCTGCATGGTTATTTTTTCAAAAATATCTTCTACTGTTCTTAACTCACTACTTTTTTTAGTAGAATTTTTATGATCCATAAGACTTCTATATAAAATTTCTAATAAATAAGGATTCTTTAGAAGTTGTCTATAAAGTATTTTTGGTAATTTTGCTTTGTTGGTTTTGTTTAAAACATAGTTAATAAACTCTACATATAACATTCCAAATTTGAGTTTAACAATATATTTTTCATTCTTCCTTTTTCTGTTTTTATCAACCAACTTTGTTATTTCTATTAATTCTTCTTCTTTCAATACATTTAATTCTTCTTTGATAGTTGTATAAGCTTTATTACAAACATCTGCAATTTGTGCAGGAGTTTTATCTCCATCTAACAATGCGAAAATGATTGCACTATAATGCTCTGTGCTTAATGAAGAATATTTTATCATTGCCATTGTTTTGTTAAGTAGTCTGCCTATATAAGACTTTTGACTATTAAGGTTAATTATCAATCATAATGTATAATAAGAAAAATGTATTCTAAATAAGATGGAAAACACACAACAAGAACTTATGATTAAGGTTAGATGTTGGAAATTGGAAGCATATTCCCAACTTATCGAGGAGTATGCATACAAAAACAGAGCTAAGATAGTCCAAAGATTGCTGGAACAAAAACATCAAGTAGAGAAAAAATTAGGTGTAATTTTGCCCAGAAACGGCCCTATTTTGTCACAAAATCCAACTACCTGTGGATTATCATTAGGGGCTGAGGCACCCGTCACGGATCATAATAAAGGAGGTTTAAACAAAAATAGGGGGTCTCTTATTTTTTAGGGTCCCCCATTAATCTTAAAAATGAAAAATAAAACAAAATCATTGCACCATAAGAAAATACAAAGTTATATTTGGAATAGGAAAAATAAAGCTTTTTCATTTGGAGAAATGAAAAAGAAAATACACCATTACTCAAATTTTGGTGGTTCCAAATACAAGCGCTGGATTAAGGCAAAGTATGGACTTAGAGAATTTAAGAAAGATGGAAAAGTTATGCTGCAAAAGATTCCTAAGAAAGAAAAGCTGCAGCAGGAGCAAAACTAAAAAATGGTTGAAAAAACATACATTGGTAAGAAAGTGATAATTGTAGACGGAGTAGAAAAGATTTGGGTATCTGTATTTCCAAATGCAGAGATCCTAAAATTAGCTATGTTTGAGGTTGAAGAAGTTGAACTAAATGGACATTTGATTGTAAAAAGATTAAATGAAATAAAGGAGAAATTTCAAAATGGAAATTGAAGAACTATTATTTAAGCTATTCGTAAACAGAAGTGACTGCTATGCAGTTCAGCAGGAGAAAGGATACTTAGCAGTGAAAGAACCAGTAACATTAGAACTAATAAAAAATCATCTTTTAGGAACAATCACAATAGGATTTTATCAAGTCCTAGGAGAGATGGTTAAGTGGGGTTGTGATGATTTTGACAAGAACACCTTAGAAGATTTTGAAAATGCTAAAAAACTATTTAATTATCTTAAAGAGTTAGATTATCATCCTTTGATGGAGATGTCGGGTGGTGGAGAGTTCAAGTGTCATATTTGGATATTTGGAGATGCTGCAGCAGAAGATATGGAAGACTTCCTGGAAGACGCATGCGAAAAAACACAAATCTTTCCACACGAGATTTTTCCTAAGCAAATAAAAGTAGTTGAAGGTAGTTTTGGAAATCTTGTAAAACTGCCTTTAGGCATACATAAGAAGACAGGAAAGAGGAGCTACTTCTTGGATGATAATTTTAATGAAATTAAATCAATGGAAGAAGTTGTAAAACGACTTTCACAATACTTAGATTAAAATGCCAAAAGATAAAATACCTATAATTGAAAAGAAGAAGGAAAAAGCTGTAGAAGTAACTACTTTTGATGCTGATAGGAAATCAAAAGAATTGGATGTATTTTTTAAGTATGTTATAATTACTGAACTACCAGCAGGTATTACAGCAAAGACTAAGATAGGAAAAATTGAGGGCATAAATTCCAATATTTTGAAAAATGAAGCTATTTGGCTTTATGACAAAGGTTACACAGAAGAAAAACTAAAAGAAGAAATAAAACCTATTTTTGATAAAAATGGTTGGACTTTTGGAGATCTGCTTGGCTGGTTTAAGAAAGCTCAAAAAGGAGATATAAAAGAAATCAATAAAGGCGAGTTATACAACTGGTGCAAGATTTATGCTCCTGAACTAACAAAATTTCTTAATTTGGAAGTTGCTGACTTAATAGAATTGGATTTGGGAGAGGAAGATATTGACAAAGACTATGCTTTAAAATTAGTTGAAGAAGACAAGCAGTATAGTGTTGTTCAGCAGTTCATTAAAGATCATAACAAGTATGCTTATAGGCAGCAGTTTGCAGGAATCTTGTCATTCTTATTTATATTAGGACAATTAATTAAAGATGTTTTTATTCACAAAGAGAAAGTTAATGGAAGTGCAGTATTATCACATCCACTTGATTTGAGAATAAACCTTATTAGAATTAAGCCTTCGGGAACTGGAAAATCTGTAAGTTTGGATTTCACTAACCTTATCATTAAAGGATTGAATTTAGTTGCTAGACAAGTAACTGACTTCACAGATGCAGGTTTAATAGGAAGTGTAGACAAGCCAGACAAGTTTGGACCAAACATCACTTATGGAATCTTTAAAGATAGTGATTTTATTACTTGTGACGAAGCAGCAACTTTATTTGAAAACAATCCACACAAAGAAGGAGTATTAAGAAGATTTAATATAGCTCTTAACACATTAAATCAACCTTCACAAAGAATCTACAAAAGTATGAGATGGGGAGAGTTAGACTATTCTCCACATTTCTCAACCTATTTTATTAGTGTTCCATTTTTAGGATTTGAAGAGAAACTAAAAACAGGTTTTGCTCAAAGACAACTAATCTACATTGAGGATGAAGCTATTGAAGAAAGGCTTAAATCAATCAAAGAGGATATTTCCAGAATAAGTTTTGCTACATCTCCTGACAAGCGAGAAAAAATAAAAATGCTCGGCTATCAAAGATATGAATATTGGAAAGAAATATTTGATAATCTTAAAAAGTTTTCAACAGAAACCAAATTTGAACAATCGCCTGAAATAAAAGATTATATTGATAAAAAAATTAATCCTTTATTTAAGATAACCAGCAAGATAAAAAATATTGAAGTTCAAAGTATTATGTTTTCTTTTCTTACAAGATACTTAGATCACCTTTATAGGTTAATTTTTCATTCAGCTGTTATTAGGCAGAGTAAGACTATTGAAAAGATAGATGTTGATTTTGCTTACTCAATTATTAAAAAAACTTATTTGAGCATACTTTATTACATTGAGGTTAATGCTAAAGTTATCGAGGATAATTTGCAGGACAGGATACTTGCATTTATTTATAGTCTTATGAGTGAGGATAAACCTAAAATTAGAAGTGGTGAGTTAATTAAATCTGTTCAAAATAGGTTCAAAAAGTCACAAGGAACTATTTTTACATTATTGGGAGAATATGTTTCTAAAAGATTACTCGTTAAGGAAGATAATACCCGGGGAGGAAAGGAACGAGTTGTTTATTATAAAAAACCTTTTACAAAATGACATCAAATTTGAATCAAATTATAAACCAGTGTAATCTGAAGAAACACATAGTTATACATCCTAAAACATTAGATTTTGATAGTCTTACAATAACAAATTTCAAATTATTCAAATTATACTCTTTCTTAAAACAAAAACCAATATTATTCTTAAAAATAAGAAAGAATACTAATTTTTCCTATTTTTGTGTTATAGGTATCAAATTCCATTATAATTTGAAATTTGATAGTTTTTGGGTGTTCAAAACTAAAGAATTTGTTGTTATACTCCATAAGACGAGAGTTTTTACAGATTCTAATCAATTGGAATTTGAATATAATTTGATTAAACCTATTAGGAGTATAAGATGATTTCTAAAAATAGTTGTAAGAAGATATTGAAGTCTACTGGTTTGAAGGTGGAGAAGATGGTAGTGTTAAGGTTACAACAACACCTAAACCACATTTCTAAAGAGTTAGTGGAACAAATGAAGGAGTCTACACTACTAAGAGGAAAGAAAACCATACAATTAAGGGATTTTGAGTTTATTTTAAATAAAGGGGTTCAAAATGTTCAATAGTTTAAAAGAAATGATGGGTAACACAATTAATTTCTTAGGAACACCAATAGGAATCTTCATTGTGATTCTAATTTTTATAATTATAGTAGAATCTTTGATTATTTGGTTGTTAATTTGGGTTCTTAAGAATAATTTTAGGAAAAACAAAGAAGAAACTAAAAGTCAACAAACAACTTAGTTGTTTATCTTTTAGATTAAAAGATCATCATTTCACATAGAAGTCCTTTATATTCTCCAATCAAATTGATGATCTTTATGTTAAAAGAATATGTTTTATTTTTCTAAGATTGAACACATTTCCCTAAGGGATTTTTGTTGGCCATTAGACGTGACCTGTTTTGTGACTTAGGTGCCTTTGTAGACGCGTTTATATCAATAATAGCAAGCCTTTTTGGCTGATTTTTATAGACTTAGTCTATAGGCTTGCTCATCAAGACAACCTTTAAATTCTATTATTTGGTATCATTATTATAAACATCAACGGAGAAAAACAAAAATGTCAAAAGCGAAATATAATGCTAGAATATGTTATGATGATGATTTCAAGCCACACCTAGAAAAGTTTCTTAGGTTGATTATGTTAGACAAGGAAGTAACTAAGTTAAAATTGAAGAATCATCAGCAGAGGTTTAGTGCTATGATGCGTTATTTAATTAATAAATACAATGAACAAAGAGAACCTAAAATAATGGAAGAAATTAAGTTAAGAAAAGAGAACCTTTAATCTTGCTTCTTAATCTTTTTCAATAAAACTAAACCCTGTTTAGTAATTTTAATTCTATTGTCTTTTGATATTGTTATAGCTCCGAATAATTCTAAATCCTTACAATGATCTCTAATAGTCTGCCAATTGGTGTTGACTTTTCTTTCCATATCACCATAAGCATGTTCTTTATTATCACTTAGGACTTCAAGTATGTCATCTCTAACCTCGTTATGTTTACGCTTCATCAACAATATTGTGGAAAAGTATATAAAGTAGTATTCCACAATATTGTAGTATAGAAAATAACATAAAAAATGAGAAAGATAATTTGGATTGTGCTTATTGTAATTGCTTTAATTTTGGGTTTAGTAATTGGAAGTTTTGTTTTTAGGGTGGAGTATACTAATGTTAGCAATAATGGGAATATGGCTAAGGAGAATACTCTTAATGATAATGAACAAGAACCAATAAAACGATGTGATACATTAGAGAATGTTAGAAAAAATGTTCAGTCTAAAACAATAGAAGAGGCATATTGTTTAGAAGAAATAAAAAAACAAAGTGATTCTTATGAAGAATGTGAAATGATGGGAGTAAATGATTTAGACCAAAATCAATATTATTCTTACTATAAAGAAGGTTATAGGTTTATGGTAAAATGTAGTTGTTGTTATGAATTAAAATGAGGATTATAATCACCATCAAAGATAAGAACAATATTAATTCTACTGTAGATAAGGTTTTAGATATAGGTTCTATGTTAGAGAAAAAGTTTAAAGGTTTTAATGTTGGAAGATGTAGGTGTATGGAAGACGGGACTACTTTGGTGATGGAGAAATAAGAATAGCTTTAAAAATATCAAGTTCCTTTGTAAAAACAATGGCAGAAAAAACAGAAATAAGTGAAGTTGTATTTGATAAGTGTCCAGTATGCAAGAAAGGAAAGGTTAAAAATATTAATACCAAAAAGTTTTTTGGTTTAGTAGATTCAAGTCAAATAAAGTGTGATAATTGCAGTGCTATCTTCATAGAGAAAGAAGAAAAAGAAGGAGAGAAAACCTTTGAGCTGGACTTATCAGAATCTAAAGAAGAACATAAATACAATGGACAAGTATTGAAAGTTGGTGAATGGAAAAGAGGACTATCGGACTTAGATTTTTGTATAGCAAATAATAAACTTCCAAACTTAACGGTTGTTGGATTAAAGATACTTCTTGAAGAAGGAGAGAGAACGCATTGGTATTCTAGTGCTGTAATGATGGAGGAAAGAGCAGTAAGACAAGTTCAAAGTTATGGGATAAGGGGCAGAGGATTCTATTCTGGAACAAGCACAGGAGAATCTCATGGAGAATTAAGAAGAATAGACAAAGGAAGTTTATTACTCACCAATAAAAGAATAGTGTTCAATGGTAATTTTAAACATTTAGAGTATCCTTTAAACAAACTTACATCTTTAGAAGAATTTAAAGATGCTATTGAGGTGGGAGTTAGCAATAGACAGAAACTTCAAACCTATTTAGTTGATGAGCCTAGCAAGTGGGCTACATATATTAAGATAGCAATAAACAATATGAAAAGCAAAGGAAATTCTAAAAATAAAGCTACCTTAGAAATCTCTGCTGTAAGTAATGAACCCAATAATTTAAAACACGAAATAAAACAAACTAAGGAATCACTAGCTAAAATTAGAGAACAACTTGTAAAACTACAAGAGAAAAAGAAAAATGGCAGAAAGTGAAAGAAACATTGTTATGTATGACAATCAAATTAAAGCAAGAGGAGAAAAATCTTATGTTCTTGCTGGAATTGGATTTTTATTAATTATGTTTGGGTTTATCTCTTTCTTTTATAAAAATGGTAGTCATGCTATAAGTGACCTTTTTACATACGGCACACTTATTATAGGAATAATACTAATAGTAGTTGATTTTTTAATAGGACAAAAGAAATAAACGAAAATCATCAATTCATGTCTTCTAAATACCACTTTGTATGAAAATTATTGAAATCTTCCATTTGTTTTGATGCAACACCTAACCAGCCACCAGTCCATTCTGGATAAGCAGAAGAACCCTCAAGATTCATAAGATTTTGAGGAAAATTATTTATGGTATAAATTGGATTTTGCCAAGAATATTCTTCTCCAAGGGTGTTATAATATTCTCCATCTAGTTTAAATTTTGTAGTTCCTCTAAATTGTAATTCCACAATACTAAACTTTTTTGATTTTACACTATCTGCAAATTGAAGAAAAACCCTAAATACATCAGCCATGCTATTTGTTCCAGATATAGATTTTAGATTATAAACTAAAGTAGAAGGCAAGATATAATACTTATAATGGACTGAAACTATAATTCCTTCATTTCGGTAATCATCATTTAAAACAGAACTCATTTTAGACTGCAAATTTATATAATTAAAAAGATAAATTATAATTAAAATAGCAACAAGAATAATTACAAAAAGTATAACTCTTTTTTGGTTTTTATTTTTTATCATCTTACATGTTTCTTAATTAATTCTAAGAACTCATTTCTTTCCTTTCCTCTTTGACTTTCATTCCCAAGAAACCAAAACTTTATGTTATCAATTCCATTTGTTCCAGCCACAGAAATATCTATTGCAGGATTCATAAGTTTAGAACTAGAATTTATACCCTTTATACTCTTATAATCTATTTCTGAAAAGGGAATGCCTATTGATTTCTCATTACCACCAAATAGACTTATTTTGGCATTACAAAACATTATTCTTTTATTCGTTAAGTATAAATGCACTGGCTTTGCATCCCAAACACTACCTTCTCTTTTAATTTGTTTACTTGAAAATATTCCAGTTCCTATTCCAGTATTCTGTGTAAGATTGGAACCTAAACCCGTGCCCATCCCAAAGCTTATTATTGTTGGACCAGAATATTGAAGTCTTTCCGCTTCTTTAATTATCTTCTCTCCTTTTTGTAAAATAAAAGTTAATTCTTTACTTACCATCTTTCCTTCTTTATAGTTTAATTGATTAATACCCAACAGCTTGAACACCATATTCGGCTTGTTCTTTTGTAAATCCTTCATACTCTAATTGTTCAATTAATCCCTCTCGTGAAAATGCTGAATAATCTAAATAAGATTGTGCTTTTAATGCAGCTTGTTTATTCCAATCAGCTCCACAATTATCTACACCATATACTGCTTCTTCGTGAGAATATCCCTCATATTCCAATTGTTCAATTAATCCGCTGTAAGAAAAAGGAGTATATCTCAAATAAGATAATGCTTTAGATAATGCATTCTTTTCACCCATTGTGGTTTTATCTGATTGTTCTTCTACGGCGGGCGTTGTTTGGGGTGTAGTTGTTTGTGTTGGCGTTGTAGTTTGGGTATTCTGTGAAATTTGAGTTGGTTGAGATGCTGTATTTTGAACATCATCTTGTGTTTGTGCAGAACCACATTGACTTGAATCAGAAACTTGACTTCCATCAGAACAAACATAAACTTTCTGATTTGAAGAATTACCTGTAAAAATTCCTATGATGAGCATTAAAACAAAAAATCCAATTATTCCTGTCCAAACAGGATGTCTTTTAATCCAATTCTTTTGGTCTACCATTCTAATTTAGCTAACTTCTTCTTTCTTTTAAATCTTTCCATCCATACACTTAGTCTAAACATTTGGATATTGAGATTTAAAGACTTTGATACAAATCCTTGTATGAGTAAATACAAAGAAATTGTTTTGAATATAGTCTCTAAAAACGAGATAAAAAGCACAAATGAAATTTTAGGAGAGTTACAACAAAAAGAAAGGAAAGTCATAAATTGGCATGCTCTTTATAGAATATTGATGGAGCTACAAGCAGATAACAAAATTGAAAGATTAGAAAGTAAAGCGGGATTCTTTTGGAGAAAAAAATAGACTAATTCCTACATTCTAATTAGAATTATTATTAATAATTATAATTTGTCGTCGGAACAACCTTTAAATTCTAGTTTCTTATTATTATAATATGATAACTATCAAAAAACAACAATTGAAGAAGAAAGAGGTTGATAGATTGTTTAATTCTTTTAAGAAAGAAGATTTGTTGGAGGACAGAGCAGAGTATGACGAAGAAGACTTACAACAAGCTTACCCTCAACTCAACAAAAAGGGTGCAAAGTTATTATATCTTAAAATCCAAAAGTGGAAATATTCTAAATCTAAGAAGAAAAGCTCTGAAAACTTAGCCATATCTTAAAGATAGTGTGGGGAAACTATCTTTAGGATTTATTCTCAAAAGGGACTATAAACCACTCCAATTTGAGTCATAAGAAGTCCTATAGTGATACATTATTCCTTAACTAATGGTTTATTATGGTGGATTAATTTGATTCTAAATAAGAGTCATTTTAAGAAGAAAAAGTAGTCAAAATGAGTATCACGAGGAAAAAGTTGGGGAGTTAATCCTTAGGATTAAGTAATCGTTGGAGAGTTGAACCATACTTAAGATAATAATTATAAACTAATCATATTTTTGTTTTTATATGAAATTTGAAGTTCCTTTTTACAAACAAGAAAGCAAAAATGATTGCGGACCAACAGCTTTGCAAATGGTTCTTGAATATTTAGGAGAACCACACTTAAGAAAAGAATTAATGGAGTTAGTTGATAGTGATAAAAATGGATTTACTTGGACTTTAGGTTTAGCAAGAGCTGTTGCTGAGATTGGTTTCAAAACAGAATTTTATACCACTTGTTTAGGTTTTAATCCAAAGAACTTTGAGTTAGAATATTATCAAAAGGAAGTAGATGATGCCTCTTCAAGTCAGCAAAAGTTGGAAAGGCTTAGACGAGAGTCATACAAACTAGGAGTTCGGATGGTGGAAAAAAGTTTATCTTTGGAAGAATTATTATCAAAAATATCTAAAAATTGTATTTCCATAATTTTATTAGATTGTAGCAAGATAAAAGGAACATCAGATTTTATTGGGCATTTTGTTCCGATAGTTGGTTATGATAAAAAAAATATATATCTTCATAATACACAAGCATTCTTCCCAATAAAAAGAGAGTTGTTTGAAGAAGCAAGAAAAGCGAAAGGAACTGATGAAGATATAATCTATATTTATAGGAAAACATCAGGAAGTTAATCCTTAGGATTAACTTATCATGGGGCATGAAATAAAAAATTATATAAAGTTTAGAACTGTTGATATAAATATGGTGGAAGATTATGTGGGAGTTAGAGAAGCATTTGAGTATGTGGAAAGCCAATTAGCAAGAAGGGCTAAGGAAGTTGGGGGAATGGATATTTTAGCTCAACAAGGAGCTAGCGATTTTTTAAGAATGTTGTCTGAGGGAGAATGCCAGAAGGAGTGTAGGGGAGAACTTTGGAGACCTAAAAATATTCTGGAAGTAAGTGAAAGGGCAAAACTAGCTGCAGATGATTTTAAAAAAATGTTTAATCCTGCTTATTAATTTTTTAAATATTCTTATTCTAATAGAACAGCAGCAGCAATAACAGTTGTCCACAGACCATCTTTATTACCTTCGCTAGATTGACAAAAACTTGTAGTCTTGAATATCTGCCCAGATGCTTTGTAAACTTGTTCTCTTTCTTCCCAAGCAGTTTCAGAATTAAATTCTATTCCTAATGTAGTCGCTAACATTGAAGCAGCAAGATCCTCTGCATAATCTCCTGCTTTTTTTGCCGTATCACCGAAAGCATGATGCTCTGATAAGTAACCGTAATGCTTATCATTCTCTTTTGGAACAGCTACCCCTATTGCAGCAGCCATCAATCTATTTGGTTCATTAGATTCCATTCTTGCCATAACACAAAAAGTTATTTGTCCTGGGGGAAGTAATTTTACTCCTTCTTCTTTTGTGATTATTTTGCAATTTGGAGGAAGAATACTAGAAACATAAACTAAATTACATTTTTCTATTCCTGCATTTCTCAAGGCAGATTCAAAAGAGGCTAATTTATCTTTATGAACACCCACACCTTTAGTAAAAAATAATTTCGTTGGAACCATTTTTTTGTTTATTTAAATAAATAATTTTAAATTGATATCTTTTAAAATAATTAGTGTTTTTAAAGGTTTTTATTGTTGAAATTTTATAATAAATTTTAAATACTCTTTTTTATTTATCGTACTATGCTACTTGACGAGATAGTTTTTGATAAGGGAAAAGAAAATAGTCAGAGGGAAGCCATACAAAATAAAGGTTTGGGGGAACAGGCCATTTTAAATGATAATCATAATGGATGGTGTCATTGTAAGATTTTAGAAAAAGGATATGATAATGAAGTTTACCAAGTACAGATTGGAGATAGCAGAAGGGAAAGACAATTTTTTTATCATGATTTGAAACAATTAATTATAATAAGAAATAATCCTAATTATCCAAGACCCTCTCTTTCTATTATAGACTAACAATAAATTATTTCTTTATTTTCTTGATGAAAACCATTCTTTAATCTTCTGCCAAATGCTTTTCTTTATTATAGGATTCATTTCCTCTTGATTTTGCGGGGGGGATTTATCTGTTTCACCAGTCTTTTCTATTCCTCCTTCAAAGAAATAAACATTTCCATCCATAGAATTTCCAACAACTATTCTTTTTTTATCATCAGAAATATAAGTAAAACCATTTGGTCCTGGCCACTTTTCATTATCTAGCTGATAAGACCATAGTTCATTACCTCTTCTATTTACCAATCTCGCAAACCCTCCCCCATAATAAGCCAAATAATTACTATCCTTTGTAATTTGCGCCGCACTTCCTGTTTGAAGATTAAATAAAACATCTCCCGATAAATTCAGAAACAGATTTCTAGCTGGTAAACCTCCATTGGAGCACTGATAAACCAAATAGCCTTCATCAGGAGAAATAAGCAAAGCATCTGGCCTATTATCTACGGGATATCTCCAAATTATTTCTCCGCTAGTTTTGTTGATTAGACTTATGAATCTTCCAGCTTTTACTCCGGCGGCAACATAGTTCTTAGATAAATCTAAACTATAAGTCCAAGCCCCAACAAAAACTTTCCAATCTAAACTCCCATTTAAATTAAAATGAAACAAATTTGGATCTGCACTATAAAATATTCCTGAATCGTCTTCATTAAACAAAATATATCTAGATTGCCCATTACCTGTAGAATAATTCCAAAGCAATTTTTTTTCTGGTATATCAAATAAAAAGAATTGCCCATCATAGGTCCCAACTGCAAGATATTTTTTATCATGAGAAATTTTTACTTCGCTTGGCCCAGAATCTTCGGTTCTAATTTCGTATCTCCATATTTCGTTACAGTTATTATCTAAAAGAAGAACATTATTCCCTCCATCCCAACGATCTATTAGGATTCTCTGAACTGTTGCAATTAGGCTGGCATCAGAAGAAATATCTACAGTTGGGATTTCGTTCTCTAATTTAAAACGACAGACTAAACTTCCGTTTGAACTAAAAAGATGCAAATATGCTTTTTCTTTAATCACTTCCATACTCTCTGAGCTATGGAATGGAACTGTTACAAAATAATCTCCATTCTTAGAATAGGCAATTTTATAAGGTGGAAGACCAGTATCATATTTTTTTATTAATTGATATTCTGCTTTTTCAGTATTTTTTACCATTCTAGCAGTAAAATTAATTTGCTCATTTATCTTTGGAGAAAATGCGTAATTATATCGTTCGTATCCGTCTTTTTCAATGAAGATGCTATATTGAATCCAGTCGTGTTTCATATTGCTTTGGTAGGCATGAACTCCCGTGGTAAATACTCCAAAATCATCAGCATTTGCCTCGTAATTTACGATTGGCCAGTCTGACCATACTTTTACTCTAGCTCCTCTAATAGATTCATTGGTGATGCTATCCACAATTAAACCTTTAATCTGGGAATTTTTTGGAAGATTATTGGCACCTTCTTCTTTTTCTAAAACAAATATTTCATTCTGAAGAGTTATTTGCTTTGATTCTTTTTGATTATTTGGGTAAGTAAATACTTCTATGTTAAAGGGAGTTTTATAGGTGTTCCCTTTTATCCATTTTGAGTACATATCCCTGCTAAATTCTAATTTAAGAAAAATTTCCTTCTCCTCATTAGGTCCAAAGTATTTTGGAAAAGGTTGTGGAAAACTCCTCACTTCCTCTTCTTTGTCATTTATAGAAACATAAGAGCGTAGTTCTATGATTATGGGCTCGTTTTTTATATTCTTAATTTTAATAATTCTATCAATTCCGTGCTCTAGAGGGTGTGTTAGCTGAAGAGTTGAGTTATCAAAATAAATTTCAAAAGAGGTAGAAGAAACTTTTGTGTTAAAATTCTCTTCTGCTTCAACAAAAGAAATAATTAAGCCAAACAAAAGAAATACTGATAAAATTAAAAGAATCCCTCTTTTTCTTTTCATTGTATGTTAATAATTCCTTTCCAAAATTTCATAAAATGCTTGAGGATGTTTGCAAGCAGGGCATAAAATAGGTGCACTTTTTCCCTTATGCACATAGCCACAGTTCAGACATTTCCATTCCATTACTTTATCTCTTGCAAAAACCTTTTTCGATTTGATGTTTTCAATAAGTTTCCTATACCTTTTCTCATGATGCTCTTCTACATCGCTAATTTCTTTAAAGGAGTCTGCAATCTCTTTGAATCCTTCTTTTCTTGCAATTTTTTCAAAAGACGGATAAACACTTCCCCATTCTGCTTTTTCACCATCAGCAGAAGCTAACAAATTTTCTGAAGTAGTTCCTATCTTTCCTGCAGGATAAGAAGCGGTAATTTCAACATCTCCGCCTTTTAGATGTTTAAAGAATATTTTTGCATGCTCTTTTTCATTTTCGGCGGTCTCTAAAAAAATAGCAGAGATTTGTTCATAGCCTTCCTTTTTCGCAACAGATGCAAAAAAAGTATATCTATTCCTTGCCTGGCTCTCTCCGGCAAAAGATTTTAACAAATTTTTTTCTGTTTCACTCCCCTTTAAATTCATATTAGAGACAACTTAATATTCTTTTTAAGGTTTTCTAACATCATCGTCATGTTTTTAAATTATAAAAGTTCCTAATAACTATGAAAGAAGAGGAGAATATCATAATTAGAATTGTGCTTTCGGCGGTATTGTGTTTTTTACCCTCTTTTTTGATTTTTTCAATATTTAATCAATATGGATTTTCACTTTTAAAATATGTTGAATTTTTATTAAATATCTCGGTATCTCTAGGTTCTTGGATTTCTATAATTGCTATTTTTTTAGTAGTTTATTTTTCTATGAGCAAGATTAAGTCAAAGAAAAAAAGAATAATTGTTTTGGTTTTGATAACTTGTTTCATCTTAGCCTATGTTATTTTTTATCTCTATGCTAATTTCCTTTTGGGGAATGATGTCTTGGTTAAACTCTCTGTAGATAAAGAAAATCTTTTCTTCGATGATAATTCTACTCAAAGTTTGAAATTCACAATGTCTGCGCTGGTAAATCCTTTTTGTATTGCTCAGTGTCAATATTCATTTATAGATCTTAGTACTAGTGAGGAAATTGAATCTGGAGAGTTTAGTCTTGCTTCTGTTTTGCCTAGGACCCAGGAATATGTTTTTACTAGGGAAGGGCATGTTCAAGGACAAGCGCTTAATAGATTTGAGATAAAATGTCAAAGCAAAAAGACAATTTTATGTTATACTAGGGGGGAAGAAAGTGAAAGGGCCATACTCATCACCCTAAATTATAACATTACTCCAGAACAACAAGCAACGAACGAAATATCAAAAAATGAAATTATCTCTTTGGAAAAAATAATCCACAATCAAAGCCAAAATTTAGGATATGCGAATTCGGATATAAATATGTTAAATTATATTGCAAATGTAGAAGAACCATTCTCCCAATTTGATAAATTATCTAATACCTTTTCGGATTTAAATTCTTCTTTTGAGGAACTAAAACAATCATGGTTATCTCAAAATTATCCCCTATTTGAACAGGAATTTCCAAGTTTAAAAGAAAAAATTAATAATCTAGGTATCGAAGAGGATAAATTTCGTTTATTAGTTGGCTCGAATATCTCTAAATACAACGAATTGGTCCAGAGCCTTAATGAATCAAGGAATGTTCTTAAAAAGATTTCTTTGGAAAATCTTTCAGAAGAGTCATGTACTGATTTGAATGAAATAAGAACAAGGTTTAACGAAACTATGAAAGAATTCAAGAAGAAAGCTAATCTATCCTATAAAGAAATAATTGTTAATAAGATTTCCTTAGATGTAACAAGAGCTTATGAATTTCCAAATGAGAATAATAATCTTTTGTGCTCTCTATCAACCAGTTTAAATGAAGAAAATTTAAATGAAATAGAAATAATTAACTACAATCAAACAATTCCAGAATTTTATTTGGAAAACCCTTCACCTCTATGTTGTCTTTATGGAAAATGTGAAAAATGCTGCGATGAAGATTGCACGAATAAGAATTATCCTATAATCTTTTTGCATGGACACAGTTTTAATAAAAATACCCCTGCAGATTATAGTCTTGATGGATTTCAAAAAATAAAGGGAAATTTAACTGAAGAGAGATATATCGATGCTGGAAAAGTGGTGTTAGGCCAAACAGAGAAAAATGGATTATGGGGTAGGGCGAATGCACCAATAGAAATAACTGCAAGCTATTTTTTCGATATTTATAAAAGTGAAGAGGGAGAAACCATCATCACTTCAAAAACAGAGAGCATAGACACTTATTCTATAAGATTAAAAGAAATAATCAATACAGTAAAAGAACGAACAAATAAAGAGAAAGTGATAATAGTTGCTCATAGTATGGGGGGGTTAGTTACAAGAAGGTACGTGCAAGTTTTCGGCGAAAAAGATATAGCAGAAATAATTTTTATTACTGTTCCTAACCATGGGATAGAGGGGAATATTGAAAATTATTGTTCTTTGATAGGTTCGGAGATGGAATGTAAGGACATGTCTAAAGATAGTCTTTTAATAAATAGGTTAAATAATGCCCAAAATATGAGCATCATTTTAAATAACATTATTGGAACGGGTTGTGATATGAATGGAGAAAAAGGAGATGGTGTTGTAACAGAATCTAGCCAATATTTAACCTATGCAAAAAATTATTATGTAAATGGAACTTGTAATCAACTAGGTCTTGAATTTCTTCATGAGAAGATATTAGACCCAGAAAATTATCCTCAGGCTTATGAACTTATTAAAAAAATATTAAAAGAAGACGGAATTTAAATTTACTTTCTCTTGTTCTTCATCTTTGGTTCTTTTTCTAACCCCATCAAAATTGCTCCTACAAAAGCGGAGATTGTTGCTAAAAAAAAACTAGCATAAAGCAAGCCTTCGTTTATCGCTAATTGAAATAATCTGACAGAATCATAAAAAACATATATAAAAAAGGTCAATGCAAATCCATAGGCAAAAATCTTTTTTTTCTTGATGGCCGCAAACAAACAAAATATTACAATTATTGCCTCAAGAAAGATAGAAATTAATTGAATTAATATCGCCATTTTCAGCTCTTTATGGAGTTATAATGGATATGTTGTTTAAAAACCTTGTCCAATTAGCTATAGAAAGCAAATAATTAAAAAGTATAAAAAAGAATTAATTTCTATATAAAATGATAAAATTATATCATAAAAGAGGATTTGGTTTCTT
>Ga0247841_10006447_pt1 | contig 18078 bp, 12 predicted proteins | sample LaCruzMarch2015__2_FD_192410 | JGI IMG/M metagenome (GOLD analysis project Ga0247841, IMG submission 192410) | Freshwater microbial communities from meromictic Lake La Cruz, Castile-La Mancha, Spain - LaCruzMarch2015_18m | ecosystem: Environmental > Aquatic > Freshwater > Lake | place: Spain... | reverse complement strand
TGTCGTGGAACTGCTGATTGATGCGCTCGACCCGCACCCGCAAGAAAGCGTGTATGACCCGGCGTGCGGTTCGGCAGGAATGCTGATAACCTCCTACAATCATGTGAAACGGAAATATGGGGTGAAGGAAGCGCGCAAGCTCTTCCTTTACGGGCAGGAGGTCAACCAGAAAACAATCGCGCTCGCGAAGATGAACATGTATATCCATGACATCAGCGACCACCACCTTGAGTTTGGCGACACTTTCCTTTACCCCAAGTTCAAAGAAGCTGATGGCGTGAAGCAGTTTGATGTAGTTATTGCGAATCCGCCATGGAACCAGGATGGCTACAGCGAGGAAACACTAAAGAAAGCGGAATTCTGGCAGAAACGGTTCTCTTACGGATTTTCGCCCGACCAGTCCGCGGATTTGGCATGGGTTCAACACATGCTTGCGTCTTCCAAAGATAAGACCGGACGAGTCGGAATTGTGCTGGACAACGGCGCACTTTTCCGTGGCGGCAAGGAAAAAGCAATCCGCCAGAAGCTTCTGGATGAAGGGTTAATTGAGTGCGTCATGCTGCTACCGGAGAAGCTATTTTACAACACGGGTGCGCCCGGCGCTATTGTTATTCTGCGAAAGAACCGACCTGAGAAGGAAAAGGACAAGGTGCTTTTCATCAACGCAACTGAAGAATTCGAAAAACACCCGGACGTGCGCAAGCTGAACACGCTGAGCGAGAAGAATATCGATCGGATAGTAAAGGCGTACAAGAATTTATCAGAGACCCCAGGCTTCTCACGTGTTGTAAGCGTGAAGGATGAAATCGCTAAACAGGATTACAGCCTGAACGTGACGCTTTACTGCGCCGCTGTCGAAGAACATGACGAAATCGACATACAAAAGGAATGGAATGAGTTACACACAATTGAAGATGACCTTGCCCAGCTCGAATCACAGATTGCAGGATACATGAAAGAGGTGAGATGATGGATCTGCCAAATGACTGGAAAAACCTTACATTAGAGGAGTGTAGCACAAAAATTACGGACGGTTCGCATTTCTCTCCTAAAGAGTCCAAAGAAGGGCGTTTCAGGATCGCTACTGTAGCGAATATGGAGAAAAAACATATAGACCTAGAATCCTGCAAGAGGATAAGCAAGGAGGACTATGAAATGCTCGTCGCAAATGGGTGCAGACCTGAATCCGGCGACGTTCTATTCAGTAAGGATGGGACAGTTGGTTTATCTTTTGCTTACAAACAACACGCGGAGCTTGTGCTTCTATCTTCTATCGCAATAATTAGGCCTAAAGGACTGCTTAACCCGGAGTATTGTTCTTATGCGCTTCAGTCTACGCCGGTATTGCAAAAAATTATGGGAAGCAGAAGAGGGACTGGCCTTAAAAGGCTGATTTTAGCCGACATCGAGAGGATACAGATCCCGCTCCCCCCTCTTCCCGAGCAGGTAAAAATTGCCAAAGTCCTCTCCACCGTTGACGACGCAATCCAGAAATCGGATGAGATACTCGCCAAGACCGAGCGGCTCAAGCGCGGGATGATGAAAAAGTTGCTGGGCAAGGGCCTTGGGCACAAGGATTTCAAAGAAAGCGAGCTGGGGAGTGTGCCAAAAGAGTGGGACGTCCTCAAGGTGAGTGATGTATTCAAGGTAATAACTGGGACCACGCCGTCAACAAAAAACCGTGGATATTGGGAAAACGCGACTGTCAACTGGTTCACGCCAGCCGATATGACGGATATATCCGGGCAAGCATACCTTACGGAAAGCAGACGGAGGATATCACTAAAAGCGATCGAAGATACTACACTAACCGTCATGCCCCAGGGATCCCTTATCCTCTCAACACGTGCGCCGGTTGGTTATGCCGGTATCCTAAAAGCAAAATCGACCTTCAATCAAGGTTGCAAAGGATTGTTGCCAAATGAGGGAAGGGATATCTCCCCAGAATTCTATTATTACTTCTTCTCTTCAATCCAAAAAAAACTTCAGAATATGAGCGCCGGGAGTACATTCACGGAATTGGGCAAGGACGCATTCGAGAGATGCTTAATCATCTACCCGGAGTATTCTGAGCAGGTAAAGATTGCTGGGATCATTTCTTCCTTTGACCAGAAACTCGAACTCGAACGAAAGCGCAAGGTGAAGCTTGAGCGAATTAAGAATGGGCTGATGGACGACTTGCTTACGGGCAAGAAACGCGTGACGGTGAGCTAAATGCCTTTTAATGAAGAAAATCTTGCAGAAACTCCGTTTGTGGAGAAGCTTCAAGCGAAGGGCTGGAAGTTTGTCCGAGCTGACGAGCTGGAGCGCGAGAACTTTGAGGAGCCACTGCTCACCCCGCAGCTTGTCCGTTCCCTAAAGAGGATAAACGGCTGGATGACGGATGCGGACGTCAGGCAGGTTATAAACGAGCTTAAGCTGCTCGGCTTTGGCATCGAGCACTCCAAAAAAATTCTGAGGCACCTCAAGGAAGGAGTTTACTTAAAATCGGAAAAGACCCGCGAGTTGCTAAGGGCAATGCTGTTTGACTACGAGAAAATGGAGAACAATGAATTCGTGGTTAGTAGACAGGTAGTGTACAGGCGGGGCGACAATGAAATCAGGACGGACATAATGCTCTACGTGAACGGCATTCCGCTTGTCAACATTGAATGCAAGAATCCGGCAAGTTTTTCGGGGTCCTGGCAAGACGCGTACAATGATCTAAAGGGCTATGAGAAGACGATTCCGGAGCTTTACAAATATGTGCAGATCGGCATTGGGGCAGAAAAGGAGGCACGGTTCTTCCCGATTGTTCCGTGGCAGGATCAGGTAAAGACAAACGGATGGCGCGAAGGAGACAAGGGCTCTCTTGATGCTACCGTAGAAATGCTGGCTCCGGCAGTCTTGCTTGACATCTTGAGGAACTATCTATTTTACAGGATGGAGTTCGGGAATGCTACCAAGGTAATCGCGCGGCATATGCAATATCGCGCAGCCGAAAAGATTGTGGCGAGGGTCAAGGGGTCGCTTCAGAAAAAGAGCGAAAAAAATCATGGGCTTGTCTGGCACTGGCAAGGCTCTGGCAAGACTTTGACAATGATCTTCGCCGCAAATAAGCTCTATCACGAACGGATGCTTGAAAACCCGACGCTGTTTTTTGTTGTGGATAGAATCGAGCTTGAAACACAGATATTCGATGAGATTTCGGCGCTGGATATGCCGGTTGCGGAGGTAATTGATTCTGTCGACCACCTCAGAAGCATCCTAAAGCATGATGGCGGTAAGGGACGGAGGGGGTTGTTCGTTGTCCTGATGCACAAGTTCAAAGCCGGCGAGTTTGAGGTACTCAAGAAGGAGCTCGAAGGAAAAGAAGGCGAATCCGTCCTGACTCGAAAGAATATCGTCGCATTCATTGACGAGGGCCACCGTACGCAATACGGTTTATACGCGGCACAGATGAAGGATTTGCTGCGAAATGCATTCTTTTTCGCTTTCACAGGCACGCCAATCTCAAACAAGGAGAAAGACACTTACCGAAACTTCAGTTATCCCCCGCAGGAAATGTATTTGGACAAGTATTTCATAACTGAATCGCTAAAGGACGGCTACACCGTCAAGATTGTCTACCAGCCAAGACTTGAAAAAGAGGTCCACCTTGACAAAAAGATGTTGGAGGGTTTCCTTGAGATAGAAAGCGATGAGATCCCCGGCGAAGAAAGGGACGGATTAGAAGAAGAAGTTAAGGCACGGATGAAAATCATCCCGCTCATCTTCGAAAATCCGGCGTTTATCGCTAAAATCGCCGCGGACATGGCCGGGCACTTCAAGGAGAACGTTGACGGTCGGTTCAAAGCGATGGTTGTAGCCGGCAGCAGAAAAGCCTGCGTTTTGTACAAACGCGAGTTGGACAAATATCTACCAAAGGAATACTCCGAAGTTATTATGACGTCTACGGGAAAGGCGGAGAAAGCAGAAGAGATAAAGGATTACGTGCGCGGGCTTGAGAAGAGATACGGCTTCGCCGACATCAACGATATCAACGCGGAAAATAAACGCAAATTCAAGGAAGAGGAATTCCCCAAGATAGTCATTGTAACGGATATGCTGCTTACAGGCTTTGACGTGCCGTCGCTGCAAGCAATGTACCTACACAAACCTTTGAAAGGACATAGACTCCTCCAAGCAATCGCAAGGACAAACCGGCCATATATGGGCGTAAAGGAAGCAGGTATCATCCTAGACTATGTCGGCATATTAAAAGACATAAAAAAGGCATTGCTGGCATACAGCAAGGACGCTGACTTCAAAGAGCCGGCTGAGAGTATCGATTCCCAACGGGTAGAGTTCGACCGACTTGTAGACGAAACGCTTGAGATTTTCAACGGAATCCCAAAAAACGTATACGATCGGAAGACGATGGACAACGCTATTCGAGTGCTGACCACGGTGCGCGGCAACAGCGAGCTCTTCACCGAGAAGTATAAGCGTCTGAGAAGCCTCTTCGAGCTACTCGGTTCGGATACCGCCAAGATAAAACGGTTCGAGAATTATTGTTGGCTTTCAGCGATTTACGCATATTACTCGAAGGCGGTACTCATGGAAGAGCCGGAATGCGAGCCGTATCTAGAGAAATATTACGCCAAGACGCTCAAATATGTCTATAAGACAACTCAAGTTCAGAAACTTGTAAACGACCTGCCAATAATCAAATTCGACGAAGATTACCTGAAAGAGTTAGAGAAGAAGATGGAAACGAAGCAGGAAAAAGCAGCTAATATCGTTTTCACTTTGAATAGGTTCATCCTTGTAGAACAGCATTCGAAACCGGCCTATGAAAGTCTTGCCGGAAAAGTTGAGAGAATCCTGAAATTATGGCAAGACAAAGCGTCAGACTTTGAGTCAATCTACCGCGAAGGGGCTCTAGTAATCTCGGAATTCAATGAACTCAATAGGAGACAGGACGAGCTCGGCTTTAGCGACCTGCAATATTCCCTGCTTTTGACGTTGGAAGAGAAGTTTAAAAAGAAGGGTAATACGCTAGTTGAGGACACGACGGAACTAAGTAAGCGCCTCGAAGAAATGATGTTCTCAGGGTGGAATTTCCAGCCCAGCGCAAGAAAGTCGGTAGACCGAGAAATCCGTTTGTTCCTCAGGAAGTATATGCGGGAATACGGCCTCAGTCTTACAGATCTTGAAGAACTCCACGAAAAAATGGTGCAACACGTGATCTCTTATGCCAAAGGTTAAGATAGACAACTTAGAAGTCCCATATTCGGTAGTCAACCGCAGCATACACTTCCCAAGACTCGAGTTCAGGACGGGCAACCTACTTGTCGTGCTCCCGAAGCACGGAAGGGAAGCGACGTCCATAATTGAAAAACACAAAAAATGGATACTGGAAAAAAGGTTGGCGATAGACGCAGCACTCCTACGGTCAACTGAAAAAAAGCTGGTCCAGACGCGGAGCACTGAAGATTTAAAAAAGATGGTTTATTCGCTTATAAGAGAGTTTTCGGCGATCTATGGCTTCCAAGTAAAAAACACATATTTCAGGAAAATGAACTCAAAATGGGCGAGTCACAGCTCGAAGGACAACCTCACGATAAACACCGAAATAAAGTACCTCCCGAGAACCAGTATAGAATACATCATTTACCACGAGATGGTGCACTCGTTGGAGAGGAAACACAACCCACGTTTCTGGAAAATAATTGAAAGACGATTCAAAGGATACAAAAAGAAAGAAAAAGAGCTTATGACTTACTGGTTCTTGATCCAAAATCACATCGGAAAAGGTGAGTAACTTGATACACAATATCGATAAACTGGAGAATGCTCAAAAAGGCCGAAACGTTATGGTCGATATGTTGGGCAGGGAGTTGCTCCGAGAGTTGGAGCGGGTCAATCTTCAGTTAAGTAGGACGTCTAATCAAGAAACAAAGAGGAACCGAGAAATTGGTGCAAACCGTCTTCGGCATACTCCCAACTGGATGATGGAACGAGAATGTGTGCGGGAAAACGGTTCCATGTGCATGGTGGTCGGATGGCAATAAATCTTACGCAGTACTGGGAGGATCTGGATATATCAATTAAAGATATTTCTGACGATGATGCCCAAATACAGAGTAGAATCATTGATAAACTCGCGAAGCGACTTGATGTCGACAAAGGATGGGGCAAAGTCATAAAAATCGTACTCGCAACAAATGCAGCGCCACGGACTGTACTCGCCGAGCTATACGCAAACGATAAAAAAGGTTTCTATAATATCTATGCAGTTGTTAAATTTGCAGAGAATATAATTACAAATAAAAGCTTACTCGGAGACCTTGCGAATACGGTACTAACCGACGGGTATCGCGAGACGCTCAACCTCAGACTAGACACTCCTGCTCCGCTAGCGTTCCCGTTATTTTTGACTAACCCGGAGTATCTGATAGATGTCTACTGCAAGGACACGATAAAGCAATCGAATCTTAGAGTTTACACATGTGAGAGCGCATCCGAAGATAACATCATCCAGTTGGGATTTGACAAGACGAGGATCCAGGGGATTTTAAACGATTTCGAAGCAAGTAAACGAAAAAATCAACGAAGACGTAACAGAGCTTGGTGGGTTCTTGCGGATAACAATAAATTTATCGTTTTTTTCAGGAGAGAAAAAAAAGGTCGAACGGCGGTTAGACGAGTCGACAAAAATCGTTTCATGAAAACTGCAGACCGAAAGGTCTTTATATTTTCAAAAGGGGGTAAACAACTTGAGCTCCACTCGAATCGAGAACCAAAACGTGCAATCAAGATTGCGAATTATATCGCATCTAGAGTATACAACCAGAACATCGAATACTCCGAGAAGATTGTTCAGGTACCGCAAGCTCATATCACTGGTTTTATAACCGCGATAAAACAGTCCCGCGTTCAGGTTCTCGAAATCCGCGTAATAAACGCCCCTTTGGACGGGTCTCCAGCAATAAATTTGCGTTCAAGCGGGGGCTCTCCGGTTAATAACGCGATAACGCAATTGGATCGTAAACAGATTAACTTGATATCCGATCCAACAAAAATCAAAAATGCTAGAATTAAGATAAATAACAAAGTTTTTAACCTAAAGTTCGAGCATCAACGGGATGGTGTAAAAATTACGTGTAATAATAAAGGGTATGGAGAAGATGAAAAAAGGAGCGTGGCAGAATTCTTTAACACGTACGGACAGTGACTTGATGGAACTTCCTATCCGCAAAGATTATTACGCCGAAGAAGGCGAGTCTGCAGTAGACCAACTTGAAACACTCGACTCGAAGAGAATCGTAGATACAGTACTTGAAGATTTTGTGTGCTGTCCTGACTGCGGAAACGTTTTCTTGGTTGATAGTGAGTTTAAGCGGAATGGTTCGGTCTCTTGTTGTAATAAGACGCTATTCATTAAACAAAAAAAGACTCGTAGACGGATTATTCGTCTTAACTATCAAGAAATTATAAGACTGATTTCAAATAAACTTGAAGAAGCGTTTGGCAAGCAACACATCACATTCGATAAGTACACGCGGGTATGGAAGATAAAAACGGACGGTAGCCAGATCGCAGTACTTATCCAGGATTTATCATCCGCCAGTTCGCTGCTTTTAAGCCCGGATGAACCGTTTCTTTGCGTGTACCTTGAGGGAGATAAACTCCCCTTATCTTCAGATATTACTTCTGGGTGGAGATTCGTGTATCTTTGTGATACACTTCTAGACAATAAAATCCAATTGCGATCAAGGGCCAACGCTTTAGACTATAATAAGACTGCGCGATACTCGCAATTAGAGTCGAAGTTTGATAGCTATCTGAAGAAGATAACGTATACCCAATTTGAGAAGGAATTTGTTCCTGCATTTATCGAAGGGATAAAGGAAAAGAATCCTGACCTGGAGAGGTTATACCTGAGGTTGGAAACTGCGAGCGCCACGTTCATAAACGCGAAACCAGTCATGATCGGTGGACCGGCGCAATCCGATTTCTACCTAATAAACCTTTTAGAATACCTGAAAGCAGGTCTAAGGCCTGAGAAGTTTGGAGAAGCAAAGAGGTACTATACCACCAAATTTACTTTCGGCGATTATAGTACCGCGATTGGACATTCAAACGATAAGGATGTACTCTTTATTGTTTCAACAAACAATATCCAACCCGAAGTTTGGGCGAAGGTTGCGGAACGGAGAAGCATTGAAAATCGGTATAAACACGTATTGCTCGATGCCGACGTTATACTCTTCCTGATCTATAATCTCGGACTTGAAAATATAATCACGTAGTTAATTAAGCCGGTTGTTATTGATTGAGGGTAAGTTTATCCCGTAACCGGTAGTCATCTCGTCCAAGATAAAAGCTTTCGTAGCTGACTTGGAAAAGATTTATGTTTACGGGTTTGTTTTCGGCGTTTGTTAGATGAATCCAATTCATGAAGAAACTTCATATTGTTCAACCGTTTGACTGCGGTGCGAGCTTCAGAAATCGCCCACTCTGCATCCGCTCGTGAAGTTTCGCTAGGGGTTATCACTTTATTGTTCTCGATATCAACATAAAGTCCCTTATTTTTTTTATAAAATAACTCTTTTGATAACGTCGCCCGGTATTTTAATGCCGGGCCGGTCCATGCTTGGATGTCGATTTTATTCGGTCCTTCTGAGGCATGCAATTCGGAGAGGATGAGGCTGAGCGGCGTTGAGGATAATTTTGCGATGTGGCTGTACATCGCATTTGAAGGATTTACGCTGCGAATGGCTTCCTTATCGGTGCTTGGAATCTTAATTTTTGAGGTGAGCTTACTTATTGGGAAAAGGAGTGGTTTATTGGCTTCTTCACAAGCGACGGCGGCTAACGCAAGAGCACTTCCGTAACTTTCTTTTTGATATAGGAGTTCAGCATCGGCGAGCAAGCACTTGGAATTGATCAGGCAAGCAGTGCCGAATTGTATCATTCGAACGAGGTCACCGAGTGCTTTAAGTAAGTCAGTCGATCCTTTTGAAGGGATAGCAGTTTCCGGTTCATTAACCAAATTATCGACCGTTCCAAATGATTGCTGCACAAGTTTTAAAAATATCGTAGATTTATAACGTTGGACTCGTATACATCTCAACAAGGGGCATGGAGTATCATTAACGTACCTCATCTGGCTTTGCACGCGTTTTGCTTACAGCTTCTGCAAGCCCACTCAGGAGGTTTATCCCATTTGTCTTCTTCTATCGCGCGAATTAATCGACTAAGAACTTCGTTTAGCTTGGCTTCTCCTTGCTGGTCAAGAACGACCTGCTCTCTGGCCGTGAAAAGGTCCGAATCCGAGAGGAGCGACTCAAGCTTCGTGACCCACTCGCCTTTCGCCTGGATACCGCAAAGTTTTTCGGATATCTCTTCCTTCGAATACGGAGTAATAAGCACTAACCCGGTCGCTGCTTTCACCCCCATCTGGCGGGCCATATACAAATATGATAAAATTTGAAATCTATCGCCATCGTGGACCTTTGGCTTTTTTCGGCCAGTTTTTAACTCGACTATCCACGGGGCACCAGCTTTGGAAAAAAACAAATCTGGTTTACCAAGGATGTAATACGGCTTACGGTACCCGCAATATACATAGAACTCATCCGGTTTCAACAAAGTCGTACCGGTATTCAAGCCCTCGATGATCTCTTGAAGCGTTGCCGGCGTGAAGTCGAGGCCGGAGGTTAAGGCTTCCTGAATCGCCGCGTGGGTGTCCGTCCCTTTCTTCATCGCTTTGGTTACTTCGGCTTCTCCGTCAATCCGCATTTTGAGTTGGATTGGGCAATATGCGAACGTGCTAAGATCACTAGCGAGGATGACTTCCTTTTTATCCGATTTCAACGCTCGAGTGATCCCAGCCTTGATATCAGCTATGGACGGGCATTTTGCCATTTTCATAACTCATTCTTCTCAGGCTAAATATATTGAACCGATAGCTAAGCCTCTAACGCGCATATTTATCGTAGACATCACTTTCTTAAATAACTCCTTGATACATCAATATGTTATGATTCCTGAAAAGTTCGTGAGACGTGCAACAATCAGCTATCTGCAGCGAAAGGGCTGGGGCAAAAATCTGCACGAAAAAGAAACACATGAACCCGGAGTCGATTTTACCGTCTACCACAACCGCTATTCCCGTAAATTTCTCGTTGAATGCAAAGGCGAAGCAAACCCGCGGTCTTTTAAATTCCCTAACTCCGGTAACGAGAATAGTTTCGTAGTTGCGTTAGGTCAAATCGTAAGCAGGATGGAAACGAATGCGGAATATTGGTACGGAATAGCATTCCCCGTAAGTTTTCGAGAAAGGGCAACACACAGAGTGCCGTGGAACTTCGCACGTAAAAACAGGCTAAAAATCTTTTTAGTGAATAAGGTCGGCAAAGTTGAAGAGATTGATTGGAAAGGACTCAAACAGATACAAGAACATATGTAGTCCTTGGGTGATCTTACGCGCAAGTCCGTGCAAGAACGTCTTAGCAAGCTGGAGCAACGTGTTGCATTGCTGGATAAGACGGAAGTCCCGTCAAACCCGGATTCGGTAGATGCGCTATTCCGACTTTTAGGAGCCGCATACCTCCTTCATATCGCAGGCGAACTGCTAACACGAAACCCCGAGCATGCCGGTTTTGATCAATTCTTGAGTAAATAATTTGACTGTGAAGTCACAGCTGAAAACCGGGCTAGCTTTTCACTCAAGCTACGAAATTTGAGTGATACAGTATTCGAAAGAGCGCTGGACGAATTTGAAAAGAAAAATAGTGATTAATCCAAATTCAAGGTTAATGTTTACGTGTCATCCGAAGGGAAACATCTTAGAGTTCCAGGTCTTAGCCCACATCAACAAACGCGACTGCTTCAAGGTTATAATAATAAGAAGCAGAGCAATTTTTTCTAATTAGTTCTAGCCGACTCGCTAGCCTTTCCGTTTCTTTCTCTATTCTGGCAGAAGTCATTCTCAAAAAATCATCGTCGACTTGCCTTGATTCATTTCCTCGTGCTTTCTTATGGTCCTCCATTTGCTGGTACAGTTTCTTTGTTTTGATCTTCGATGAATTACTAAGCGCATTAATCCTGATTTCATTCTTATATCTTAATTCGGACTCAATCTCGGATTTCTGGGTGTTTAATTTCGTTTCTAAAGCATCTCGCGCTACATTTAACGCGGAATCAATTTGATCTCCATTCAGTACGTTTCTCGGGTAATCCGCGTTTTGAAGTTCTTGTTTATTCCAATCGATTTCTCGGATATTCGTCTCATTCGATTTTAGGTTAACTAACACATTGGTGATCGCGCTTTCAGTTTTTATCCCTTCAAATCTGGTTTCAAACATGAATAGCAAGTAATTACCTTCTTTGAGACCAATATCGCCACCGTGTACACGAACGGAAAAAGTCTTTCGAAGGATTACCTCTAGTTCCGACGCAACAAACCTCATCCAGTATCCCGTCGGAGGTAACAACAAGCAGTCCGGGTGCTCATTAGTAATGCTTCCATCAAAAACTACGTTGATTACGCCGTCCGAATCAAGTAACGGTCTCAATTCGGAATATCCTTCTTCGTTGCCCAGTTTACGAGAAAAGGAATCAAGTTTCTCCCGCATAATCTTGCCGAGTCTAATGGTGTACGCACCGTCTTCTTTGGACTTTATCTCGCCGTCATTAACGCAATGCAAGTAATGGTTCGATAGATAAACCGCATTTTCTGGAGTTAAAAAGTCGTTTTGGTCCAAACTTGAAATCATCTTTGATAGGTACTCATCACCGATAATTGAAGAACGCATCCGGTCGAATTCTTTGAGTTGAATTTCTGCGTCTGCAACTGCTCGTTCCATCCTTGATAAAATTGACTCCTTTTCTTTGTCACTGAGTTCGAGTGACATCAGTGCGTTCTGGGCTTTCAAGAGATTATCTCCGATAATCGGCTCTAGAGCTCCAACCCCGTTTTCTACAAGTCGTATTCTTCTGTAGAGACGGTCATAAATCGCTTCGTCGATTGTTCCTTCGAGATACATGTTTGCTACGATGATCTTATCCGCTTTCTGTCCGAATCGGTCGATTCTGCCAATCCTTTGTTCTAGCCTCATCGGGTTGTAAGGCAAGTCGTAATTTATTATCGCGGAGCAGTATTGGAAGTCTAGTCCTTCTCCTCCTACTTCGCTTGAAAGGAGAACCTTAAAGTCGCCGCGTTTGAACGAGTCCATAATTTCGTATCGGCCACCCGGCCCTTCGTTGCTAATCCCGCCATGAATAAGACCAGTAGAGACCCCGTCCTCGCGCAGTCTTTTTTGGAGGTATTCGAGAGTCCTGATAAAAAAGGAAAAAACGATTATCTGGGTTGACCCTTTCTCTTTCAACATATTCTTGAGGATTTCAAGAAACCTTTCGTATTTCGTATCATTCTTTGATATGCTATCCGCTTCCATTACCAATCCTTCAAAGGTTTGTTTCACTTCTTCAGGTAGGGGCAAGTAACCAATCTCGCTGTCATCTTCGGTTTCTTCAGTAAAAGATTGTTCGTCGAAAATCGCCGAGTTATCCGCACACCATTTCAAGTAATCTTTTATTGCTGGTAAACAACTGCTCGCCATCCTCTGGTGTATATTCATAATGAATCCTAACGAGGATTTTGGTTTACCCCTAAGGAGGTACGCGTTTTTTATCGCTGCGAGGGTGTTCTGGTAGAAATTCATCTCTTCTGGGGATAATCGTACTGAGATACCGGCTGCTTCTCGATGGACTTGATGCTCGATTGCTTCGCGCTTCCTTGTTCTTGTAAACGAGTAATACAATGGGCTTAGGCATGAAAGATATCGTTCGTAATTCACCAATTCGGTGGCTGAGATGTCGTTCCCACTTCGAATCTGCTCTTCCAGCAAATGCACTCTCGGATTTTCTGAAATCTGAGATCCGATTACCGGGTCAACCTTAAGAAGTGCAAGTACGTCTATGAACTCATCTCGAGTCCCCGGCGCCTGGATCTTATCAAGCAGATTCCGTAACCTGTTGATTATCGAAGCAGATTCATGAAGAGATTGAAATGCAACTTGTTCTTGGAAAGCGACAGGGTTTAGGATATGCATCTGTTGGAATAAGTCCTCATTTTTTAGGTTCAGTGGTGTTGCCGAGAGAAGTAGCATCATTTCAGTCATTTCGCTTAACAGATTCCCCGTCGCATTGCTGTCTGTTTCGGGATTCCTCATGTGGTGCGATTCGTCGACTATCACCATCCCGAATAAGGGGCTACTTCGTTTTTCATTTAACAACTCAAGCAGCTTTCGATTTTCTTCGCTTCTCAGCAGTTGCAGACTCACAACCGAGTACAAGTACTTTCTTGGGAAAAAGCCGTCCTGTATTGTAGACTTCAATGCAAATCTAATCGAATCTCCGTCATGCAGATAAAAATCAAGACCAAAACGCTCCTTAGCCTCCTTAACCCACTTCATTCCTATCGCTTTAGGGCATACAATCAAGACTGGCTTGTCGTGCTCTAACCTCTCCCTCGCTAAAAGTTCAATAAGAATGATGCACGCCTCAATAGTTTTCCCTACGCCGACCTCGTCAGCGATGAATAATCGCTCATCCGAGTTGGGAGAAAGAAAACGTATCAACGGCTTGAACTGATGAGGATTAAACAACGTCCGACTCTGCTTGTAACTATAAATATTATTTTGTAACGGACGGTACAACTTAAACCAGGAGAAAAACAATCTAAGGTCGTCACTACCTCCGATAATCCCTGACTTTAATTCATCAATAACCTTCCTCTCGATGTCCTTTATCGGTTCAAGAAACTTTTCAGCGACAGTTCGGGTACAACCATCAAGTGTAATTTTATATGAAAAACTGTACTTCCCAGAGATCACATCGTTAATAGTACCGACTTTCATCGTAGGGACGTACAACACATTTTCCCCTTTAGCAAACCTTGGTTGCATATCCATTGGTACCATCAGTCCGCAGAACTCGTGTATATAATCCTAATAAACTCAATTAATTTGTTGAAGTGATTCTGGCTGTAAACTATCTCAGTGAATTTCGCGGGTTTTTCGTCCCTACCTTTCTGAACGTAACCCAGTTCTATTGGGATTACGTATCTCATTTCGCCTTCAACTTCTTGCGGGGTGTGATCACAATGTTTCTCTGCGAATTCGCGGATATTTGTAAGATCCTTGTAATCTTCGTTATTTTCAAGCAAAGCATTGCAATTAGGGCACGCGCAAACTAAATTTCCTTCCATTTCAGAGAATTTAGTGTCCTTTGTTTTCATAAGTCTATGGACTTCGAAGCCTTCCCCGTTCTCAGTAATTATTCGTTGTTTGCATATCTGGCAATACCCGCGGTATTCTGACCTAAGGAATTCCCGACCATCCAAAGGACCATGCCCCCGTAGCTTACCCGCGGTCTTAGGTCCCCTCTCTCTCCCGTAATTGTTCGGGTCATACGAGCCCCCATAATTCTTCCTCAACTCTTGTTCATCCTCGGGCGATATTGGTCGCGTCGGACTCTCGCGTCCTAATCCCGTCGTCAGTTTAGCTCCTTTTCGTCCTAAGGATTTTTCAAATTGTCCGGCAGGATTTTTTTCTGGCGGTAAGCCTTGGGAAATTTCTTCATCGTTATCCACTTTGGCGCGTAATTTTTTTGCACAATCTGGGTCTTTTTTCATCATTTCTAGGAGCCACAGTTCGTCTTCATTACCTGTCAGTCCGAATTCCTTAGCCTTTTCGATTTGTTTTGCTTTCTCAACTTGTTTCTCTTCGGATTCTGGCTTACGCATCCCCAATTTCTCGGCCAGTATCTTTGATCCGGAATTGTCTGTATCCAGATCGTCATTTACATCGGAAAGACAGATTTCACTTGGAGTATGAAATTCTCCGTTCTTGTCCGGGATCCATTTTTTTTCCGATAACGCCCTTCCGGGTCCTGAAAAAGTATCGCGGAATGTATACGAAGCGTGTACATATTGTTTTGTCCCATATTTTCCCCGGATTGTCGGAGAATACTTTAAAGCCAAATCCCAAATAATCTTAGCTCGTTTTATTGTGATGTTCGACAATGCACTGCTCAAGTTATCAATATCAAACAGAACATCAAATCCATCCACCCCGATTGAATGAGATCCCTTTCCATCCAATGCGCGATTGGGTGTATACCTAATTTTTATTTCAGTTAAGCATCCTAACATCACCAAGTCATCTTTTCCTGCAAATTTTGAATATCCAGGATCTAGGTAATACGCATCGCAACCTTGGTAGTAATCCATAAAGTAGGTGTCCTTCTCGGTATACGGTTCTAGCAAATAGACTTTTTCCGGGGCAACCCATTTTTTTTCTGCAGAAGAAGCAGGTATCCCCAAAAGGAAGGAACCGTGTTTTAATTCATCGGCAAGGACCTTTCTGTCGTCTCCTACCGATTCTCGCAATGCGATAATAATTTTTTCGACATCCGCTATATTTTCTTCTGAGGTTATCCCTTTCGGGTCTTTATATTTTGGGAGAATTTTATTTAGTATATAATCCTTCGGATTCGGTAATTTTACACCCAACTCGGTCAAAAACTCAAGCGCCCGATGGTTACTGGTAGCAACATCCGAAACCGTAGGGAGTTCTCGAAATTTTTTATCTGGCCTCGGTAAGAAGACTTGGATATCCCAGAAGTAGTTACCTACAAACGGGGGTACTGTCCGTCCATCGCACAGCTTGATTATCGGATTATTTAGAAAATGGATCTGTTCCGATGTATATGGTTGAAACGCTGATTTTTTCCAAAGGCTCCTATTATCTAATAAGAGCGAATAAAAGCGTGAAAACCATTCTTCTGGCTGCTTTTCTAAAAATTCTTTGTTTATCTTTCGGGCGAACTCGCTTACGTCAAACTCGTTTATGCCCAATTCATTTTTTAGATATGCGAACAGGGCGGGCTGCCGGTCCTTCGTGATTCGTTCGTCCAGCCACACCGGATTCTGTTTTTTTGTTAGTAATTTAAGATGAACCGGATTCAGCAGGTCTCTGAGAGCACCAGTTCCGATGACCGAATTGGACGCATTTGAGTACGAGCCATCGTTTGTAGGTAATACGTCTTCGTTACCAAGAACCTCCTTTACCTTATTAAAAATCGGAGAGAACCGTTCCGCAGGCGGATCTTGGTTTAAATCCGACATTATGAAACTTTCGGATTCAATTGGAAGTACATTAAGATACCCTACATCCAGCAATTCCATTTTTCTAATCTCAGAGATACTCGTGGCTACTAATTCTGCTGTCTTCTCGATTATCAGCTTATTCCGCGGTTCGTCTGTGATCCCTTCTCTCGAAGGTGTGGTGAGGTACCGCGCATTAATCAAAAATTTTAGATGCGTTTCGCACTTTGTTGGAAAAAGTGAATACACTACCGAATTGCCGACTTGTACAATCTGTTTTTTCCCATCTTTACTTGCCGCGAGCTTATACGCGATCTGAATTAAGTTATCGCGGGTCTGTTTGTCGTCATCTAAAAATGTATTAAAGACTATCCACTTCTCTTCTTTATCCGAATCCTTATCTCCCTGCTCAAAAGACCTGCGCGTAATCGAGATTTCATCAATTTCTTGATCAATGCGGATGATATTCTTGGTATACTCCGCGACGGGGGTACGAATTTCATCAAGATTTTGGATGAATAAAAGACTTCTCAAAGGAATTTCCTTCAGCTCTTTGCCTACACTTTCAAAAGGGCTTCCGGATTCGCTTACTTCACTAAGGTCTTGATTAAACGGGATTACGATGAGAGTTTCATCTTTCTCGATCTCTTTTTGCCGGATTGCATAAGGAAGAAGATAATCTGTGATTACGAACGATGCGTCGCCGCTATGTATCTCTGGGGATTTTGTGTAATAGAATACCGACTTGAAACCCGCGCCCCATCTCCCAGCTTGCGTTGGGTCGCCTTCTTTAGTGCTCTTCCCAACCGAACAAATGCTTTTAATATCCTTTTCATCGAAGAGGATGCCGTTATGTCGTATAGATAATTCATCCCGGTTTAACTGTAAACGGATATAACATCTCCTTTCGGGTTCTTGGGCTTTCGCTCGTGCGCAAGCGTCTTCAGTATTTTGAAGAAGTTCATAGATGAAATGCGTTTTTTCGGTATACTCATTTGCCAGTATTCTACAGGAATTAATCAAAGCCTCTGGCATGCGACCTTCTTTATTCATCATCTCTTGTCGGATCTCGGCGTAAAATGAATCGTAATCTGTCATTCAATCACTGCCGCTCACAATAGCGCCAGTTTTCCCGCCAGCGTTATCTCGAATTCTTCGTTCACGTACCCCGCGTCTTTCAGCTCTTTTAGGTGTTGGTAGAGCATTCCGGGGGTTCGTTCGAGTTTAGAGGCGATGTCCGCGATAGAACGGCCTTCGCGTTTGGCGATTTCTTCGAGGACTTCGCGTTTTGAGGTTGAGATGCCATAGCTGAGTTTTGGTAGTTCAACCAGCGAGTTATCCGCAAGGTTGTTGCAAACGATTTTCTCTACGAGTTCTGGCCTCGCGTAGCAGCCGTACAGGACGCCTTGAGCAAGCAGCTTCCATCCGCCCGAGACGTTCACGATTGCGCGGCCTTTGAGGCCTTCCAGGAGTTTTACAGCGTCTTTGGCGATTGAGAGCAGATCGCAGTCGTCTACTTTTAGGGTTTCTATAGCGGCAACCGAGCCGTAGAGTTGTTTCACTTTCGCCAGGTCCGGCTCGACTTTGGGGAGTGAGTCTTTCGCGACGACTAAAACGATTTTTGTAGGCGAGTAGGCGTGCGCTGCTGCAACAAAGGGCTCAAACGAGTAAAACGTTGAGACGAGAGTCACGCCACCCATGACGCACTATTTTGTGGCCGTTAGGTATTAAAGCATAAGCGATTTGGTTGAGCGGTGCAGGAATTTGCTTAAATATCGGCGGTGGGCTCAATGTGCACACTGGAAGCATTTTTTCGTCGTTGGGGTGCCATTTTTTTCTCTTGTGCGTTGCTCCCCGTCCATCTACTCCGCTTCACTAAAGGACTATGCTTATATAGTAAATAGCTTAACAACTTAGCGGTTGGGTGAAATTATGGG
>Ga0247841_10006445_pt1 | contig 18081 bp, 4 predicted proteins | sample LaCruzMarch2015__2_FD_192410 | JGI IMG/M metagenome (GOLD analysis project Ga0247841, IMG submission 192410) | Freshwater microbial communities from meromictic Lake La Cruz, Castile-La Mancha, Spain - LaCruzMarch2015_18m | ecosystem: Environmental > Aquatic > Freshwater > Lake | place: Spain... | reverse complement strand
GGCCTATCCACTGATGATGATAGTGGTTCTTCTGGTAGCTCTAGTTCTTCTAGATTACTTGGAGACATTAATGGTGATGGAATTGTTAATAGTCAAGATTTGGGTGAATTGCTTGGTAGCTGGGGTGTTTGCGTTGGGTGCCCTGCGGACCTTGATGGTGATGGAGTTGTTAGTAGTCAAGATTTAGGTATATTGCTTGGCAACTGGACTGTCGGATCAAGTACTTCTAGTCCGTGTGGCATGGGCGACTGGGACTGCGATGGAAGAATAAGCGATGTTGACTTTGCAGCTTTTTTAGCTTGTTTTGAGTCTCCCCAAGGAGATTGTTTGGCAAAATTTGACTTTAATGGTGATGGTAGAATTGATGCAAGTGATGCTCAAATAATGAGAGAAATGTATTGCCGAGACAATAATTGTTTTGGAAGCTCGTCTGGATCATCTGGGTCGTCTAGTTCTTCTTCTGTAGACTTGGCTGTATATACTAGTGTCATACTTATTAGGTTAGAACCATCTATTATTCTACAACTTAATCTGCCCACAATTCAAGGTTGGAGATTGGCTATAGTAGAAGATGGTGGTCAGCGCAAGTTAAGATGCTATCTTATCTCATCAACTGGCGTAACTTTTTCAACCATATTTGATATTATATTAAATAATAAGTTTGTATCTGATCTGGCGAAAGAAATTAACTCTATCAACGGAGTGTATGCGCAGGTGATAAGTGGATCTTATCTGGCAAGTTCTGAAGGCTTGGCTATTCAGGAAAATCAAACATATCTTGCGAGTCAGTCTGCAACGCTTTATCTAGATGATCCAATTGTTAATTTTGTTGGCTTTGATAATCCATTTAGCATAATATCAATTGATTCAACTGTAAATTCTTATGAATTAATTGGCTCAAGTATTAAACACAATTTTGGTCAGTACAATTCGTATAGTTCTATAGTTGCTTCTGCTTTACTCACAAGCACCATAGGAGGCAGTTCGTCATACCTTACAGTAAACGACCCTGCTGGGATTATGAATCAATTTAAGCGTGTTTCAATAGATGGTGAATTAATTGACATTAATTCATGGTCTGGGAATACCGCAGAAATAGGTCAGCGTGGAGTTGAGGGAACTGCCAAGAGATTCCATGCCTTAAACGCTAAAGTGTTTGGTATGACTGGTCAAGATTTGTTTGATGATAATTTCTATATAGATCCAAGTTCAGATTTTTTATACCAATATCGATGCGTTGTAATAAGAAATATATATAAAGATGTTTCTATCGATGACCCTCAGATTGTTGTTGATAGTTCCGTAGGGCAGTACTTGTATAAATTGTCTTTTGCTTTTGAAGTACCTGCGAATAAATACATAAAGCTAAGTGGCCCTCTAGGCAGTGGCAATCAATCAATTGATATATCTAGCGAAAGTGTATCTAGTTATATTCTTGATGGAAGATTAGAGTCACTGGTTGGAACTATAGTAAAGTTTACAGAGTCATCTGGAGCGGTGGCGTATAGAGTTATAGATTCAGTTACATCTCAATTTATAAATTTAGATCAGCCTTTACCTAAATCTGTAAATCAATATTCAATCATAGAAATATTACCTGGTCCAGCATCCAGTAGTTATCAGGGCAAAATTAGGCCTCAATTCTCAAATAGAATAACAAGTTTTATAAATTCTGAGAATTTGAGCGATCTTACTCTCTCAAGACTTTCTAATAATATGTCCAGGGTAATCAGTTATAATGATCTAATATATCTATGGATTAAACGTGAAGTTCCAAAAAATGCTAGAATAGCTTTTGAATCAGCGCTGCCATTCAAAATTAAATTTAAAATAAAATGAGCACATTACGGCCAGAAGAATATTTGTTAGTAGAATTTAACAATTTTCCTATTGTGGAATATGGTTCAAATACCAATTTATCATACGATGGAGATGGTGATATCGAGCTTTTACCTGGCGTTCATGATAAAAGCCTGCTGATGTCTAAGAGTGGTTCATTTCGCCTTACGGCAGACTCTAGATATAACAATTTTAGAAAAGAATTTTCTGTTGGATTTTGGTTGAATTCTGTATCATTATCTGATAAAATAATAGGTGAAAATATTTACTCAGCCGTAATGCCGCTAGTGAGTATTGGGCAAGCAACTTTGCTTGAAGGCGAGTACGATTTAAGAGAAGGTCTATTCTGCATATCAGAAAAATGCGTCTTTAAAAATTTCAATCAATTAGTTTTTACTATACTTGGTCCTAGTGGTGGTAAGCATGAGTATGAAAGTGAATTGTATGAGGCAGGTATTTTTAACCATTTCTTACTCTCAGTTAATTCTGAGACAAAAGTTATTGAACTATATATTAATGGTGTAGAATCTATATTGACTGCAACAATTAATGGAGAAGTACCGGTAATTTTAGGAACACCTGGTTCATCTGATTTTTTAATAAATCATTCTATTGTTGGTGATCAAAACAATTTTGAAAGAAATTCTGGATTGATTGATGATTTATTCGTAATATCTCAGGCGGTAACCGAGAATTATAAAATATCTAAGATCATATCTGATGGCTTTGCCTCATATATAAAAGAGACTTCTGGAAATATTTCTGAGTATATTTTTGAGGCTAAAATAAGTTTTTCGCAAAAAACTAATATAACTCCACCAGTTACAGCAGTTGATTCTACTACAGGAGATATCATAGCTGGAACACAAGACGGTTTAGTCCTTAAGGGAGATTCTGGTTATTGGAATAAAAAATATGTATTGTCGCGTAGTTCTGATTTAAATGATTTAAAGATAAGTTATGCATATCAGTCTGGATCAAGTAGCAGCTCTGGATTTGATGATGGAAAGATAGACCCAGGGAGCGGTTTAGTACTTATAAATAATGGTCTTATTATAGGATAATATGATAGATACAATAGAAATCAAAATTAACGGTAAAGACTTTATTGGAATGCCTATTAAGGTGCTTCCTAGTGGTTTTGTTGTGTCATGGAAATACTTGCCTGCTCAGGTTACGCAGCAGGGCTATGAAGTTAGGCTTGGTTCTTTTAGCAACGGGCTTGGCACAGACGGATTTGTTGGAAACATATTTTCGTATAACGCAGTAAATCAAGGTCGTCAAAGTTATGCATTTTCTCCAAGTACTAGTTTGCCTAGAAGTCGTGAAATATATGGTCAAATTAGATTAGCTGATCAATTTGGAAATTTATCTGCTTGGAAATATTTTACTACATACGCTAACGATCTACCTCATATAGTGAACACTAGCTTTAATCCTAATCCTAGTATATCTAATGGAATATCTTTATCCGTTATAAAGCCCACTGAAGATATTATGGTTAAAGTAAGGTGGTATCAAAACGGTAAATTACAGTCTTATTTGGATGATACTTTTAATGTTCCATCTCGCAATATAGAATATGGTGACTCATGGCTTGCTCAAGTTATTCCATATGATGATTTAGAAAATGGTTTTGCTACAGATATTGGCCCTGTAAGTATAGCTACGCCTGATATATCTGGATCTGGAATTCAAATATTCCCTTCCCTTCCAAATCCAGATGATATACTTGAAGTCAGATATGATTTAACAAAAAATGGGTTAGTGGAAAATTCTGGTGATGAATCTATCGTCCGTTGGTATGTTAATGAGGTTGAGGCTACTGGAGTTACAGGTTCTAAGTTTGCGCGCTTAAATATTCGTCCAGGTGATAAGGTTCATGTGAGAGTGGATACAAATTGGAGTGGTTTCGACGGCACAAGTTTGGTATCATCTTCAGTTATTATACGTCCATATAATCTTCAACTAAAATATTTGGTAATTAATGGTGCAAACGATGCTGGTGGAGTATCATATGATTCAGTTAACGCTTTCTGGTCAGTTTCAGATAATATAAAAAATGAAATAAGAGCATTTACAGTAAAAGTTGGACACGCAGAGGGCGGAGGTTCCGTGTATGCAACTGCAGTGTTAGGAAGTACGTACAGTCTCTTTTTGCCACCAAATACTTTACGTAAGGGGATGGACTATTATCTATCGATAGCTCCAGTTGATGCATCTGGAAACATAGGATTGTACGAAACAATATATTTTAAAACTTTTGGTAATACTTGGCTCGATAATGTAAGTGCACGAAAAGGTTATACGATACTTTTAAACTTGAAGTGCAATCCTGTCGATCCAGAAAAAACTCCATTGGATGTTCTGTCTTTAAATGTTTCTGACGGAACTAATTCATATGTTGTAGATTTTTATACAAACTTTGTACGCATTAACGTTGACTCCCAGACTAAAATACAGTCCCTCGTTGACAATACTGTATTTAGAAATTATATTATATCAGTCTTTAATAACGCCATATTTATATACGTAGATGGAAAACTTGTATGCAATTACGATAATCTTAGTCAGTTGACTAATGATATATCACTTACCTTAATTCCAAGAGGGGGCAACGGAGATTTGCGTTCTGTTGTCTCATACATTAGACTAGGACTAGATAGCGCCTATCATTCTAATAGCTCTAAAATTACTGAACTTACTAGTTTTTCAGAAATTATTGATTTACCAAATGCAATTGTAAGCGATATTGAGCATACGCCAGATGGCGTATTGATAGGAACCAAAGATATATCAGGTGTTTATTCAAAGATATACAATTACAATCCATCAAAAAAGAATTATTATTTTGGAGTAGAGTCCATCGCGCTGTCTTCTTTTGTGGTAAATAACGTAAATTCTTCTCCCAATAATGAATCTTTTGCAGTTTCCACAAATAGAGGGGCCTCCATATTTAAGGGCGATCCACTTATAGGGTGGGACTCTAGTGTAGAATTTAGATCTCTTGCTGATTTATCTGCTAATAATTGGATTTCTTTTTCTTCATCTGGTAATGCTGGTATTTCAATATCTTCTGATGGTCTTTTAATATCAAATGACTTTAAAACAGTAGGCAGACTTTCTACTATAAAAAGAAATAATCAATTAGAATATCCTGCTCTTTCTTTCAAAGCAATATTTACAAATGATTTTTACATATCCGTATCAGATGGATATTTCCAGATTAAATCTGATGGTAATGCTGATTTGATTGAATATAGTATAGAACTATTAGGCTATACAGTTTCGGAATTAGTTTCATATGTAAAAGACTTACCAGCTTCAACAGATGGACTATCTTACATTCGTGACTATTTTAATATTGAAATATTAAATGGGTCTGGCGACGAGGGAGCTTCTGGATTAATTGTCATGACAAGCTTAGGATCGACGGCTTTAGAGTACGTTGTGTACATTAATAACGCCGGAGAATCAGTTGATCCATACGCTGATGCTTTTCAGACATCTTATACAGGTGGTAAGTCATACATAGCCCATGATTCCGCTGGTTCTATTTGGTATGATAGTGCTTCATCTGACAGGGGTTATTCTATAGAGCTTAATCTAAAAATATCTCCTATAGAAGACAGTTTGCGTCCTATCGAAGGTAAGGCTCCTGATTTATTTGGAATGTACGTCAATGATGGAAGCTTTGAGCAAGAGATACAGCTGTATAGTGACAGTATATTTATCAGTAGGTTGGGTAGACGTCTTGCAATAGATTTAACAGATTTTACTAATTTAAGATTTAATGGCCACAATGGTCAGATGCAGATCTGGAAAAAGTCATCTACTGATCGTGATTATTCTTTATTGGGAGATTTGTCTCTCACTAATATATCAAAAATGTCTAGGAACGCCAAAAAGCATGTGGCTGTAGTAAGTAATGACGTTCACTATTTAATGTGGCTTGAGGAAAATGGTGATTTTGACGTTATAAAATATTCCACATCTTCTGACGGTATATCCTGGGATGTAGTAAAAACAGTACCTGTATATAATATATCTATAAGGAATATTGATTTAGCTGTTGATTCTTCTGGGATAATGTTTATTGCTTATGAGGCGTTTGGTTTTGACCATTCTGATATCTTTATTCTTTCAAAGAATGAATACGGATGGAGCACGCAATACAATGTTACTAATGACAGGGGCTCATCCATGCAGCCAAGGCTATTCGCTGATGAGTCAAATAGTATTCATCTTATTTGGTCTGATTCGAGAAGTGGCATATACGAGATTATGCACTCTTATTTAGATGGATATTCTCGCGCTTGGATGTATGCTGGTGCTTCTGCTCAAAGGGTAAGCTCTAGTAATTATGGATCTCATTCTCCAGCATTAACTGGAAGGTCTGGCAATATATTTGCTGTGTGGACTGAGAATGGAACCAATGGTGGTTCTCAAGTAAAAATATCAAAATACGATATCGTACAAGGTAAATGGGCTGGGCAAGGCGGTCTTTCTGTGGATATTGTTGTAAGTGATGCTGCTCAAACAAGAGCCGACAGTGCAGATGTAGTTGTTGATAAGGATGGATCTATTCATATAGTTTATCATGATCTGCTTAATGAACATTTCAGAATCATGCATAGAAGCTGTTCTGCTAGTTTAGATTTTTCTCAAATACCATTTCCAATAGTTGATCTAAAAGAAAAAACAGATTCTGTAAGGCCAAAAATTTCTTTGGTAGATTCTTCTGGAGATCTTATTATTTCTTGGAACAAAGTCAATCAATATTCTCCTGTGACATCTAGCATACCAGAATATGACATCAATGATCCTTATGTTCCTAATATATTTGTTGAAGAAAATACAAGTTTTTCTGGTAGCACTGGAGTATTTTTTGCTAGATGGTCAAGACAATACCGGCTGTGGCTTTCTTCTGGAAGTAAGGTTTCTACTGCAGATGGAGAGCTCGGAGGCTTTGATGTCGCACTAAAGATAGACAATGTATATCCAGAATTTGGTGTTGCCATGCCAAAGATGCTTTATCCGCGTGCTTTGATTGGCCTTTTGATTTCTGATATAGAGCTTAATGGCCTAAGAAGAGTCTTTGCTTATGAGTTAGACACATTACTACCTTATCGTTATGTGACTTATGACAATAAAGACCCATATTCTTATGGGCTTTATCCAATAAGCGACTACGGTCCAAAGAAGAGTTTACTTATTGGAGACGCTAGCACTTATGTGTCTGGCGCTATGTACATAAAATCAGTAAAGTACTCAGTAAGTGGAAAACAGATCCCCTTCTCTTATAGAAAAGTCGGTTACTTAACCCATCTAATGTCTTCAGACCCGATAGTAAAAACTTTTGTTTCTGATGATGGAGACGCATGGCTAATCAATAAATCTGGATTTTATTATTACAATTTTGCAGTAGATGATGTTGCAAACTCTTGGGCTTCTGAATTGTGGTCTAATAATAATCTAAATTATATCATTGGATCTTCTAATTCTTATAGTATTAAAGACGCATTTATTGATTACTTTGGTAATTTGTATGCTGTTGTTATTATTGGTTCTAATGTTAAGATTCTAGTTTCATCTGACCATGCCAGATGGTTTGAATTGAAGATTAAAGATTTCACTTTAGATATTTCTAAAAATATAAAGATTGCTTTTAATGGCAGAAGCAGCATGGTTGTTTCTCAAATTGGAAAAACTGCATTCATAAAAAATTACATACAAGTATTTAGGGATAAAATTATAAATTCATCTGCATCTATAACAGGTGAGAATGCTGCTGATTTATTGGCAATAGAGTTAACAGCTTATGCATTTAGTGTTACCCCTGCAATATCTGGAATTTTGGACATAAACCATCTTTCCTTAGATGAAGTGGATAATATATTCATATCAACAAATCTTGGTTTATATTTTGGTCAAATTTCTAACATTACGTTGCTTACAAGACAAGACGGTATGCCAAGTGATATAATCAAGTCTGTATATCCAATTGATCCATATACTAGATTGTGCACATATGAAAACACCATTGCTTATATGAATGGCTCTATATTTGATGAAGTGCCACTGGTGGCTTCTTATCCTATATCTTCTGTAAACGGGATAGTGGCTAGAGATCAGGTAGCAAGAAGATTTGAGGCAGGAAAGCTTATTAATTCTTTGACCTATGGCGACTATATACTTACCAGCGGTAAAAATGGATTAATAGTTAGGTTCGATGGAGATCCTGTCCTGGGTCGCCGCTTGCCAGTTAGTGCGTTTTTTGGAGCAGAGCTTTTAGACGTTATCTCAGCAGGTGATGCAAGAAACGTGCAAATTAAAGAAATGAAGTTTAATTTGCCAGATGAAATAAGAAATGATCCCAAAATAAATTCATATCTTGTGGAAGTATATTTAAATGGAAATCCAATTACTAGAGGTTATGAATTTAGTGCAAAGGAGCAGGTCCTTTACTTCTTGAGTTCCTTGCTTTCAGATGACGTTGTTACATTTAATTTGAGAAGTGATTTTAGAATAGATAATGATTTTGCGCAAAATGGTGCAGAAAAGATAGCATTTGGCGTAGAAGATAGAAATATCAAGATGATATCCTACAATAGTAATCAATCTTATGCAGTTATATTTGGAGCTAAAGACTATATAGCTGTTAAGGATCCAAAAATTAGTTTACCATATGATGAAGTTGTGCTTGACAGGAAGCCGCCTCAGGGCAAGGTTAAGTTTATATCTCAAACGGGACCGGACTCTATTATTTTGGGTATTGATCAAATTTTAAATAATGAAATACCATTGCCATATGACGAAGCTAGCGGTATAGCTTCAATGATAATTTCAAACTACAATAACTTTACAAGTGATGGAGCTGTTCCAGTTGAGCCTGTTCCGTTCAGGTCAATAGTCGCACATGACCTAATTACCGCGCTAAGCAATAATACTATTATTAAAGAAACTGAATTAGACAACTTTTCTAAGTTGTTTAAGTTTACAATGCCTAATTCGGTTGAGAAAACTTATGTAATTACGTCTTCTCCGATTAAAATATATGAAAGATCTACTGCTGGAATTGTTTCTGATATACCTGTTATTACTCTAGAAGAAGGTAGTACGGATTATGAAATCGGTTTTGTACAAAAATTTGGAACATCGCTTATTGTTGGGACAAGGTCAATTAGCGGATTGAATGCTGGCAAATTGTATAAGTCAAGCGATCTAGAGTCATTCGAAATAATTGCAGTTCTTCCTGGGAGTGGAGCTACTTCTGGATTTATTTCTTCCTTTGATCAGTCTTTGTATATAGGTATAGACGGATCTATGTCTAGCGACCCATCTGGTTCCATAATAAAATATGACGGCTCCAGTGTTACTACTTACAAGACTAGGCTTGATAAGTCTGTTACATCCATATCAGGACTAGAAAGATTCCTATATGCTGGAACTTATAGTAGCGGCTATATTTACAGAATAGACCTTGCATCTAACGTGGTTGAGATTGTACATGCTGATGCATCAGGAGAGGTTATGTCTATAGCCGTTTTGGGTGTTGGCATATTCGCTGGTGTTGCAGAAAACGGTACTATAATAAGAGCTAAGAATAATGATGCTGGTTTCATACAGTCATTTAGGACAACTCCATCGGATGTGCAATTGCTTAAAACTCTTACGCTTTCAAATGGTTCTGTAGTTTTATTTGCAGCTGTTGGAAACAAATTATATAGTTTCAGAAATACATGGACTCTTGAAGGCAATGCGCTGTTGCCAATCAAAGACTTTATTGTAGATGAAAATGGCACTATTATATATTGCTCTGCTAAACAAATAAAGTCTGTGCAGTCAAATACTGCATCGGTAAGAAAAGTGTTTGTTAAACTAATAGACAACGCTGGCAATGAAACTGACATACGCTCCGCTCCCGATGCAACTCCTGTTGACGGCTATAATGACAACTTAACTCTTACACTAACTTCTTCAGAATTAAAAACTACATATCTTCAGTCCAAGCTGCTTGAAGTAGACGCTGAAGGTAGAATATCTTATAGTATAAATGGAGACGCTCCGTTTTATGCTGGCGAGAGAATATTGAAAGAAACAGGAGTGTATTATTCTGATATTTTCAATGGAACTACTGGACATGTTTCATGGAACAGATTTGCTTGGCAGGGATCTGCTCCTCTTGGAACATCCATAAAAATGTATATAAGAGTTTCTGATTCTCGCGCAGTTATTGATAGTGCACCTTTTAATTTAGAAATAGATCAGACACAAAATGATATTGATATATCTTTCTTGTCTGGTCAATATTTGCAGATTAAAGTTGTCTTAAGTTCAACTACAGATATCAGTCCATATGTTTCTAGAATAGTTATAACAAATAATGCAGGAAGTGCAAGTCACTTCTTCACAAATACGTTCCCGCTTCCTTCAAATGTAAGACGTGGAATCATTACTGCAGAAAAGCAAGTACCTGTTGGTGCAGATATTTTGATAGGTGTTACTGGAGATGATTCAACTGATTTCTCACAGTATCAGATTGTTCCAGAGAATAGAATATTTACATTGGATAGCAGCGTTCAGGGAAGTAAGTTGAGAGTCGGCTTTAGATTCATAACTCCACAGTCAGTGTCTACGAGTGCTTCTGGTCAAGATGTGGGCACTGTAGAGGGCATGGGAAGTATATTGTCTAATTCAGTTGCTTTTGATTTTTCTAACGACACTGGAGCTTCTCGTTTAGTAGACTTCAAAGTAGAGTTCTTCGAAGATGCAAATCTATTTGTAAAGAAGGCTTCTTTTGATTCAATGTCTTCTTCAGAATTATTTAGAGTAAATGGTAACCCATATCCATCTGGTGGCGGTATTTCTGTGCCATCTGGATTTGAGTATAGGATGCATTTCATTCCATTTGGCGCAGAGCTATCATGCGACATTACATATTATGTAAAGGTTTCTCTTATAGAGGGAGGCATGATATCTCAGTACGGAGGCATATTGCCTTTCCGTAAAGTTTGTGGGGTTAATTTTATTAACAATATCGTATTCAATTACGTAAACTCTCAGGATAGTTTGCAAGATTTGCATTTTGAAATATCTTTCTATGAAGATGAGCAGCGTAAAAGACTATTCAAGACAACCTCATCTCAGATTAGGTTTCCAGGATATAATTTTTTAGCAGATTTCTTCCCTTATCCAAATAATGGTTTATTCTTAGAACCTGGCCAGTCTTCTGCGATTAGCTTGAATTTTAATTCCGCTGCTTTGCTTGATTTTGATCAAACTAAAACCTATTATGTAACGGTAAGTTACTTTGATGTTAATAGCCCAAATGCTTCGAAGAGCGTGGAGTCTATGAACTTTACATTTAAAGCCAATAGTATTGACTCTACTATTGAATGTGGAGCTATAGCTGGAGTCCCTGTTTTAAATGGATTTTCTCTTATGTTTGAGTTAGAGGATGGAAGACTTATTAAATTTAACTACTTATCATAATGCCATTTTATACTGACAAATTCAAGTTGCCGTTTTTCTCTCGTGGAGAAACGTATTCTGCATCAAGAGATCGTCAAAGATTTGAGATGATTGATGAAGAGCTGTCTGCTATTTCTTCACTCATTGGAACCGGAGTTATAAATGGAATGGCGGTTTCTTCTTATAGTCAAGATACTATATCTGTTTCTGAAGGTGTTTTTTGTATACAGGGCCGCATGTATGTGAATGCAATTTCTCAAAACATATATATTGATAGTAAAGGTGTTAGTTATGTTTGGGCAAGTACTGGTACAAGTTCTGGTGTCATTTATGGAAACGTGAGTAATATAACTGAGCTTAATTATATCGATTCTTCTGCTGGTAGCCCGGTATCTTCAGTTAATTTTGAGTCGATTAGCCCGTATGCTGTTAAAGTGAAAGTATCTAGTGCTTTACCTGCAGATATAAAAAGAATAAATGTTTTTAGATCTCTAGAAAATTTATTTTCTAGTTCTAGTCAAATAGCTGTAATCAATGCTCCTGATTTATTATATGAAGATGATTCCTTGACCCCTGGTAATACTTATTATTACTGGATGATCAATGAGGACATAAATGGCTTAGAATCTGAGGTGTCAGATGCTTTTGCGTATGTATCTCCAATGGACATGTCAATTCCAGATGCTCCTAACGGCGTAAAGCTATACCCTGCTCATCGTAGTATCGAAGTTGTATGGAACGCTGCTTCTAGTAAAAATGTAAGTAATTATCTTATAAGATGTTCTCAAGGAGATCAGTTATTTGAGGACGTTGTGCCTAATACCGTAACAAATACTATTTTTATAAACTTAAAGAATGGAATCCCGGCCGTGATCTCCATAATAGCCGTGAGTTATGCTGATTTAGAATCTGAAACCGTAAGTATAACAGGTAGTCCTGCCTTTAATCCAGCAGCTCGTGATGCAGATTCTATCATTGGTTCTTTTTATCCATCGGCTAGCGACGGCGGAGTTAGAGCTTCTGTACGAATCGTGTGGGAAAATCCGACAATCAATCCTAATGCTTCAGATTTATCAATTGGTGAACAAAAAGAACTTTCTGGCCAATATGATATTGCAACAAAATATCAAGTTTGGGAAATTAGACAAAATGGCTCTGTATCCATACAGGGCGAAAAGGTAATTGCATATACCGCTAATGAAATCATATTTTCTTATTTCCCCAAGAAATCTGCCAACAATCAAATAGTAAATGAAAGTTTAAAAGACAACACTAACTACCTTGTCAAGCTTACTCGCACAATAGATGGAATGGAGAGTGTCGGTCGTTACGTAAATGTTAGGACTGGCGATGTTACTCCACCATCTGCTGCAACAGGCATGTTCGCTGAACTTCAGCCAGATGGATCTTTGGATTTGACTTGGTCTGTGTCTGATATATCTCAAATTGCAAAGCAAAAAATATCTATTTCAAGTGCTCCTATTTTAAGTACTTCTTATAACTACGCATCTGCTGCCAGTATTGGTGTGAAGTTCGCGTATAAAAACTCTTCTGCTACGAACATAGCCTTATTCGGCGAAAACCCACCATTTAAAATCGGTTATATTGACGGATTTTTTATCTTTGAAATAGATAGTGATCGAATACAGGCAATAAAGGACGCTGGTACAATAAGTGGTTTTGGTGAGATACTAAATATTGAAGTTCTTTCTCCTCCAGATGGGATATATATATCAACTGTTGGATTGTCTTTTGCAGATTTTAAAAGTAATTTTATAGCATTGTCTCCAGTCTTAAGATGTACTGTGAGTCCAAATGGAGGTCTTGCAAAAGGTCTGCTTGTTTCTATTGCAGATATGGTAGATATTGTTAATTTGACTGGAAAAGATGATAAGGATTATCATTTTGATAAGATTATAAAATCAGAGCCTACCAATTTTATTCCAGATACATCATACATTAATGCTCCATTTTGCGTTTCCTTTTGGAGTTTAAGTGATGGATTCACTTTTGACCAAATACCTAAGACTGTATTGATAGGTAATTTTACACTAGACATAAACGACGATCTTGGTCAAAATACTTCATACATTCTGTCTTCATCACTTGTATATCCTAATAGAAGATACTTATTCTCTATTAAATTATATGATTATGCAAATAACGTAAGTGAGACATCTACATTAACGTATGATACTGAGCCACTGTGGTCGGTTACTCCGCCTTCTCCCCCTTCTCTTCAGCTGGCTAGTGTAGAAGATGATTTGGTAAAAGTTTCATGGCTACCTTCTTATGATGTGTCTGTTAGTGGATATCGTATATTAAGGACTGAAATAAATGATAATGGATTGATAAGTGCTGCTGATGAATCTAGTTTACGCTGGATCGAAATTGGAGTAGTTGGCAGAAGCACTCATGAATATGTCGATTATTCTGCGGTTCCAGAATTATATTATATATATAGAGTAATCTCTGTAGGAATTTTAGGCAAGTCTTCCCCGGCATTTTTCTCTTTAAATGAGAATAATGAAACAACTAACATCAAGCAAGCTCCATCATTGGACACTGGAAGCTTTGTCCCATCTATTACTATTAGTCAAGAAGGCAATGACGCAATTATAGTTTTCAGTAATACAAGTGGAGACTATGACGGATATCATATATATAGAAGTTTTAATATGGGCTTGTTTGAAAAGATTGCTTCAATTAAATCTGGAGGATATTCTTTTACAGATAGTGGCGCTCTTATAAAAAGTGGGTCATACAGATACTTGGTAAGACCTGTGACTACGCAAGCTTCTATTGTTGTAACTTCTGACCCTAGTTATTCAAACGGGGTTCTTCTTGCAGAGATTGTTGCTTCAGTTGACGGTATACAAATTAATGATCTTTCTGAATCTGTACTTTTAGCTGCAGCATCGGTAAACCCAGAGTTGGGTGATAGAATATCTAGTCACAGACATTTGTATCTTGATTCAGAAACAGATGCAAGAATAAGTCTTGGATCTGAATATGTATTTGACAATTTTGAAACTGATAATAATCAAAGATTTTTTGTTAATGACTTGATCCCATCTTTGCCGCCAGATTATAGTGTAAGCGTATTTTTAAACAATGAGATTTCTAATATAAATTTTGAGTTTTTACCTACTCGTCAACTGCTAAAGTTTTCAACCAAGTTGGCTCCAAATTCAGGAGATAACCAGACGGTTGAGCCATTTAGTTCACTTCCTGACATAAAACTTGTTGTAAATGTTGGTGGTGAAACACTAGGCGATCTTTTTCAAGATAGACTGAGTTCTATTTTTGCGCAGCAGGTTGGATTCGGAAAGCTTTTATCTAAGACCGTTCCGGTCTTAAGTCATGCTGGAGTTCATGGCGAGTCAATGAGGGCTTTAGATTGTATAGCAGAATCAATAGATGGTTTTAAGTTTATAGTTACTATGAACGAGAATCGTAATCATCTTGTATACAATCAGAATACTAGTGTAGTTACAGAAATATCAGAGTTTGAATATAATGATCTTGAACTCTCTGATGGAATAATGTCTAAGGTTGGTTTCCCTTTAAACAAAACTCGTCATTACATAGTTCACGATTCTTTTAACATTCCTGGAACAGAGAATTTTATTTTTGCTACAAGTAGAGGTGTGTATTACTATTGGCAAAATGGCGCTGTATTTAATATGGATTTGCTTATATCTTCAGAGCCACCACAAGATTCTGGTCCATGCTATAAGCTGATATATTTACAAGACTCTAGAATTATATTATGTTTAAATTTTAGAAGCTTTGACATATTAAAGGTTTCTGCAAATGGTGGCGTTGCCGTTATGCAAGCTCAGCAGGGTCTTGATTTTAATGCACATGTTTTTAGAGATGCTGTTGAATGTTCTGATGGTTCAATTTTTATCAGTTCAGACATTGGCTTATTTAGGATGAAGTCTTCTAGTTTTGTTAATTATCAAAATGATGATAGAAATTCTTCTGGAAATGTTTCAAACATTAAAATAGAGCAAGTTGGATTGTTCTCTGGTACAAGTACTGATGTATATGCTTTGTGGACTAATGCAGATAAGAATAGTGTTTACGCTAGTACGGAGTTTGGAGTGTTCAGGTCTACTAATTTTGGACAGTCATTTTCAATAGTTCGCAATCTTATTAAGACTCCAGCATTATGGCAAGTTGTTAATTATCAAGGCACTTGGTTTGCTGTTTCTGAAAATTCAATTTATAGAAAAAGAGAAAATGAAATCTCTTTCACAAGAATATTTTATGATGATAGTTTTATTTTTAGAAAATTGATGGTAAAGTATGGAAAGATAATATTAGTCACGAATGATGGCTTGTATGTTACGGAGAGCATTGTAAATTGTAAATACGCTGATTCTGTGTTGATAAAGCCAGTTGATGTTGAAACTGCAGAAAATGGTCGTAGAAAGGTCGTGTACGCTGTGTCTTCTTTTGGTCCATATTTAATCGCTTCTTTAGAAGGTAAGACAAAGCTAATGTATAGTATTGATCGCTTCGCTGAGCATGTAGACTTTTCTTCATCTATAACTCTGTACGGAGTTGACGACTTCCCGTCAGTGAGTATAAGTAATAAAAATATTGGTATTGGTGTTTATTTTCAATACACTTCTGATGGCAAGAAGGATGACTGTATATTTTTTGACAAATTCGTACCTGAAAGTAATGTTGTGAAAGTTGCTCGACAATATAAGAAGTTTGCATTACCATCTGGGGGATGGGCCAGAAGAGATTTTGCTGCCCCATGTATTCTGTACAAGAATAATGCAAAGCTCAATGATGGGAGTAGAGCAGATAAGCCATTTAATCAAATTGCATATTACTCAGACTTGCAGCATTCTCTTACTGACCAAGTATCAAATATAGTTGAAATGGAATCAAATCTTACTGGCCTTAGGTCGCATGCTTCAATAATGCTTACAAATACAATTGATGCAGATGGAAATCCAACAGAATTTGGCATTCATAGATTTACTAGAAATAACGTAAAATTATTAATAGACAAGATAGACCAAGTTAACTCAAAAATTTATGATGATAATGATGTTTCTCAAATGGGAATACTTAGTTCTTTGAGAGTTCCTTATATAATTATAAATGTTGACTTTATTGCCAACTCTTTACCAGAGCCATATGTTGTCAGCAAAGAGATGCTAAATAAGATGGGAATAGCTTATCAAGCATACTTAGAGCCCCTATATGAAGGTTTGCTTGGAACGTACGATCCAGAAGATCCAACATATTATCTTCCTGATATACCGACCAAACCATTGATAGATGGCGTAAGAGCGCCCAACTATGAATTTACAGATACTGATGCATTTACTGATGACATTAATGTGATATACAGCGGGTATTATGGTGACAATAACGGAGAATCAGCCTTGAACGGCTATGGAGTGGGGTATATGGAGGGAGTTAATAATAACAACAACGATGGAACAATTGATCAGGGACCGGGACCTGATGGCGCTATAGGCCCTGGTGGGTCAGGAGGGTTAGCGTAATGCCGATAGGTGGAGGAAGTACAGGCGGCGAGGGAGCTCAAGATCCTGGCTTTGGTGGTTATTCTACTTTTAAAGGCCTACTTGACGCCGTTGTTGAATGGCTTCCAAAATTAACCAGACTTTTCTTGTCTCGCTATCAGGGCAAATACCAGGCGTGGACTTCTACTTCCACCTTGGCGACTGGCGCGCCACAATTACCTAGCACATCTACGAGTAATGAGGAGACAATATTAAACGCTTGGGCTCAGCTTTCAGAAAAACAGAGAGTATCAATATTGCAATTTGCATTGGCATTTCGCTTAGGTGGAAGTTCATGCACTAGAAAATTTAATAGACCATTTGCTGAGTGTGAAAAAACAGTATCGTACAATGGTCAGACTTATTGTGTGCAGTACAGTTCTGGAGCCCAAGGTGATGTATGTGATCAGGCGTCTGCCCCGTCTTCATGCAGGAGAGTCATATCTACATGGAGAAGTGTCGCTACGTGTGACTCTTTACCTGATGAGCAAGCAGACCGTTTTTTCTCTTGGCTTTCCAATCAGTTTATAAATCAAACAGAAAATATATCACAAAATACATTAACTAAATTGTACTTAGATGGAGTTCCTAGAGTGAATAATAAACTTAAATAGTCGTCGAAAAATTAATATGGATAATACCAACTCATTTAAAAGCACCCCTATTTTGTCAACCACTCAAAAAGAGCAGGATAGGTTGTCATCTGGAATTGTGCTGTTAAATGAGCATGGATTTTTGGTCAAAAATAGATACAATAACGATGCTTATTTGCAAGTCAACAAAAACACTACTTTAAATTTTCTTTTTAGTACTTTTCGTTCTGACTTGGCCTTTGACAGTATTTCTTATGACGGTTTTATTCCTATATTCATAGAGCTTGGAGTAAATAGAAATTCTTCTGAGCAAGTTATTAATTCTGACATTTTAATTAACGGCATTAAACTAAGTGGCATTTCATTGATCTCTGGTAGTACTTACGTACTAAGATATCCCAAATATTTTGGTGCTCTTAGCTGTGACAATGATTTAGTCTTACTTGGTGAAGTATTTGAGTCAGAAAGTTATTATTCATATAACATCTATTGCTCTCAGTCAAAACAATTATACTTTAACATTAAATTTAAAAACTTGAATGCTGTATCGCTCAGATGTAATTGTTTCGTTCCGTACGCCAGTCAGACTTCAGAGTCAGTTAAGCATTATCTTAATTTCT
>Ga0247841_10006444_pt1 | contig 18087 bp, 16 predicted proteins | sample LaCruzMarch2015__2_FD_192410 | JGI IMG/M metagenome (GOLD analysis project Ga0247841, IMG submission 192410) | Freshwater microbial communities from meromictic Lake La Cruz, Castile-La Mancha, Spain - LaCruzMarch2015_18m | ecosystem: Environmental > Aquatic > Freshwater > Lake | place: Spain... | reverse complement strand
TTCCTCTTACGATAGCATTTAATTTAATTGGAGCAAGCATTTCAGCATTACTATCAGTACTAATAGAACTTCCTTTAATAGGATATTTTCTTTATTTAACTCTTTACAGAAAATCAAATGAAAGTTAAAGAACAAAGCGGAATTAAAGTATCCATAATAATTGTTAATTATCGGGTGAAGAATGAATTATTTCAGTGTATAAATTCTATTTTGGAATCAAAACCTCAAATATCATACGAAATAATAGTTGTGGATAATGATAAAGAAAGTGGAATCGAAAGGGAATTAACAGGAAAGTTTTCAAATGTTAAATATGTGGGAAGTAAGAATAATCTTGGGTATGGCGGGGGAAATAATCTCGGTTCGCGTTATGCTCAGGGAAAATATTTATTTTTTCTAAATCCCGATACGAAGATTTTAGATAAAACATTAGATGGTTTGTATAATTTTTTTGTCAAAAACAACAATGTTGGAATTATATCTCCTGTTTTTCTTGATAATAATTTAAAACCTTTTAGATCTCAGGGATCAGAAGAATTAACTCCAAAAACTATTTTGTTTTCGCAATCATTTCTAAAAAAAATATTCCCCAATAAAAATATTTACAATCGTTATTCATCAACAAATTGGAACATGAAAGCTCCAAAAATGGTCGGTGCGATTCCGGGAGCTGCAATGATGATTAGCTCAAGTCTTTTTAAGAAAATCAGAGGATTTGATGAAAAACTTTTTCTTTATTTTGAAGAAAATGATATCTCTAAGAGAGTAAGCAGTCTTGGTTATAAATTATTTATTGTTCCGGTAGCTAGAATTATTCATTTTATCGGTAAAAGCACAAAAAATTTAGAAAATCTGGAGAATATCTATTCAAAAAGCAGATATATTTATCTAAAAAAGCATTACGGAATATTGAGGGCGATATCTTCACAATTAATTTTATCCATTAATAAAACTTCTATATTTTTGTCGTCTATTTTAATTATAGCTTTTATTTTGAGAATTATTAATATAAATCAAGGAATGCCATTTTTTGGAGATCAAGGATGGTTTTATCTTTCGGCAAGAGACATGTTAATAAACGGTCAAATTCCTCTTGTGGGTATCGCTTCGAGTCATCCGTGGCTTCACCAGGGGCCATTATGGACATATATGCTCGCTGGCGTCTTTAGGCTTTTTGGCTTCAATCCGTTAAATGGTGCATATCTAACGATTATACTTGGAATACTATCTGTTTTACTAATTTATGTTGTTGGAAAGGAAATGTTCTCGAAAAGAATAGGATTAATCTCGGCACTTCTTTATGCAACATCTCCTCTCATCGTTGCTTACTCTCGTACGCCCTATCATACAAGTCCTATTCCCTTTTTTACCATTCTTTATATTTTTTCATTATATAAATGGATAAAAGGAAGTGATATTTTTTTTCCTTTGTCAATTTTATTTTTAGCTATTTTATATAATTTAGAATTAGCTACTTTTTCATTATGGTTTATCTTATTTACTGTTTTATCTTATGGAGTGTGGAAAAAAAAGGAATGGGCAAAAGTATTTCTCAATAAGAAAATACTAATATTTTCACTTGCGGCATTTTTGATTCCAATGCTTCCTGTTTTAATTTACGATTTTAATAATAATTTTCCGCAAACATTGAAATTTATATCCTGGATTGGATATAGAATATTAAGATTTTTTGGTTTCCCCAGTATTCATGGAGAAATCTCATCTGTAAATTTAAGTTCAATGATTACCTTTTCTTTTAGCTTTTATCAAAAATTAATATTTGCAGCAAGCAATATTGTAGCTTTAATAATTTTTACATTTAGCTTTTTTATATTATTTATTGATATTTTCAATTCAATTAGGAAAAAAATATATAATGTTGGTTTTATTTTGTTAGCTTTATGGACGTTAGTGTCTCTTGCGGGATATTTTATTAGTCAAACTGCCTCCGAGGCTTATCTTCCTATACTTTTTCCAGCAATTGTCTATTTAACAGCTTTTTCTTTTGATGAGCTTATGAAGAGAAAGAGGTTTTTCGTTCCCGTAATTTTAATAATTTCATTTTTTGCATTTTCAAATAGTTATTCCGTTATTTTATCGGAATATTCTGTAAAAAATTTTATTTTCTCAAAAAGACTGGCAATTGCTAAAGAAATTGTCAAAAAAGCCAATGGAAAAAACTACAATATAATAGGTGCCGGAGATGGTAGTGAGTTTGAAAGTTTTACGATGAATTATAAATATCTTACTTGGTGGTTGAGACATTCTCCTTCAAAATATCCTCAGAAATTAAAATTTGTTGTTCAAGAAAGTAAAAAAGGAATATCCTTATTGAAAAATGAATAAATGGTTGATTGTTTTACTTATTTTTATATTTTCAATTTTGTTAAGATTTTGGAATTTGAATGAAATAGGAAGAACTTGGGATGAGCAGGAATACGTGGAGCAGGGCTATAGAATGGTAGAGCTTCTAAGGAAAGGAGATTTTAATAATAGTTATTTTTATACAACCTATGATCATCCGCCTTTAGTTAAATACCTTTATGGAATTACCGCCCATTTTGATGTTGAAAAAGTGGTTCGAGATGAGGCTGTTTTCAGATACGATTTAACTTACTCAAGGCTTTTGTCAGCTATTCTTTATAGCTTGGGAGTTATAGTAACAGTTCTTATGGGATGGAAAGTTTTTTCTAAATCTGTAGGTATATTTTCTGGAATAATTCTTGCCATGTTACCATTTTCCCTGGGACTTTCTCAACTCGTAACAACGGAGAGCTTTAAAATTTTTATTTATCCTTTGGTAATTTATTTCTATATTTTGCTGATTGAAAAATTTTCTTGGAAGAAAGTTATCATAGCTGGAGCATTAACGGGATTAGCATTACAAATTAAACAATCAAATATTCTGCTTATTCCAATGCTTGCTTTAATGTTTTTTTTGCAGTACAAAAAACGACAAATAGGGGCCTCATTTACAAAATCCAGAATTAGGGCAATTATTTTAATTTTTCTAATTGGAATTGCGGTTTTTATATCTCTTTGGCCGCAAGTTTTATTTCATTTCAAAGAAGTTTATTTAATTCACAATAGCGTTTGGAGTATTAAGCTCTCTCCGAATATTTGGCAATTTACTCTTTCGCCTCCCGAGGTATTCTTTGGAAGATTAATGCTAACGCCAATTTTCTACTATGTTGTATATTTTTTTATTACAACCCCAGCTCTTATTTTATTTTTGTTTTTTGTGGGAATAAGAGAAATCTTTAAAAAGAAGGATATCTATTTATTTTCAATTTTATTGTGGTTTCTATTGCCATTCAGTCTTTCATTCTATTCATGGAGACAGCATGGTTTGAGATATATTATTGAAATATATCCGGCAATAGCTATAATCTCAGCAATAGGATTTAAAATTATCGTTCAGAAATTTATTAAAAACAGATTTTATAAAGCTTTACTCTTTTTTCCCGTTGTTATATACCTCTTTGTTTCTCTTTGGTCTATAAAGCCCTATTATCTTGACTACTTTAATGAATTAATAGGAGGCGTAAATACGGTTTATAAATATAATTTATTTCAAACGGGTTGGTGGGGACAGGGTTTGAGAGATGCTGGATTATATCTAAAAAATAACGCACCATCAGGTTCAAAAATAGGTCTTGCCATTTCACCGGAGCATGTTTTTCCCTTATTTAATAATTTGAATTACCATAAATGGTCGGTTGAAGATAATTACGATTACATTGTTGTTAATAATTACCACATAATTCGTGACGGATTTAATGTTGAATTGATTGAGAGGAACTATAAACCAGTATACTTTGTAAAAGCAGATGGATCAATTTTAGTTACAATTTATAAATCGAAATAGAGCATGCACCCTACCGATTATATTGCCGTTTTTAACAATATTTTAAAAAACTTTTATTTTCTTAAATCTGATTTTATTGGGATTAGATTTGATATAAATATTTTTACCGGTTTCATTGTAAACATCTTTATTTCGGCACTTTTTGTATTAGTTTATTGCCAGATTGGGAAAATAATAAGATTAATGTTCTTTAAAGGCAATAATTATAAAAATTTTAACTTTTTTTTGAATATTACCCTTGGATATATTGCAGTAAATTCAGGATTGGGAATTCTTGGCTCATTGTCACTATTTTATCCGGCAATTTTATGGATATATATATGTTTAGTTTTTGTTATCGCATTTCTTCCATTGCGGAGAATAAAAAGTCTCAAAAATGAAATGGTAGAGTTTTTAAATCTTATAAAAAATAAAATAAGGAAAAATAGATGGGTTTTCTTGGGAATATTTTTACTTGTTGTTATCGCATTTCTCCGTTTAATTCCGCCAGAAATTGGGGAGGACGCCATAGGATATCATACGGGAAATCCGCATTTGTTTCTGGCAAATCACACTACAATGATTACATCGATAATACCTCCATACACAATGCCTGCGCCTCATCTGGGCGAAATGTCTTACGTAATATCAGAATTCGTAGGCGTTAAAGACTCGGCAAGATATATTCATTTCTTCTTTTATTTTTTAGCGGCATTACTCTTGCTAATAATTAATCCTTATAGCTCATTGTTTTTTGTAACTGCGCCTGTTGTTATTCAAATATCTTCAAAAGCAAATGTCGATTTTCAGTGGATTCTTTGTTGGTTGCTTTCTATATTGATTCTTGTGCAAAATACTCCTAAAAAAACAAGGGACATTATTCTAATTGGAATATTATTCGGAGGGGTAATTGCTTCAAAATTATGGACAATAGCTTTTTTACCTATTTTTCTTTTATATTTATTAGTTATTTATAAAAGGTCTCGTTTAGGTTACATATTTAATGTATTATTCACATTTATTTTCTCAGCTTTTTTAGTTGATTTAATTTGGCTTTGGAGGTCATTTTTTATAAGCGGTAATCCTTTATATCCTGTATTCTCAGCGATGACAACCTTGGGAGGAACAAATGAGGCTTTAAATATAGGAAACATTATTGGTTTTAATAAATTAATGTTTCATATGCAGAATATAGGCGTTTTTAGTCCATTATTTTTCTTTGGGACCATTATTCTTGCTCTTCATTGGAGATATTCTTTGAAGCTTTTGCGTAAGTTCAATTTATCATTATTCTTTGTCTTTCTTGCTATTGAATATATTTTTATTCAATATCATTTTGGGAGATATCTTTTGGGTTTATATACTATAGCGGTAATAATTATTTCCGTGGTCATAAGCGATTTAATTAAAAAACATAATGTATATAAAATTTTTATGTGCGTCTTTTTTTGCATAATGTTTATCTACTATTTCTTGAATACACTATTGATTCTTCCTTATGGTTTTGGATGGACTGATAACAATAAATATCTAACAAGAATTATAAACAGGGATAATGCAAATTATTATGATTTCGATAGCCTTTTTAATAAATGGATTTCAAGTAGAGATAAAGTTGCAACTTATGGCATTTATGGATTTTATTATGCAAATTTTGATTATATAGACGTGAATTATATTTTTGACAAAAATCATAAGTCATTTGATCTATTTTTGCAAAATAACATAACGAAAATTCTTCTAAAAGGAGGGGATATGTCATGGTTTTGTAAAACATTAGATTTAATTGATTGCAGTTCTAGTAAAGTAAGGCTATTAGCTAGCTATCCTGAAGGGTTAGGTTACAGATGTAGTCTTTATAGTATAATTAAAATCCCCTAGATTGCTATGAAGTAGTAGATTTTATATAATAAACCCGAAATCCATTACTTGATGAAGCAATATAATTTTAAATCTTTAGAAATTAAAAAATGCCGAGGTTGCAATTCTTCAAATCTAAGAAAAATCTTATTTTTAGGTAATCAGTATTTATCTGATTTTACATTGGGTAATAAAAAACCAGAAAAATTTCCTTTAAATATAATTCTTTGTGATGATTGTAGCTTGCTGCAATTAAAGCATAATGTGCCGCAATCCTTATTGTATACAGAGAGGTATGGTTACAAATCCGGGATAAACAAGACTATGCAGAAGGAGTTGAAGGAAATTACTAATAAAGCATTTAACAAGCTAAAGAAAAAAACAAAAAATATAGTAGTGGTAGATATCGGCGCAAATGACGGAACGCTCTTAAGCTATTATCCAAAAAAAGTATTTAAGATTGGAGTGGAGCCGATTAAAAAATTTACAAAAGAATGCAGATTTAAAGCAGATATCGTTATAAACGATTTTTTTAATTATGAGGCATGTTTTAGGAAAATAAAAACAAAAAAAGCTCATATAATAACGACGATATCTTGTTTTTATGACATGGAAGAACCAAATGTTTTCTTAACAGATATAAAAAAAATGTTACATAAAGATGGAATTGTTGTAATTCAGCAAAATTATCTTGTAGGAATGTTTCAGCAAAATGCGTTTGACAATATAGTGCATGAACATCTTGAATACTATTCATTACTCTCGTTAGAGAATTTACTTAAGAGAAATGGTTTAGAAGTTTTTGACGTTGAGACAAGCGATATAAATGGCGGAAGCTTCAGGACATATATATCTCATTTGGGCAAAAGGAAAATCTCGAAATCTGTCATAAGCATGAGAAATACTGAAAAGAAATTAAATCTAAAAGATTCAAAAAGCTATAATGATTTTGCAAGAAGAGCAGAAAATAATAGGAATAAATTACGCAAATTTATTTATAAATTAGTAAAGGAAAATAAGAAAATTTTTGTGTATGGAGCATCTACTAGGGGGAATACATTATTGCAATATTGTGGGTTGGGAAATAATCTGATTAAGGCGGCTGTGGAAAGAAATCCGGAAAAATGGGGTAAAAAAATTGCATCTGTCGGAATTCCAATAATTTCTGAGGAACAGGCAAGAAGAGAAAAACCTGATTATATGTTGGTTTTGCCGTGGTTTTTCAAAGAAGAATTTATAAAAAGAGAAAAAAACTATTTAAAATCTGGCGGACACTTTATTTTTCCTTTACCTAAGTTTAAAGTTGTCTGAGAATTTCAGTCTTAGAATTGTAAGTAGCCCTTCTTTTATTTCCGTAAAATTAAAGCTTGATTTACTATTTCGATTAAAAGTAAAGATGAATGGAATTTCACCGAAGCTAGATCCGTTTCTGTATATTTTGTAGGCAATTTCGGACAAGACAATAAAACCTTTAGAAGAAAATGAATCAAAGTTAATTTTTTCTAAAGTTTTTCTCGTATAACATCTAAAACCGTTTGTGCAATCTGTGATAGGGATTTTTAACATCAATTTAATGTAATAATTAGCTATCCTGCTAAACATCATTCTTTTTTTACTAAGGCCGATAATTTGAGACGTTTTCAAGTATTTTGAAGCTATAGCAATATCATATTTTTGACACTTTTTGATTAAAAAAGGAATGTACTTCGGATCATGACATAGGTCAGCGTCCATTTCTACGAAAAACAGCGCATGTTTATCTTTTAAGCCCTCCTGAAAACCTCTAAGTACCGCTGAACCCCTGCCTTCTTTATTTTTCCTAAGAATAAGTTGAACTCTGCTATTTTTATTAAAACGTTTTTTTATTAAAAGGAAGGATTTGTCAGGTGAATTGTCATCAACGATTATTATTTTAGATTCTGGGATACACTTCAAAACTCCTTCAATTGTCTGAACTATACAGTCCGCTGCGTTATAACATGGGATTACTACTACAATGTTGTTGCGCATACTTTTTAATAGTATACTTTATCAAAGGAGATAACGCGATGCAAAAAATATCAGCAGTAATCCTAACTAAAAATGAAGAAATAAATATAGCAAACTGTCTTCAAAGTTTAAATTGGTGCGATGAAATAATTGTTATAGATGATAATTCTTCCGATCAGACAAGTAAAATTTCAGAACAATTTGGCGCAAAAGTCTACGAACATTCATTAGAAGACTTTTCGAGTCAAAGAAACTTCGGGATTTCAAAAGCCAGTGGAGAATGGATACTATTTGTAGATGCGGATGAAAGAATTTCGGAGCCGCTTGCCTTTGAAATCTCAAATGTTATTTCGAATTGGGCAGGCGTAACTGTAAATGACTGTAAAGGTTATTATATTTACAGAAATGATACTGTTTGGGAAAAAGAATTAAAACATGGAGAATCAGGAATAAAACTATTAAGACTGGCTAGAAATGGATCCGGAAAATGGAAAGGCATGGTTCATGAGAAATGGAAAATTAATGGCAAAACAGGAATATTAAAAAATCCAATCATTCATTATCCTCATCAGACAATTTCGGAATTTTTAACGGAAATTAATTTTTATACTGGTTTGAAGGCAAAAGAATTGTATTCTAAAAAGAAAAAAATAAATGCGTTGGAAGTATTTTTATTTCCGTCAGGAAAATTTATCTCAAATTACTTCTTTAAAAAAGGAATTTTGGATGGGATTCCTGGCTTAGTGCATGCGCTGATTATGTCATTCCATTCATTCTTGGTAAGAGGAAAATTGTGGCTGATGTGGGATAAAAAATAACATGAAAATGTGTCTATTAAAAAACAATCTTCCAAAATTATTGTTTTTCAGTTCTTTATTAATAATGTTAAAAGTGTTATTTTTGGGTGAATATCCCGACTTCAATGCTTATTACTACAGCTCCATGGATAGAAACATATTAAACTATCCTCCTTTTGTTACGATTTTGTTTGGTTTATTTTATTTTTTGCCTATCATAATTGCATCGAAAGTTTGGATAGCTTTATCTATATTTTTTCTTTTTGCCTCGTTATATTTGTGTTTCAAATTATTTAAAGTGCAACTTACATCTTCGACAGTGATGATACTTTCAAGCTTGGCATTTATTTATTTTCCTGTTAAATTTACTTTAGGAATGGGTCAATTGAACCTTTTAGTCCTATTGCTTATCTTTTTAACGTTTTATTTCTATATTAAGGATAAAGATTCTTATTCAGGAATATGTTTGGGTATATCGTTAATGCTAAAGCTATTTCCTGTTTTATTGTTAATATATTTTTTGTTGTTAAGAAAATTTAAAATATTTTTATGTACAATAGTTACATTTATTTGCTTGGGAGGCATATCGTACTTAATTATAAAACCAGAAATAAATAATTATTACTGGCAGAATCTGCTTCCCATTCTTGATTCCGTTCCTGTTGATTATTATAATCAGGCCTTGTCTGGGTTTTTGGCGAGATCATTCGATAATATTTTATTAAGAAATTCACTTAGAATAATAATTTCAATACTTCTTGCAATATCATCCTTTTGGATAATTTTAAAAAGCAAGAAGAGAAATTTTCAAAGAAAAGCACTTGAATTCGGATTGCTGATAACTTTAAATGTGCTTATCAACGGGTATGCTTGGCAGCATCATTTCGTTTGGTTAATATTGCCTTTTTTAATAATATTTTTTTATATTAAAGATAAAAAATTAGGTTTAAGTAGTTATCTAATCTTGGGAATAAGTTATTTACTAACCTGTGTTAATTTAAAGAACTTTACGATATATCCCGCACTCATTCAATCACATATGTTTTTTGGGGCGATACTTCTTTGGTTAATGATAATATATCTTCTTGCAAAAAATGTTTAAAAAACTTTTTATTATCATCCTGTCCTTTTTTACTTTTGGAGAAGTAATTCGTTTGGATTTTGGTGGCGGGGTTGCTTTGAAGCCCATCGATATAGCAGTCGGATTAACTACAATCATATGGTTAATATTTAGGCTGGTAAGGAAAGAAAAGATAAAGCAAAAACAGATTTACATTCCGGTTCTTTTCTTTGCAGGATCAGGAGCGATGTCGTTATTAATTAATTATTCCAGCTTAACTGTAGGTCAATTTTTTGCTGCTTTGATGTACTTAGTCAGGTGGATAGCATATGCTGGTATATTTTTTGTAGTTTCTGATTTCGATAAAGATTTTAAGAAAACAATTTCAAAACGACTAATTTTTGTTGGAAGTTTAATCGTTGGCTTAGGATATTTACAGTACTTTTTTTACAATAGTCTTAGAAACCTGTTTTATTTAGGTTGGGATGAACACATGTATCGAATGTTTTCCGTTTTTTTGGATCCTAATTTTGCCGGAGCTTTTTTCGTATTATTCTTTTTATTTTTAATAAATAAATTTTTAAAGGACAGGAATATTCCGATAGGAATACTTTCCTTTTTGACTTTAGGAGCAATATTCTTAACATTTTCCAGGAGCGCCTTGATAATGCTTGTTGTGAGTACAATTTTACTATTTGCACTTTTGAATAAGAAGATTTGGATAACAGCACTTGTGGCAACTGTATTTTTATCTATAGCTATTTCATCAAGGTATTTTAATATTGAAAATATTAATTTATTTAGGGTTATATCGTCTGAAGCACGTCTTCAAACAGCTAGAAAGGCAATAGGGATAATAGGAGATCATCCAGTCTTTGGGGTAGGCTTTAATGCTTATAGATATGCAAAGCTAAACGGCAATTTAGGGGGTAGCAATTTAAATACGGTAAGTCATGCTGATGCAGGAACGGACAATAGTTTTCTGTTTGTCATAGCAACTACAGGAGTTATTGGTTTTATTTTATATTTGTTTTTATGGCTTAATATTCTTAAAGCCGTATCCCCCTTGGCTATTGCTTCGATAATCGGAGTGTTTGTTGACAGTATGTTTATCAACAGTCTGTTTTATTCCTTTATTATGTTATGGCTTTGGATAATTTTGGCACTTTCGATGAAAAGTAACAATTGATTAGCAGGATCAAAATAACCTATTTGGTGATTACTGTAAGTCAAGTTTGGAATATTTGGAAATTTTGATTTCTCTTTTGAAATAATTTCGTAAACTAAAAGTCCAGCATCCTCATCGATTGTTGAGTATTTTATTGTTGAATATAAAGGTAAAATGTCTTCCAGCTCAAGTTTTTTTGAATAAGATAGAGACAATGGATTAAGGAATGGTCCAGAATATATACCGTATGGATCAGATAATGCTTGAGAGGTTATGAATATAGGTTTTTTGTTTTGCAAATAAATATCAATTGTCTTTTCAAGTCCTTGCTTGTTCCATCCAGGTTGGTTAATAAATATAGTTTTGCCCGAATAGTATCCTTCGATTTGGGGACGGGCAAAATGAGTTTCAATTAAAAGTCCTTTTGGGAGCGTTTTGACAAACTTTCGCATTTGAAGATAAGGGATTGGTTGTTTTAAAAGTGCTAATGTAGGCAAAGAAACAAGTAATAAGTATCCAATCACCATGAAATAAAGTATTTTTCTTTTTTCCAAAAATATTGCAACAAGAAGTGCAAATCCAAATCCCGCAATTGTTCCGTGACGAGCGAAAAGAAGAGAGTCATACCATTGGCTAGTAATGATAATTGGAAAAGTCCACAAGAGAGAGATAATAAATAATTTCATTTTTCTTTTAAACATCGTTATTAATGAAGCTATGCTTAAAATAAAAATTATTGAAGTATTGACTATAAGAATGGAAAAAAGTGTATTTCTGATAAATCTTAAAGCAGTTATGAAGGATGAAATATTTGGCGTTAGCTTGATGTCAACTCCGAATAAATATTGATTAATTCCTTTTAAAAGAGACATGTGGAAAGCAGAGGCAATAAAAAAACTATTTATCAAGAAAGCAAAAATAGCAGATAGGATAATTAATAATAAAATTAAGTACATTTTTCTTTTTTTCAAAAAATACACTACAGACAATATGAATGGTATCCATAGTATGACTAAAGGATTAGTCAATATTGCCAGTCCGAAAAAAATACATCCAGCAAAAAGATAAAACTTTGAATGAGCATTTTTTGTTATAGATAGAGATATAAGGAATATGGATATAAAAAAGAAATTGATATATGTGGACTCGACCATAATCGAAACATTTGTTATCCAATAAAGAGGTGTTAATGCGCAGATAATGACGGCAATAATTGCGATTTTTGCATTTGTGATTATCTCTACAAAACGATAAAAGCAGTATACGGTAATAGCAGAGAAAAGAATTTGCATGAAAATAATTGCAAAAGGCGCATTTATTCTCAGAAAATTAGCTGTCTGAAATATTGACCAAAATAACATAATATAACTGAGATGAAAAGGTGAATGTCCGGAGGTAATTGTCTGAAAAAAGTTAGGATTCAAAAATCTATTTAAATATTCAGGAGAGTCGAAAAAGACGGGAGAAGAGTTTGCAAAAAATAAGCGAGACAGTATAAATATACAAAGTAAAACAAGAATTTTTCGATTCATTAAGGGGAGTATGCTACTTTTATTTCTTTTTCATTTATGTTTCCAGCCAGATCGGCAGCTGAAATTTTTATTTTATTTTCTCCACTTTGGAGAGAAAGTGTATATGAAAAATTACCAGAATCGTCAACTATAGCCCAAAGACCGTTAATTGTAACTTTTACATCAGCGTCCGTTGTTCCCTTAATTTCAACAGTATTTTGATCTTTTGAAAAAGATTGATTGTCAGATGGGGAGGAAATATTGAGGGAAGGAGGTGCATTCTTGAAAGAAACTGCTATTGCATTTGAGAAATCACTTTCTTTATCATTAACAATTGTCTTAGCTTTTATAGTATTTTCTCCAGGCTTTATGATTTCTTTAAATAGAAATCTCCCATTATTATCAGCAGTATCTGTGTCAGTTAATTCGTCATTGATGTATAAATTCACGATTTGTTTTTTTGAAACAATTCCCGAAACTACAATATTAGCACTTGCAGTTGCTTCAGGGATCGAATCAAGAACAGGCGGAGCAATGAATGCTGTATTTTGAATTTTTGATTCTTCATTGTTTTTGGAGCCGGATAAAAAAAGACTAAGATTGGCTAAGAAAGGAATTCCAAACTTTAATGTTAAGAAAATAATAAGGATAATGCCAAGAATACTTAAAGTAAGATTTTTCTTAGTTTTTTGCTCCATTCTTCTTGACAGTCTTGATCTAATCATAAATTTTTTAAAACAGAGCCGATGGTGAGAATCGAACTCACGACCTACGCTTTACGAAAGCGCCGCTCTACCAACTGAGCCACATCGGCACAAATATAGCTCTATTGTAATAAATTTATCCTCAAAGAGCAATTTATGCTTTAGGTTGACTTTTGAAAGGCAAAACATTAAATTGATACCTAGCGTAAATGAAAGAAATTGAAAAAGCCGGCATCCATCCGGAAGGTTTAACTGAACTGCAGGAAAAATTAGTAATTTCATTGGTTACTGCGAAAACCCATACAAAGATTAGGAGAAGAGATCAGTTGCCAGACGGAACTTATAAATTCTATAATGTAGTCCGTGATACTAGCCCATTTGATTTTGCTCAGGAGGGAGAATTTGCTTTAAAACTTCACGAAAAAAACCCAGGAGCTCCTTTGGCTCCTGAATACTTTAATCTTCGTAATCTACCGGAAGACATTCTTGATTTAGCGGGTAGAACTTTGGCTGAAGTTAAAATGAGATGGAAACCAAATTTGTGCACAGGTATTCCTGATGCAGGAGTTCCACTCGCTAAAGCCTACTCTAAATACTCAGGAGTCCCTTTTGAAGAAGTGTTTACTAAGATGGAAACTGAAAAGGGAAGACGCATAGTGTCTTTAAGAGAAAGTATTGTGAAAGGTAAAACTTTACTTATAATTGATGACGTAGTAACAAGAGCTTTGTCAATGATAGAGGCCATAGAAGCAGCAAATAATAACTACATTGTGCTAAATCCCTTAGCTTTAATAGATCGTGAGCAAGGTGGAGCAAATAATTTAAAAAAGGAAATCGGTCTTGAGCTACAAGCAGTGTATAAACATTCCCAGTTACTAAATTTTCTTTTAAGAACCGGTGAGATTAGTCAAAAAAAATATGATGAAGTTACGGATTACCTTAAAAGAGATAATTTTTAAACTGGTCTTTTGCGGTGTTTAGTTGCGATTTTTAGTTCGAGAATTGCCTTGATCATTTCCGCCTGCGCAATTCTCATCTCATTATCAGTTGATTTTTCGCTCATAACTTTTTCTGCGCGCTTCTTTGCCTCAATTGCGCGGGCTACTTCAATATCTTGTGCTTTTATGGCATATTCAGCAAGAATGCTTATTTTATTGTTATTTACTTCCAAAAAACCTCCGGTTATTGCTAAGTGCTGTAGAGTGTTGCCTTTTTTCCTGGACTTATTTGTGTTAAAAGATTTATGTGATTAGGTAGAATTCCGATTTCACCATTTACTGTTGGCACGATTACCTCTTGAACTTCGTCTTTGTAGATTACTTTTTCAGGCGTGATTATTTCAAGGAGAAGATTCATTTTGTTTCAGCTTCATCTCGTTTTTTAACTGCTTCATCGATAGTTCCAATCATGTAAAAAGCAGATTCTGGCAAAGAATCATACTTCCCTTCCAAAATCTCCTTAAATCCTTTTACAGTATCTTCAATTCTTACGTATCTTCCAGGTTGTCCTGTAAATATTTCTCCGACAAACATCGGTTGACTTAAAAATTTTTGAATTTTCCTAGCTCTGGCAACAGTAAGTTTGTCTTCGTTGGATAGCTCATCAATTCCAAGAATGGCAATAATGTCTTGAAGATCCTTATATCTTTGCAGAACCTTTTGTACTCCTCGGGCAACGTTATAATGTTCAATGCCAACTACATTCGGATCTAGAATTCTTGACGTTGATGCAAGAGGGTCAACCGCGGGATATATTCCTTGTTCTGCAATCGAGCGTTCCAGATTGATTGTAGCATCAAGATGAGCAAAGATAGTTACCGGCGCTGGATCTGTATAATCGTCTGCAGGAACGTAAACAGCTTGCACGGAGGTAATTGATCCTTTTTTGGTTGATGTAATCCTTTCTTGCAGTTCTCCCATTTCTGATGATAAAGTTGGTTGATATCCAACAGCTGATGGCATCCTTCCAAGTAGCGCTGAGACTTCACTTCCTGCTTGAGCGAATCGGAAAATATTATCTATAAAAAGTAAAACATCCTCTCTTTTCTCGTCTCTGAAGTATTCAGCCATTGTTAAAGCCGTTAAGGCGACTCTCATTCTATTTGCCGGAGGTTCGTTCATCTGACCAAAAACCATAACTGTTTTGTCCATAACTTTGGCTTCTTTCATTTCAAGCCACAAGTCGTTTCCCTCCCTAGTTCTTTCTCCAACGCCGGCGAATACTGAGTGCCCTTGGTGTTCAGTTGCTATATTTCGAATAAGCTCTTTAACAATAACAGTTTTTCCAACTCCAGCTCCTCCAAAAACAGCAATTTTTCCACCTTTTGTGAATGGGGCAATAAGGTCAATAACTTTAAGTCCTGTTTCTAAAATGTGTGGTTTTGTTTCCTGTTCTGTTAGGGGTGGGGCTGTACGATGGATGGGATTGTAAAATATACCTTTATGTTTGATATTAAAAGGTTTTCCATCAACTGTTTTTCCTAAAACATTAAAGATTCTTCCAAGAGTTGGGAATCCTACAGGTACTTTTATAGGAGAATTTGTACGTTTTACTTTCATTCCTCTACGTAGACCATCAGTTGAACCCATAGCTAAAGCTTTAACTTCATTATCACCTATAGCAAATGCGACTTCTAGGATTAGTTTTTCGTTCTTTCCCAATTCAATTTCAAGGGCTTCGTAAACAAAAGGAGGATTATTTGCAAAACGTACATCAACGATTGGGCCTGAAACTCTAATAATTATTCCTTCGCTTGTATTATTTTTACTCATAAGCATATGTAAAAGTGGCACTTCCAATGTCCAAAATTTCGTTTGTAATTTTTTCTTGACGTCCTTTATTATACTCAAGCTGAAGATCTTCAACAATCTCCAATGCGTTTTCTGTTGCGTTTTGCATAGCTATCATTCTTGCTCCCTGTTCTGATGTGTAACTTTCGAGAAAATGTTGATAAATAGTCATTTCCAAAAAATGTCGCAAAAGCGGTGGAAGTAATTTTTCGGGATTTGGCTCAAAAAGATTAAAGGAAGGAAATTCAGCGTTTGGCAATTCAATTGGCAGAAGATTGGTTATTCTTGGTTTTTGAGACATAACGCTCAAAAAATTAGTAGATATAATTTTAACGCTCCCCACTTTTTGAGATAAAAAATATTCATCAACAATTTTTGCAATCGACAAGGCCATGTCAAAAGAAGGAAGTGTGGTTCCAAATTTAAAAGAAGAAATCAATTCTCCGTTTAAATTTGCAATTACTGAATCTGTTTTTCTTCCGATCGTTAAATATATATTTTTATTATTTTGAGCATTAAAATTTATTATTTCACGGATAAGATTCGTAACTAATCCGCCACACAGACCCTTGTCCGGAGAAAAAATAATTACAAGTGTCTTATTGTTTCCATTTTTCTTCATATATTCATGAGTGTATTCATTATTTAATTTTCCTAAAACATTCTGGGATATAGACAGAAGTTTTTCTACATATGGTCTTCCTGCAAATGTTGCGTCTTGAGCTTTTTTGAGTTTTGAAACTGCAATCATTTTCATCGCCTTAGTTGTTTTAGAAACATTTCCAGCTGCTTTAATTCTTCTTTTTAGGGACAAAAGGTTTGCCATATTACCTAAATCTTTTCTTAAATTCCTCTACTAGTTTTGTCATTTGTTTTAATGTTTGTTCTGATGGTCTTTCTCCTGTTGAAAGAGATTCTAAAACTTCAGGGTAACGTTTTTTGGCAAAATCGTGCATTTCTTTTTCGAATTCTTGAAATGATTCTGTTGGAATATCATCCATTAGACCACTCGTTACAGCATAAATGCTTAATACCTCTAGATTTTCAGTAAGAGGGGAATATTGGGGTTGTTTGAGAATTTCCGTCAATCTTTTCCCTCTATCAAGTTGTTTCTGGGTAGCGTTATCTAGCTCTGTTCCAAATTGAGCAAAAGCGGCAAGAGAACTGTATTGAGCGAGCTCCAGCTTTAATTTTCCTGATACGGATTTTATTGTCGGTGTTTGCGCAGCGCTTCCAACTCTTGATACGGACTGTCCGATATTGATAGCTGGTTTAATTCCTGAATTAAAAAGGTCTGTTTGTAAATAGATTTGTCCGTCTGTAATTGAGATAACGTTTGTAGGAATATAGGCTGAGATATCATTAGCCTGTGTTTCTATGATAGGAAGTGCTGTTATTGATCCTCCTCCATTTTCCTTATTTAACTTAACTGATCTTTCTAGGAGTCTGCTGTGAAGATAAAAAACATCCCCCGGATACGCTTCTCTTCCTGCTGGACGTCTCAGGACTAGGGAAATTTGCCTATATGCCCAGGCATGTTTTGTAAGGTCATCAAAAACAACCAGAATATCTTTTCCTTTTTCCAAGAAATATTCTGCTATTGCGCATCCTGCGTATGGAGCAAGATATTGTAACGAAGCGGGATCAGAAGCACTTGCAGACACAACAATACTATAGTTTCCTGCGCCTTCAGAATTTAATCTGTCAATTACTTGAGCGATAGTACTTCTTTTTTGCCCTATCGCTACATAGATACAGATAACTGGTTTTTTATCAAATTTTTGATTAATTATCGTGTCGATTGCAATAGCAGTTTTGCCTGTTTGTCTGTCTCCGATAATAAGTTCTCTTTGTCCGCGGCCGATTGGAAACATAGAGTCAATTGCTTTAATACCAGTTTTGAGGGGGAAAGAAACAGGCTCTCGTTCTACAACTCCCGCTGCAATTTTTTCCAAAGGCATATTTTTACCTTTTTTTATCTTTGGCCTATTATCGAGTGGCTTTCCTAGAGGATCAATTACTCTCCCTAATAATTCCTCTGAAACTTCAATTGAAAGAATTTCTCCGGTTGTCTTCAGAATGTCTCCTTCTTTTATTCCTGACGCTTCTTCTAAAAGTATTATTGATACGTTATCTTCGTCCAGATTAAAAACTGTACCACTGTTCCCATTATTAAAAATAACTTTTTCTCCCATACTCGCACGGGAAAGCCCAGAAGCAATTATTACGCCATCAGTATTTTTAATAACTGTCCCTACATTTTGCGTCTTACTGTCTCCGCCAAACGTCATTATTCTTTTCTCAAGCGTTTCTATAATTTTGTTGTTGTCAATCATAATTTTGTTCTATATGGTTTAAAATT
>Ga0247841_10006443_pt1 | contig 18089 bp, 21 predicted proteins | sample LaCruzMarch2015__2_FD_192410 | JGI IMG/M metagenome (GOLD analysis project Ga0247841, IMG submission 192410) | Freshwater microbial communities from meromictic Lake La Cruz, Castile-La Mancha, Spain - LaCruzMarch2015_18m | ecosystem: Environmental > Aquatic > Freshwater > Lake | place: Spain... | reverse complement strand
TTGCCCAACTGCATACAGGGTGTGGTGTGTTGCCAGACCCGTCAGGGCGAGGATCGCGGCCATTGTGGCCAGGAGAAGGATTGAATACTGGTAGCGCATACTTACCTCCGAAGTATGGTTCGCACAACCTTATGGTTGTATTGTATATTATACACCAATATAGCAAAAATGTCAATAAAGACAAATGATTGCAAATAAGCTAATATGATCTCATGAAATACAAACGAATACTTTTAAAACTATCAGGGGAAACGTTGCAGGGGCATGATCATCACATCGATCCAGAAATGTGCGACTTTATTGCTCGCGAGATCAAGTCTCTGACAGAGTCTGGCGTCCAAGTAGTTATCGTACTTGGCGGGGGAAATATTTTCCGGGGAAGAGCAGCTGAGCTACACGGTCTCAATAAAACAACAGGTGATTTCATCGGTATGCTTGCCACTGTGATGAATTCTCTTGCTTTGCGGAGCGCATTGTCTAAAATAGGAGTTGAAAGTCGGGTAGCTTCGGCTCTTGATATGCCAAAAGTTTGCGAATCCTACATTCGTGATAAGGCAATCAGGCATCTGGAGAAGGGGAGAGTTCTTATCGCCGCAGCTGGGAGCGGAAACCCATATTTTTCGACTGACACCGCGGCAGCGATCAGGGCTTGCGAATTGAATTGCGAGATAGTTTTCAAGGGTACAAAAGTCGATGGGATCTATGACAAGGACCCGAAGAAATTTCCTGACGCCAAGAAAAAATCTAAGTTATCGTATCTTGATATCATTGGAAACAAGGAAATTGAGGTTATGGATAATACTGCGATTACTTTATGCATGGATAACCACTTGCCAATATATGTTTTCGAACTTATGAAGGCAGGGAACGTCAAAAAGGCTGCAGCAGGAGAAGATATCGGAACGCTGGTATCTTAGCTATAAATATTTAGAAAAGGAAAAATATGGTTGATCAATTTATCAAAGATGCTAAGCCAAAGATGCAACTTAGCTTAGAAAATCTCAAAAATGATCTGGCAAAAATCAGGACTGGTCGTGCCAATGCAAGCGTATTGGACGGAATAATGGTTTCTTACTATGGCACTATGACCAATATCAAAGAAGTTGCTAGCATTACCATACCAGAAGCAAATCAGATCTATATCAAACCTTGGGACAAAAATGCTATTTCCGGTATTGAAACTGCAATTCGTAACTCCGATATTGGGCTTGCGCCGATCAATGATGGCGTTGCAATACGACTTATTTTGCCTCCGATGACTGAGGAAAGACGAAGAAGCATTGCACTACAGGTTAAAAAGTCGGGAGAAGAGGGTAAAATATCTATCCGAAATATTCGCGGCGAAGCTTGGTCAAAGATTCAGGCAGCGGAAAAAAACAACGAGGCGACTGAAGATGACCGTTATCGCGGCGAGGAAGAGCTCAATAAACTTGTGAATGAAATGAACAAAGAGGTCGACCGGATCGTGGCTGAAAAGGAAACGGAGATTTTAAAAATCTAGCTCGTAAGCGATCGGTTTAAAAAGCTTCGAGCGATGTTCTATGAAGCCGAGAAGTTCTCGATTCCGGGCTTCACCACTCGAACAATAATCATAGCGGCACTTAATCCTTAATCCCTAAATATTATGATTTTAACAATCATTGCTTTCATACTTGTTCTGGGCATACTCGTAATTGCCCATGAATTCGGGCATTTTATCGCAGCTAAGAAGAGCGGTGTCAAGGTAGAGGAATTTGCAATCGGTTTTCCTCCTCGGCTTTTTTCTATCAAGCGCGGTGAAACACAATACTCGATAAATCTGTTTCCGATAGGTGGCTATGTCAAAATGCTCGGTGAATTGGAGCATTCCAAGAGTAGCCGCGCATTTGAAAATCAATCTCCCGGGAAGCGTTTTATTATCTCGATAGCTGGGGTAGTCATGAATCTTTTGTTGGCTTGGCTTATTCTGACTATCGGTTTTGCGATAGGCATGACTCCGATTATCTCGCGTCCAGATAGTATCCCCGGAAAAAGACTCTCCTCTGAGATAATCATCGCCGACGTCGTTAAGGATTCTCCGGCCGAAAAGAGCGGTCTTGAACAGGGCGATGTTCTGATCAGCGGAAGCAGCGGGGATAGCAAGACAATTTTTAATACCAATGAAGACCTTTTCAATTTTACGCAAAGCCAGATGGGCAAAGAGGTAGTCGTCGAATATGAAAGGGGCGGTTCTAAAATTGAAAAAACTGTAGATGTCTCAAATAACTCCGAATCCCCACTAGGCGTTGCCGTTATCAACAATCAGGTCATCCGAGTAATCTGGTATATGGCGCCGGTCGTGGCTCTACGAGAAACAGGGGAAATCATAGGAGCAACCTTTGCCTTCCTTAAGAATTTCGCGACAGAGGGATTCCGATCAAAGGAGGCAAGCGATTCAGTCGGTGGTCCGGTCGCTATTTATGTTTATACAGGATTGGCGGTTCAGGCCGGGATCATGGTTCTGATGCAATTTATCGCACTTTTATCAATCAATCTCGCGTTGATCAATATTTTACCATTTCCATCACTTGATGGCGGAAGATTGCTTTTCATTCTTCTGGAAAAGATTGCCGGACGACGGATAGTCAAAGAAAAAATCGAAAATATTATTCATACCGTTGGCTTTGCGCTGCTATTGATTTTAATTGCATTTATCACCTACAAAGATATACTACGGTTCGTAAAATAATCCGGAGAAACTTGATTTTTTGGTCTTTTGGCCTTAGAATTGTTTTTCATGCAGGATATACCATCTAAAATTAAAATCGCGCCTCTTGCCCCGGGAGTTTATTTTTTCAAGGATAACACCGGTCAAGTCCTCTATGTGGGTAAAGCTAAAAAAATCCGTAACAGGTTACGGCAGTATTTTGCCAAAGAGATCGGCCGAGGGCCGGCGATAGCTCAGATGGTTGCCCTCGCAACGGATATAGAGTGGATGGAGACTGAATCAGAGATCGAGGCACTGTTGTTGGAGGCAGAGCTGATCAATAAGTTCGGACCTAAGTACAATGTCAGACTTCGCGATGACAAGTCTTTTCTCGTTATCCGAATTACCAAAGAAGAATTTCCACAAGTACAGCTTATCCGGTACCATGATGTCGATTTCAAAGATGGTAAGGCTTGGTATTTTGGGCCGTATCCTTCCGGAGAGTTACTCCGAAAATCGCTCCGGTATTTGAGAAGAGTGTTCATGTTTAGGGATTGTTCTATTAATAAATTCCACTCATACAAGAAGAAAGTTAGAAACTGTATCTTTGGAGATATCAAGATTTGCTCCTCCCCTTGCGTTGATAAAATTGACAAAATTGGATATCGCAAAAACATCAACTATCTAAAGTACTTTCTCCGAGGCAAGAAAAAGGAGATAGAGAAGAAACTTAACAAAGAGATGCAACTCTTGAGCAAAAGCAAAAACTATGAGGCTGCTGCGTTGATCCGTGATCAGCTTTCGGCCCTCAATCATCTGCGCGATGTCGCTCTGGGTATAAAGGACGATCTCTTTGACAACAGAATAATCTTTAAACGGATTGAATGTTATGATCTTTCTAACATTATGGGTCTGTATGCAGTTGGGGCTATGGTCGTCTTTACTGATGGTAAGCCCGATAAGGATAGTTATCGTCGTTTTCGGATTAAGAACAATCAGAGGGATGATCTATCAATGCTAAGAGAGGTCCTGGAGCGCCGGTTTAAAAATAAAGATTTGCCGCTTCCTGATCTGATCATAATCGACGGAGGGGAGACGCATTTAAGCGTTGCAAAAGCCGTCATTGGTCAACTTGGTATAGAAAAGCCTTTGATCTCAATCTCTAAAGGGGCAAAAAGAGATAAAAATGATTTTCATTTTTCTAAAAAAGAGGTCGCAGAATACATAATGGGCAATCTGCCAATGCGAAGCATTGCTATTCTCGCCCGCGATGAGGCCCATCGTTTCGCGATAAATTATTACAGGAACGTCCATCGGAAAGAGATGTTTTCCTAGCCTTAGCATGCTCCGATATGCTATGATTCTACTAACAGATTGGAGGAGATCCTCCAATCGATTTAACTATTTACTCTTGGCAGAGAAAATTGAGAACTAAAGAATTAATTAAAAAATGGTGGAATTGGCTTCGCTACGAGCCGAGTGACCCTCGGTTCTATACCGGTGGGGTTATAAAGATAGCAGCATTGGGCGGAGGGACTGGCCTCGCTACCTTGCTCAGCGGTTTAAAAAAGTATTCAAACTATATTTCAGCCATCGTGACCGTTGCTGACAATGGTACTTCGACCGGAGTCCTCAGGAAAGAATTTGATATTGTCGCTCCGGGAGACATAAGAAAATGTATTGCAGCATTAGCGGAAGACGGAGAACTTATTACCAACCTTCTGGAGTACCGTTTTCCCAAAGATAAAAAAGTTTTCGGAGGACATACTCTCGGAAATATCTGGCTGACTGCCTTATCCTGTTATCTCGGATCTTTCGAGAAATCAGTTGAGTTGACCACTGAGATTTTCCGAACTGCAGGCAAGGTAATGCCTGCAACTCTCGATAATATCAATCTCGTGATCAAGTACAGGGACGGTAGCCGTAAAGTAGGAGAGAAGCATCTTGATAATTCAACCAAAGAGATTGATAGTATAAGTTTGAATAACAAGAAGGCAAAGGCATATAAAAAGGCTGTTGGTGAGATATCGGCAGCCGACCTTATTCTTCTAGGGCCAGGTAGTCTCTATGGCAGCTTGATCCCGAACCTTCTTATTCCTGGCATTAGAGACGCAATAAAGCGCAACAAGAAGGCAGTCAAGATTTATATAGCAAACTGCTCGACAGAAAGAACACAAACTGCAGGGTATTCGATCGAAGATCATATTCGGGTGATCGAAGAACATACCTCGGCGAAGCTATTCGATTATTGCCTTGTAAATAACAAGATTATAAAAAGATCAAGCTGTGAGCTAGAACTGGGTGAAATTAATAACATTACTACCGAGAAAGAAGTTATAAAAGGCGTCAAAATAATTAGGGAAGATGTCGTAAGTTTGGACAATCCTCTTTTTCATGATCCAAATAAATTGGCAATTTCCCTAATCGAGATTTATAATAAGAACAAAGGATAATATTAAGGAGGGGCAATGAAAAGATCGGTTCTTGTCGGAAATTGGAAGATGTATCTTACCAGCTTGGCTGATGCCCATGTTTTAACGACTGAAATAAGAAATGAACTAGAGCCAATCAAAAATGTGGAGATCATTTTAGCCCCGCCGGCTATCTGGCTGACCGAGATGGCAGGAATCCTTGGAAAAGGCAAAATAAGTCTTGGCGCTCAGAATATGTTTTATGAGCCATCGGGCGCCTACACTGGCGAAATTTCCCCGTTGATGGTCAAGGAGGTGGCTCAATACGTCATAATCGGCCACTCGGAGAGACGTGAATTTTTTAACGAAAGCGATAGCGATGTCAATGAAAAAGTTATTTCTGCAATCAGAGGTGGACTAACGCCAATAATATGCGTCGGCGAGAAGAAAAAGAGTAATAAAGCCGAAGATCCGCATTCTCAACTAAAGGAGGCGCTTTTGCATGTTCCCAAGGTTCATTATAAGGATATCGTCGTTGCATATGAGCCAATCTGGGCTATCAGCAATGGCGTGACGGGTGAGAATGCTGATCCTGATTACGTTGCCCGTGTCTTAATAAAATTGCGGGAACTTGTTCATTCTGACACGCCGATGCTTTATGGTGGAAGCGTTAAAGCAAACAATGTTAGGGGCTACGCCGAAAGGCCTGAAATTGATGGCGTTCTGATTGGCGGGGCTAGCATCAAAGCAAAAGAATTTATCGAGATATGTTCCATCTGGTCAAAAATAAAAAATTTTAAATAGGAGTGACGATGAAAATAGCAATAAATGGTTTCGGTCGTATCGGCAGGGCAGCTGCAAAGATAATAACTGAACGCAAAAATATGGAGCTCATCGCTATCAACGATCTGACTGACACGGAGACGTTGGCGCATCTCCTTAAGTATGATAGCTGCTATGGTATCTGGGATCACGAAGTTGGCTATGATGAAGGCGACCTTATCATTGATAAAACAAGAATTCATGGATATGCCGAAAAGGACCCTAGGATGTTGCCTTGGCGGGAGCTGGGCGTCGATGTAGTGATAGAATCGACGGGCCATTTCTTAACGATCACTGATGCTAAGGCGCATCTTGATGCTGGGGCAAAAAAGGTAGTGATGTCTGCTCCCCCTAAAGATGAAACTCCAATGTATGTAATGGGTGTTAATGCGGATGATTACAAGGGAGAAAAAATAATCTCGAATGCTTCATGCACTACAAACTGTATCACGCCGGTAATGAAAGTATTGGAAGATGTTTTTGGGATTGAGAAGTCCTTGATGACAACTATTCATTCGTATACCGCTGACCAAAATTTAGTAGATGGTCCGCACAAGGATCTTCGCCGCGCTAGATCTGCAGCGTGCAACATAGTTCCCACCTCAACTGGGGCCGCAAAGGCTGCTTATAAAACAATCCCATCTCTGAAGGGTGTCTTTGACGGTCTTGCGGTCAGAGTTCCGACGCCAGTCGTATCACTATCAGATATTACTGTTCTTTTGAAGGCAAAAACAACGCCAGAGGAGATCAACAGTTCCTTCAAACAAGCCGAGAGAGGTTTCTTGAAGGGAATTCTTGCCACAACCAATGAATTGGTAGTTTCTTCTGATCTCAAGGGCAACAAAGCTTCAGCCACCGTAGATTTGTCTTTGACTCAGGTTGTTGACGGTGATATGGCCAAAATTATTGCTTGGTATGACAATGAATGGGGATATTCAGAACGGTTGGTTGATTTGTGCCATTTCATTGCAAAATAAAGCATACAATTTCTAATTTCTAATTCTTGATTTCTAGTCAAATTCTAATTTTTAATGATCAAACGTTTAAAAATTAGGTAATTAAGAATTCAATAAAAATTAAAAATTATTAAATATTAATTAAGGTCGGAGGCCGCCCATGTGTCTTGCTATCCCGGGAAAAGTCAAAAGAATAAAAGCCAACTTCGCTTTTTTTGATTACGACGACAAAGAGTACAAGGCCGATATTTCTCTTGCATCAGAGGTCAAAAAAGGGGATTGGATTCTAATGCATGATGGCAGGGCTCTCTCGAAAATAAGCGAGAAAGAGGCAAAGGAAAACCTAGAGTTTATTCGGACTCATGAGGAGATGGCGGCCTGCGGTTGAGGCGCTCAGTTTGGATTCTTTTGCTTTGTGAAAGTATATCAGCGGCTTTGTTGCGGAGGAATTGTTCCTTCATATCCATCAGTGTGCATAACTCTTGATTGCTCTCTTCGCGATTTGTCTCAAGAGCTTGTGCTCGTCGAATCATAAATAATTTTGCTTGTAGCTTATCGGCTTCTTTGAGATAAAGCAGAGCTTTTTCTTGTGCGTGTTTACTTGGCATTACCTCAACAATTTTCTTGGGCTCAACATGAGAAGATGCTATTTCAATCTTTTTCTCGGGTATGCTGCTGACTAGCGGCCAATTTTCAGATATTTCGCCATGCATTTATACATCCTTACGGTTAAAAATAAATAAGGAGCCAAGGATACCGACCAAGAGGATTATCGCCCATATCTCGAGTTGATGCCAGTTGGGTTGCCCTGATTCAAGCAGTTTTTGAGGATTGTAATTATAAAAAAGTGAAAACCTTGCAAAATCTTTTAGTTTGTCAACAATTGCGGTCATGGCTGTGAAGACATAGAAACCCATCACTAGCGAGACCGTAACGGCTGCGACTGTGATTTTGCTTTTTAAAATCGAGGAGAGAAAAATGGCAATGCCGTAGATCGACCAGAGAAAAACCGTTGCTGTCAGTGCAAAGGCCAGCAATCCGTTGGGGCTGATCGAGATTTTATACAGATTGCAAAGAATAAAAATGGAGAGGGTAGTCAAGGATACTAAGAGGCCGGTATAAAGCATCGTCACAAGACTCTCGCTTAATACTAAACTATTTCTAGAAAAAGGCTGAGATAAATTGAAATCCATCGTTTTTTTCTCAATTGCTCCGGCAATGATGGAGCCAGCCGAAGATGCGACATAGAATGAGACGATGAGGATGAAGAAAAGTGCAAGAAACTCGATCGAGATAAAACCTTCAAAATTGGTCATCGAGAGCATATCCCCGCCAAAAAATTTAAGAAAAGTCTCGGGCATCTGCTCAAGATAAACTCCTTTGATACTCTCGATAAGTGGAAAGAAGCCGACCATCATCCAGGTATATCCTAAGAGTCCGATATAATAATAAATTATTGAGATAAATTGCTCTTTAAAGCTTTGTTGCATGATATTTATCATTTTATCCTTTATAATAATGCATAAATATTTCTTCAAGCGAAGGTTCGGAGATTCTGACATCATCAATTTCGTAACCAGACAGGCCTTTTAGCATTGGTCCGTTTTTTCCGATCGTTGTCAGATGATAACCATAGGTAGTACGTTCAACCTTTCTGACGTTTTCTTGCTGAAGAACGGAGAGAGGAATGCTATTTTTTGTATCGATAAAAATTTCTCTAATATTTTTGGCTTTGAAGTCGTCGATGTCTTCAATCCTGATCAATTCGCCATTTCTTATGATGCCAACTCGATCGCACATTTTTTGGGCCTCAGCCAGAAGATGGGTTGAAAAAAAGGTGGTGGCGTGCCATTTTTTGGTTTCTGCAATCGCATTATAAAACTCCTGTTGATTGAGCGGATCAAGGCCGCTAGTTGGTTCATCTAGAATTAAAAGTTTTGGTTTATGCATCATTGCCAAAACTATCGCCAATTTTTGTTTGTTCCCTTTAGAATAAGAAAAGATTTTTTTGCGTAGATCTACCTCAAACCTTTCGACCAGCGAATCAAGATACTTGCCGTCGATTTTTTTCTTGAACCGGCTGTAAAAATTTATTGCTTCCAGCCCCGTCATTTGTTCTTGCAAATAAATTTCACCTGGCAAATAACCAATATTTCTCCGAATCTCTAAAGATTTTTTGTTCACATTCAAGCCGAAGATAGAAGCTTTGCCCAAGGTTGGGCGAATCAGATCCAGCAGCAGCCTTATGGTGGTTGACTTACCAGCCCCGTTTGGCCCGATAAAGCCAAAAACTTCTCCTTCTTTGACCTCCAGCGAAAGATTCTTTATGCCTAAGAATTTACCGTTCTGATAGTATTTTGACAGTTTCTCGGTTTCAATAATATTCATAATATTATTCTATCGCTTTTTACTAATTTTAAAAACTATGAATGCCGAGAGGGCGCCGATGATTATTCCGCCGATAATGTCAGAGGGGTAATGCATTCCCAGATAGATTCTTGAATATGCAATTAGGACGGCGAGGAAAATGAAAAAATACCAAAACTTTTTATAATAGGCGATTAAGACAAAGGCTGCGGCGAAGGATGATGCAGTGTGGCCAGAGACAAAAGAGCTGTTTATCCAGCGAATCCCCAGCTGGTGGACATTTTCAATGAGAAGGTAGGGCCGTTCTCGAAAGAAGATAGTTTTGAGTATTGCATCATTTAAGATTGAGGAAATAATGATTGCCAAAATAGTCATAAAAAGTATCCCCCTGCCTCTTTTTTTGTCGCAGAGAAAGATAATAAAAGCAATCAGCGCCCAAATAATAGCCCATTCGCCAATAGTCGAGGTGAAAAGCATGATTCGATCGAAAATAGTAGAATGGAAATTATTGAGTACTTGAAAAAGGGCGATATCACCGGGAAATGGATTGATTTTTATTGGAAACATAAATGAAATTCTTAATTTCTAATTCTTAATTTTTCAATCAATTCTTAAAACTCTCAAATCCTAAATGACTTTACTTCTAACTCCTAACTCTGTGCTTTAATGTGTGGCACAGGTAATACAGGGATCATAAGCTCTGATAAGCATCTCAATAACTATATTCTGTTCATCTTTTGTTTTGCCAGCCAGAAGAGGCTCGATAATCTTTAAGTCCTTTTCCAGAGAGGGAAGCGACTGGACTGTCGGGGTAATGATATCGCACTTAATGATCTCTCCTCTATCATTCAATTCATAAAAATGGAATAAGGTACCTCTCGGCGCCTCACAGGCTGCAGTTCCAGAGCTGAAATTCTTGGGCGGTCGGAGATGTTCCTTTTCCGTTCCATTCTTGATGAATTCTTCAATCAGCTCTTTGGCCGTGATAACAAAATGATGGTTTTCAATCGCTTGCGAAATAATATTTTGGAAGGGGTTTTTAAAAGGAAAAGATAGGTCGGCAGTCAGTTTTTTTGTTTTTTCGTGGAGATGGTCATAGCCAAGGTTGATCCGAGAAATTGCTCCGACCATCATCTCATCACCTCTGAGGGTGCCAAATTTCGCCCGGGTATAGGGTTTTAATTCTTCATAAATATATTTTTTGTATTGATCCGGCTCGAAAATATTGCCCTTTGTTGTCCATATCTCGCCTTCATAGAAAGCGTATGAACGGTCATTGTGCAGCGCGCTATAAATCATCGCTCTTTCAATTTCCGGATACTTGAAGCTCGCGAAAAGTTGAAGAGTTTCAACCGCTTTTTCTTCAGCGCTCTCAAGAAGCGGCAGTAAGCTTAAAAGATTGGCCTTTGACGGGTATGCTTTGAATCCTCCGGGAACAGATGTGATCGGATGGACGGCTCTGCCGCCGATAACCTCTAGCACTTTGTCGGCAAATTTTTTGAGAACTATGGCATTTTTGAATAGTTCGGGGTGACTCTTTTGCAGTTCAAAGGAGCTGCTAGCGCCTACAAAATCAGGTAGAACCAAAAGATAAAGATGGAGCGAGTGACTTTGAATCATCTGAGCTGCTAGCATCAACTGACGAAGTTTCTTAGTTTGCGAGGAAGCTGTTATACCGCATGCGTTTTCGATTGCCCTCGTTGCGGTAACATTATGGATGGTGGGGCATATCCCGCAGATTCTGGAGGTGATTATTGGCGCTTCGTAGAATTTCCTCCCCAATAAAATTTTCTCGACAAAACGGTCATTTTCAAGTCCTATTATCTGAGCTTTATCAACGTGGCCGTTTTTCAGATGGGTATAAAAAGCCGCGTGACCTTCAATTTTAGGAACAGCCTCAGTCATTCTTCTCCAAATTACTATTTTGATCGATCCGACCGTAGATAGACAGCAGTTTGTCGATCTCATCTTCAGTCATCATTGTACCAAGGATCTCCCTCATCTTCAAAATGTTGGGTTGAGGAGTAGTACCTCGACACCCAAGGCAACTCTCGCCATTATTTATGCAAATGCTATTGCAGCCGCTGCGAGTGACAGGCCCGAGACAGGGCTTTCCCTCTTTTAAGAGGCAATCATTTTCATTCTGCCGGCATTCAAAGCAAACGGCGAGATCAGGCAGTGTGAAAATTTTTCCCCAGTACAGATCGAGCAGACACCGGTAAAGCTCCTTATGGTTGATCGGACAGCCGGGAACCAAAAAATCCACTTTGATATAACTGGAGACGTTTTTAATTTTTTCTTTGTTGATCAATTTGGCTGGAAGGAAATTCCTCTCTGATTGGATACCTCCAAGATGGGCACAGGCGCCGATAATCACGACAAGTTTGCTGCTTTTTCTGATCTCACGCAGTAACTTAATCTGTTCTTTTCCTTCCGGGCTTCCTTCTACTAGAGCGATATCAAACGGGCCGGGTAGGTTTTCTTCTTGGCCGAGACGGAAGTTTTTGATATCAAAAAACTGCAGAAGTTTGCTGAACGCCTCGAAATTATTCAGAGCTTCGAATTGGCATCCTTCGCAGGAGGTGAGTGAAAAAATTGCTAACGTCTTTTTTTGCATACAGATCAATGCTAATAACTAATACCAAATAACTACTAACCAGCAACCTCCTATCTTGCTATCCAGCCGCCATCAACGAGAACAACATCGCCAGTAATATATGAAGACTCATCGGATGCCAAAAAAAGTGCCGTATTGGCGATCTCCTCAGCTTTCCCGGTATGACCCATCGGGGTATTCGACTCTATCATCTTTTTAAAATCAGGGTTTGCTAGAAAATCTTTGGTCATATTTGTTTCTATGAATCCAGGAGCGATCGCGTTTACTTTAATGCCGAGAGGTGCAAGATCAAGGGCAGATGCATGTGTGAGTTGAACAATGCCGCCCTTCGAGGCGCAATAAGAGATGGCGCCAGGCATTCCGACTTCGCCGAGAATCGAGCTGATATTAATGATTGAGCCTTTTGTTCCTGCATTTTTCATGGCGTTTGCAGCAGCCCTGATGCCGTAGAAGACCCCCGAAAGATTGACCTCAATCGTTTGATGCCAAACATCATCCGTTGTGTCTAACGCACTTCCAGAAGTTCCCACTCCCGCGTTATTGACCATAACATCAATTTTACCGAATTTTTCTACCGTTGATTTGACCAGAGAGTCAACTTGTGCCGATTTGGAAACGTCGCATTGGATAAATGTTTGATTCTCTTTCTCGCTAAAATCTGTCGGTTGGTTTATATCTGAAAAAACAACTTTGGCTCCTTCACTGATGAATCTCTCGCCGATCGCTTTGCCAATCCCTGATCCGGCTCCGGTTACAATCGCAACTTTATCTTTTAATCTCATATTCTCTCCAAATTATTAATTTCTAATTACTAATTTTTAATCAAATCCTAATTTTCAAATTTTAAACCTGGATACTCATGAAACAATTACTTATAACTGATGACTCGGTTCTAAACCCTAATTTGGATACTAATAACTATTAACAAACTGCTAATAACTAAACTCTACAACTACTTTCCGATCTCATCCTTGATCTGATCTAATCGGAAGATCGGTCCATCCTTGCAAACTAAATATTTTCCGATATTGCAATGTTGGCAAACGCCTATTCCACATTCCATTCTTCGTTCAAAGGAGATATAAATCTGTCGCTCCGGGATATTCTTACTAAGAAATATTTCATTACAGTAGGGGCACATGATTTCTGGTCCGCACATTAGCACAACAGTTTTTTTAGGGTCGAACTCAGTCTTTTGAAGCGGCTCAGTTATCAGGCCCTTTTTGCCCCAGAATTTTCTGGTGATGTATTCGCAGTAGACATTAGTGAGAGTCAATTTGGATTGCAAACCCTCGACCTCCTCCTTGAAGATTATGTGGTCAGGTGTCTTAAATCCAGCGAATAGACAGATCTTGCCGAATTTGCTTTTATCGGCGAGCAGGAAGGAGATAAGGGGGCGGAGCGGTGCGTAACCGATGCCTCCAGCGACTAAAACAATATCTTGGCCCTGAAGATTTTTCAGTGGCCAACCGTTGCCGTATGGCCCTCGAAGTTTTATGCTGTCGCCAGGCAAGAGATTGATGAAGGCATTTGTTGTGCTGCCGCAACCCCGAATACAGAGTTCGAAAAATCTTTTCTCTGCAGGATCAGAACAGATGGCGAAGGTGGCTTCTCCAAAGTGATCAATAGCAGCTTGAATAAATTGGCCAGGGATAAAATCGATCTTTCCTTTTAAGCGGAAGAGAAATGTGTCTGGCGCAAGTTCGCTTTTTTGAATAATTTTGTATTCAGAATATTCAAAGCCGAGGTTATTCATTTTCCTCCTTACGTAGCAGCGAATTCATGATTGAGTGCTGGTTCAGATGTGCTGGACAGGCTTTGATGCAGCGGCCGCAACCAGTACAGAGGTATCCGGTTTTTTCTTTGACTGCTCTGACCAACTTATGATGATACCAGTTATAAATCCGGTTGATGTTGGTTGGACGCAGATCAAAATGATTCTGAATCTCAGAAAAGCTCTTAGAAAAACAAGCATCCCAATCGAGGCACTGGTTGCATGTCCCATCTGACTTATTTTCAAAATCCTGCTTAACGCAAAAACAAAGTGGACAAACAGCGCTGCAAGCACCACAACCAAAACAGTTGTTTGCAACCGATTGCCAGAAATCTTGAAATTTCAGTCTATCCTCAACAGCCTCCGTCAATAAAGTTTTATCAAATGCTTCTTTATTCTCAAGAACAATTTTTCTTAGCCTTGGCATTTTCAATCCGCCTCTGATTCCGTTTTTGCTTAATATGGAATTACCTAATTTTGTTAGACCAAAGATAGAATAGCCCTTTTCCTCGCTCTGAAGGTGTATGTCAGAAAATTGAGTTACTGCCGTTCCCATAGAAGTACAAAAACAGGATTCATCCTGTTCACATTCGGATGACATGATAAGAATATTGTCTCTTGTCGGTAGCAGACTATTTTTTGAAAATTGTAAGAGAAAAATTTCGATTGCAGCTGCATCGCAGTTAGTCAGGCCGATAAATGCAATTTTTTTTGTAGTTAAGCTTTTCTCAAGTTTCTTCCCATTGGGCCAGAGGTATTTTTTAAATGGAATCATTGTTTTGGTGGTCGGTAGCGTGAGGTCAGGTTTTAAAAACGGCGCAAGGATTGTTTTGCCTTCGACTTCTTGAGCTGCAAAAGAGTCGTATTCTTTCTGGACAAAATACAAAATCTGATCGAGTTGATGGCTTGATATAAAGGCTTTCATTGATTATATTTTATCATCTTTATCATGCTTATCCAAAGTTTGATGCTTATCTGATGGTTTTGGGAATTTGGTTGCCAAAAAGTGAGCGAATGATCAGTTGCAGACTCGACTGGCATCCAGAAGCGGGGCGCGAAACAATTAATATTTTTTCAACAAAATTGATTTATGGTAAGATGAGTAAAATGGATAAAGGAGGGTAATGAAATCTATTAGTGAGGTTGAAGTTAAAAACAAGACTGTATTTTTGAGGACTGATTTTAATGTTCCGATGAAGGATGGAAAAATCGTAGATGATAACAGAATAGACTCCGCGCTCCCGACTTTGAATTATTTGATTGACCACAAGGCGAAGGTAATCCTCGGTACTCATATCGGTCGCCCTGATGGTGTGAGATCGGAGGGAACTTCGATCCTTCCCATTGCAAAACGTTTGTCGAAACTCCTAAATAGGAAGATATTGTACGTCGACGAAGTGACTGGCCCCAAAGTTGAAAATGCAGTAGGCAAATTGCAACCGGGCGATGTTTTGGTTCTGGCAAATCTGCGTTGGGAGAAGGGGGAAGAAGAAAATGACCCTTTATTTGCGCGCACTCTCGCTTCATATGCAGAGCTATACATCAACGATGCTTTCGCTGTTTCACATCGGGCAAATGCGTCTGTGGAGGCAATAACCAAATATCTGCCTAGCTATGCTGGTTCGCTTCTAGATCTAGAGGTAACAACCCTAAACATTATCTTTCATGCTGCAAAGCCACCGTTTGTGGCTATTATCGGCGGCGCAAAGATAAAGGATAAGGCGGAGATGGTGAAGGCGATGGCCGAAAGAGCGGATACCGTTCTTATCGGCGGTGCAGTTGCCAATACATTTCTGATGGCAAGAGGAGACAATGTCGGCGATTCTTTGGTAGAACCAGAGATGATCGATGAATGTCGGGCCATCTTAAATAAATATTCAGGAAAAATAGTTTTGCCGGTTGATACAATAAAGACGGAAACCGCCGAAACATTCAAAATTTTAGATATCGGTCCTGAGACGGTTGCAAAGTGGAGGGGCATTATTGGTAGTGCCAACACCATACTTTGGAATGGCAATCTTGGTTACACTGAAGATGACAAATATGCCAACGGCACTCTTGAGATCGCTAAAGCGATCGGGGAAAACAATTGCGGCGCTAAAGTTGTTGCCGGCGGGGACACAGGGGGTTTTATTGATGATGCCGGACTTTACAAAAACTTTTCTTTTATCTCCACAGGCGGAGGAGCGGCTCTTGGATTTTTGGCCGGCGAAAAGCTGCCGGGGATTGAAGCATTAAATTGATGAACGAATTGAGAGCCAGATGAAAAAAATATTCTTGATTTTAGCAACAATCGCCTCTTTTTTAGAAGGGATTTTGATTGTTTGGAGATTTATTGATTTCATTGTCGGGCGTTCTCAGGGTAGCTTCAGCGACGAAGGTGGTATCGGTTTGCTTTTTACGATTGTTACAACGATGCTAATACTTCCTGAATTTTTAGTATCATGGTATGGAGTCAAGTATCTCAGGAAAGGGGAGTATAAAACGAGCGATGTTTTTGTAATTTCGATTTGTGCGTTTGCACCGATATTATTCCTGGTAGGATCTTTAGCGCTTTTATTAATCCTTAATATTGTGAGTAAATATGTTGGACGTTAGAAAATCATTAAGAGAGGCTAGGGCAAACGGTTTCGCGATCGGTGCCTTTAATACAAACAATCTGGAGGTAACTAAGGCAATCTGCCGTGCTGCAGCGAAATTCGACCGGCCGATCCTGATCCAGACTACCCCTTCCGCGATAGAATATGCAGGTCTCAACAGTATTTTCGATATTGTTCGCGATGAGATCGAAAGCTCAAAAATAAAAGCGGCGATCCATCTGGATCATGCTAAGGATTTCAAGATTATTAAGGAAGCTGTCGAGGCCGGTTATAAATCGATCATGTTTGATGGCTCAAGATATTCATTCGATGAAAATGTAGCGATGACGGTGGAAGTCGTTCAGTTTGCTCACGAAAACGGCGTTTGCGTTGAGGCAGAGGTCGGCGTGATCGCAAGAGAAGAGGGAGGATATCTATCAGGTCAATCGATCTTAAGTGCTCCTGAACAGGTAAAGAAATTTATTGAGCTGACCGGTGTTGACTCTATCGCCGTTTCTGTGGGTAACGAGCACGGTGCGCCAAAGGGAGAAAAAATCAATCTGCCGCTGCTTCAGAAAATTGCTGATATAATTGAGATTCCGTTGGTGATGCATGGAGCTTCAGGTCTTTCGAGTGGCGATATCAGAGAAGCTATCAGCATCGGAGTCTCTAAATTTAATATCGATACTAAGATCAAGCACGCATTCGCCTCTGAGATTGAGGGCTCCAAAGCAGAAGATTATCGGGATGCCCTCAAAGAGGGGATGGAGGAAGTAGAAAAAGTAGTAGCTCACTATATTAAGATATTCAATAACTTATGAAATACGATGTAATCACAATCGGAGATGCTTTTGAGGATGTTTTCGTTGAGCCGGATCTCAAAGTAAGAAGCGAGAAAACTTTTGCCGGCGGACGGGGTATTTGTTTTGAATTCGGCGAAAAGATACCGCTTGAGTCCGTCCAATATGAGGTTGGTGGATCGGCGTGCAATATCGCCGTCGGACTTTCTAGGCTTGGCTACAAAACCTCTTTTGTGACCGCAATCGGCGAGGATTCGCCCGCCGAGAAAATTCTTAATCGTCTTGTCGATGAGGGTGTCAATACGGACAATATTATTCAAAAGGACAGCATTAAGACCGGATTTTCAGTGGTCTTTTCGATTGAGGGCGATCGGACCATTTTTTCATATCATGCTCTCAAAGATTATTCGGTCGTAAAGATCAAAAAGAGTTTATCGGCGAGATGGCTGGTCATGACCTCTCTCGGAGAAAATATCGAAGATATAGAAAACCGGATTATCAAAGAAGTGGCTGAAAATAATGCAAAATTTGCCTGGAACCCCGGATCGATCCAAATCCGGAAGGGCGCTTCACATTACCGTCATCTATTGAAATGTAACTCAATCTTATTCCTGAATCGCGAAGAAGCAATGAAATTTCTTGATTTCCCGGTCAAACCGCAGATTGAAGAGGTGGTGAGGAAATTGGCGACCTTCGGTTCAAAAATTATCGTTGTGACCAATGGGAAAGAGGGCGCGCTTGCTTACGATGGTAAAGAATTTTTCTATGCCAAAGCAGATGAACACATCAAAAGGATTGATGCAACTGGGGCAGGGGATGCTTTCTCCTCGGGTTTTATGGCTTCAATCATGAATCATGATCCCAAAGTCCCTTTTTCCGGTGAAGAAATTCAAGAAGCCCTCAAATGGGGAATAAAAAATTCAAACTCTGTTATTAAATATGTTGGCGCGCAAAAAGGGTTATTGAGCTCAGTAGAGTAGTTATTTTCTGGCTCGATACTCTTTTTTGTGGTATATAATTATCAAGGTAAAGGAAATAGCAGAATAGGCTGCTTTTTCTTATTCTGGAAGTTCACAGAGGGGGCAAGTCTTATGCGGA
>Ga0247841_10006440_pt1 | contig 18095 bp, 15 predicted proteins | sample LaCruzMarch2015__2_FD_192410 | JGI IMG/M metagenome (GOLD analysis project Ga0247841, IMG submission 192410) | Freshwater microbial communities from meromictic Lake La Cruz, Castile-La Mancha, Spain - LaCruzMarch2015_18m | ecosystem: Environmental > Aquatic > Freshwater > Lake | place: Spain... | reverse complement strand
GTTCATCCCATCGAAGGCCAGTTTCAAACGGTGATCGGTCTGATTGGAGATACGTCGAAGATTGATATTGAGTGCCTTGAAAACTTGGAGATGGTGGAGAAGGTCATTCGGATCACGGAGCCCTTCAAAACCGCCAACCGAAAGTTTCATCCCGAGGATACAGTCGTCTCTGTTGGAGAGGCCAAGATTGGGGGGCCGCACTTCGGACTGATCGCCGGGCCCTGTTCGGTCGAGTCGGAAGAGCAGATTTTGGAGATCGCGAAGCGTGTGAAAGCCTCAGGCGCCAACATGTTGCGCGGTGGCGCATTCAAGCCCAGAACCTCTCCGTACGACTTCCAGGGACTCGAAGCACAGGGTCTTACATTGCTCTCGCTGGCCAAAAAGGAGACAGGGTTGCCGATTGTCTCGGAGATCATCACTATTAACCATCTCGACCTTTTTGCAGATGTGGATGTGATTCAGGTCGGCGCGCGGAATATGCAGAACTTCGATCTGTTGCGTGAGTTAGGACGCACCCAAAAGACGATTCTGCTGAAACGCGGCTTGGCGAGTACCATCAAGGAATTGCTGATGAGCGCAGAGTATATCCTTGCGGGTGGCAATAAGAATGTGATCCTTTGTGAACGGGGTATTCGGACCTTCGAAACCTACACCCGGAATACACTGGATATCTCGGCGGTCCCTGTGATCCAAGAGCTTAGCCATTTGCCCATCATTATTGATCCTAGTCACTCGTGCGGAGTCTCCCGTTATGTGAAAGCCCTCTCGCTCGCTGCGGCTGCGAGTGGTGCGAATGGGATTATCGTTGAGGTTCACAATGATCCAGCCCACGCACTCTGCGATGGCGCTCAGTCGTTGACCCCGGCGCAATTTGATGATCTAGCGTCGCATGTGCGACGGATCGTGGAGGTTTGTCATTCATGAAAATCGGGGTCATCGGACTAGGCTTAATTGGGGGTTCACTCGCAAAGGCCCTTCGGGCACGGACCCAGCATGAGGTTTTGGGATTTGACCGTTGCGAGGCAACCCTCGTAGCGGCTTGTACCTCGGAGTCACTACAGGGCGTGTTAAGTTTTTCAGACCTCTCCTCTTGCCAGGTGATTATTATTGCCCTGCCTCCTGTGGCTTGCCTTGCCTTCTTGAGGGAGCAGTCGGCGAAGATCGCTCCGAAAACGTTGGTGATAGACTGTTGTGGCGTGAAACGGTCGATCTGCAAGGTAGGCTTTGAAGAGGCCGCAAAGCGAGGGTTCCATTTTGTAGGGGGCCATCCCATGGCCGGACGAGAGTTCTCAGGGTTCCAGGCAGCTCAGGCGACACTCTTTAATCGTGCGACTATGTTGTTGGTCCCAAAAGCGAATGAGGATCAAACGGTCATCGCACAAGCAGAGGCACTCTTTCTGGAGATAGGCTTTGTGCGCGTGATGCGGACGAGTGCGGAGAAGCACGATGAGATGATCGCGATCACCTCCCAGCTCGCCCACTTGGTTTCAAACGCCTACGTGAAGAGCCCGCGAGCGGGGGAACATCGTGGTTTTTCAGCTGGCAGTTTTGCTGATCTGACCCGCGTGGCCAGGCTGAACGAGACGTTATGGACCGAGCTTTTCCTCGAGAACGGCGATTTCTTGATCCGGGAGATCGATGAGTTGACCGCATCTCTGAACGAGTACCGCCAGGCGATCCAAGACCGGGATGCCACAAGACTGTGCGACCTGTTAAAAGCAGGACGTGAATGTAAGGAGCAGCAAGATGAACATAGATAATCTGAGAGGCCAGATAGATGTTATTGATCAGAAACTGATCGATCTTTTTAAAGACAGGATGCAGATTACACTGGAGATCGCGAAGTACAAGAAGGCCAGCGGGATGCCCGTCTTTGATGTCGCGCGTGAGCGGAGCCTGTTGCATAAAGTTTCCGAACGCGCAGGAAGCGAATTCGAGATTTATATGCGCGTCTTCTTCTCGATGTTGATGGATGTCAGTCGCTCGTATCAGCATAAATTTTTAGCAGAGGCTTCCAAATTAAGCGCGACGATTCAGAAAGCTGTGGAGCAGACCCCTCAGCTCTTTCCTGAAAAAGCGATCGTCGCCTGTCAAGGGATGGAAGGGGCGTACTCCCAGTTTGCCTGTGAGAAGCTGTTTACGCTTCCAGACATCATGTACTTCAGTTCTTTTGAAGGCGTGCTTCAGTCCGTGCGCAATGGACTCTGCCGCTATGGTGTGTTGCCGATTGAAAATAGTACCGCGGGATCAGTCAATCAGATCTACGACCTGTTGCAGCATCACGATGTCAAAATTGTGCGAACCGCGCGTATTCAGGTGGCACATACGTTGCTGGTCAACAAAGGGGTGAAGCTTGAAGATGTGAAGGAGATCATTTCGCATGAGCAGGCGTTCGCACAATGTTCGATCTTTTTGGCTGGCTTAAAGAATGTGAAGATCACGGTGTGCGAAAACACTGCTGCTGCGGCACAAAAAGTGGCAGAAAGCAAGCGGAAGGATTTTGCTGCGATCTCCTCGAAGGCCTGCTCAGAGATTTATGGGCTTTCGGTTATCGGAGATGGCGTGCAGAATAATGACGGCAACTATACGCGCTTTATCTGTATCTCAAATGAGCTGGAAATTTATCCAGGTGCCAACCGTACCAGTTTTATGATGGTCATCCCCCATAAACCTGGTGCACTCTATCGCGTCTTGGTACGTTTCTATGCGCTGGGGATGAATCTCGTCAAGCTGGAGAGTCGTCCGATTCCGGGCCGCACCTTCGAGTTCATGTTCTACTTTGATGTCGAGAGCCCAGTCTATTCGCCTGCACTCATACAACTCATTGGCGAGCTGGAGAGCTCGATCGAAGATTTCCGCTATTTAGGAAGTTACTCGGAGATGGTGTGAGCGTTCGGAGAACGGAGATCAGAGGACAGAGGTCGGAGGGCAGAAAAAAGTCAGAGACCAGAGGGAGACTATCCCTTCTGATCTCTGACTTCTGATTTCTGACTTCTGTCTTCTAGACAGGCGACTTACTTGTCTTTCTTCTCTTCGCCTTTCTTCTCGCCTCTGCCCTTGCCGCCTTCGTGTGCCTTTTTGAAGGCTTCCTTTGCGGCTTCCTTCTCTTCATCGCTGAGCTTACCATCGCCGTCCTTGTCGAACTTCTTGGTCATCTCACTCTTGCGCGCTTCGTGAGCGGCCTTCATCTCTTCCGGACTGAGTTTGCCATCGCCGTCCTTGTCGAACTTCTTGAGCATCTCAGCCTGACGTCCAGCATCTTCTTTCTTGAACGCGTCAGCAGCCTTCTGTTCTTCTTCGTTGAGCTTGCCGTCGCCATCCTTGTCAAACCGCTTCAGGCGCATCTCTTCATGTGCAACCTTCATCTCTTCCGGACCGAGTTTGCCATCGCCGTCCTTGTCATACTTCTTGAGCATCTCGGCCTGGCGCGCTTCGCGGGCAACCTTCATCTCCTCTGGGCTGAGCTTGCCATCGCCATCCTTGTCATACTTGGCCGTCAGCTCCTTCATCATTTCCGGAGGTGGCATTCCACGTCCTCCATGACCGCCTGGACCTCCTGGAGGACCCTTCTTGCCAACTGCTGGCTCTTCGGCCTGACATACTGCAGCAACTAACAATGTTGCAACTGCGAGAAACTTTTTCATCTGTTGAATCTCCTTTGTGTAGTTATTTATAAGACGTCTGATGCGTCCTGTAGGTTAATAAACGGATCAATCTATTTTTTATTGTCTGATAAAATAAAAAGAGCGGAAACGTCAAGACGTTCCGCTCTTTAAAGAAACGCAGCTCAAGAACTAGCTGAGGACTGCATCTTTAGCGGCCTTGGCCAGACGGAACTTGACAACTGTCTTTGCAGCGATCTTGATCGTCGCGCCAGTTGCAGGGTTACGGCCCATGCGAGCAGCACGCTTCACCTTGATCAGCTTTCCAAGACCAGGAAGCATAAAGCCTTTCTTGTCCTTGGCACCAACGTAGGCGATGGCGAGCAACTTTTCATAAACGGTCGTTGCTTGCTTCTTGCTGATTTCTGCGCTCTCGGCGAGAGCTGCCAAGATTTCGCTCTTGGTTGTCGGATTCTTCTTTGCCATACAGTAACTCCTTAATATTTAACATGAATACAATCTCATGTCATGTTTTAAAAATAAATCGAATTTACCAAAGAATCAAGGGGAAAATGCATTTTTGCACTAAATATTTTTTTTGGGCAAAGCCTCGCTCTTCCATTGACATGCCCCTGCTATCCGTGTTTTAATACCAAACAATGATGAGTAAAGGATGATTTAACTTTCCGTTTTCTTTGTTCAAGTGACTAAAATAAGATAAGGGGAGATGATGAAACGACGTGACTTTTTGACAGCCTCTGCCAGCGTTGGCATTGCCACAGTGGCCCTTCCGAAGCGTGCACAGGCAGAATCTGTTGTGCAGGGGATGCCGAAGCTGATGCCGCCCGAGAAACCTGCTGAGCTGAACTTGTGTCTGCAGTGGCGAACCATTCCAGGGGAAGAGATCAAGGCGAAGCTAGACTGGCTTGAGTCCAATGGTTTTCAAGCTGTCGAGATCCCTTCTGGTGACTGGCCCATTACGAATGGTGAGGCGCTGAAGAGCGCGATGGTGGGGCGTAAGCTCTTTATTGCAACCGCCTGCGGTCCGAGCGACTTCTCGTATGCTGAGCCTGAAAAGCGTGAGGCTGAGGTCCAGAAGTTTCTTCCGGTGATCACGGCCTTGGGGGAATTGAAATCAGTGGGACTCATCCTCTGCCCAGCGCGTGGAAAGGTTCCTATGGGCTTCAAGGAGCTCCGTGAAGACTTTGTCACGAATACCGGCAAACGCCTTGCCGAGCATGCGGCAAAGCATGGCACGAACATTGTCTTGGAGCCTCTTCGTCGCAATGAGACACCCTTCTTGCGTCAGGTGGCGGATGGTGCACGCATGGCGGCGGATATCGGTCCAGGCGCAACCGTCATGGGTGATTTTTGGCACATGCAACTCGAAGAGACAAGCTTTATGGGGGCCTTTATCACTGCGGGTAAGCTCCTGTCGCACGTCCATATTGCCGGGTTGAAGGCGCGTATTATTCCAGGCGTCAATCCAGAGGCGGATAATTATGTGGATGGCTTTAAGGGTTTGAAGTTTATCGGATATCGCGGAGCGGTCAGCTTCGAAGGGGGCTGGCCTAAAAATCCTGCTGAGCCGAAAAAAGAGATTCCGCAGGAACAAAAGGTGTCGCTTATCTTGAATATGTGCAAGATGCTTCGCGAACAGTGGGAAATGGCTTAGGGGAAGGGTGACCCGTGGGTCGCCCGTACGTAGAGTCAGGCCTTCGGGTCTGCAAGTAATAAATAAGGGAGATCAGAGATGCAAAATCGTAGAGAGTTCATTAAGGGATCAGCAGTATTTGCCACAATGATGGCGGCTGCTCCGACAATTCTGAAGGCGCAAGGTGCGCCACGTGTTTTCAAAGTCGCAGTCGTGGGATGCGGCGGCCGTGGTACAGGAGCTTTGAAGAACAGCATTGAAGCTGCAAAGCAGCTCGGACAACAGGTTAAGCTTGTTGCAACAGCAGATTATTTCGTCGCGAGCGCCAAGGCTTTGGCCGCTAGCCATGGTTTGGATGAAAAGTTCTGTTTCGGCGGAGCGAACGGCTACAAGAAAATCATGGAAATGCCGGAAGTGGACATCGTCATCCTGACTACTCCACTCAATTTCCGACCACGCCATCTTGAAGCTGCCGTGAAGGCAGGAAAACATGTCTTCGCTGAGAAGGGTGTCGCAGTCGATGCACCGGGCGTCCGCCAGTTCATCGCAGCATCCAAGCTCGCAACGGAGAAGAAGCTCACCATTGTCGCTGGTACGCAACGCCGCCATCATCCTGGCTACCTGCTTCAAGCGAAGGCGTTGAAAGAGGGTACATTGGGTCCGATCATCGGGGGCAATGTGTATTGGAACGGCAATGTGCCGTGGATCAAGCGTCGTACCGAGGGGATGAGCAACAAGGATTACCTGTGTAAGAACTGGCTCAACTTCACCGAGCTTTCAGGTGACCATATCGTTGAGCAGCATGTGCATAACATCGACATCGCGAACTGGTTTATCGGGCGTTATCCCAAGAGCGCCGTTGGCATGGGTGGTCGTGCGCGCCGCGTGACAGGGAACCAGTTCGACTTTTTCAGTATTGATTTTGACTATGGCGAGGGTGTCCATATTCACAGCATGTGCCGCCAGCTCAACAAGTGCCACAGCAATGTTAGCGAAAGCTTGCGTACAGCTGATGCCATCATCTCGGGGGGTGGTCGCGTGATGCGTCCCAATGGAGACAAAGTTGAGCTCAATGGCGATTTCGGCTCGGGGAACCCTTACGATATGGAACATGTCGACCTGCTGAAGAGTATCATGGGCACAGGACCTTACATGAATGAGGGCGAAACCGTTGCGATGTCCACTGCTTGCGGTATCATGGGCCGTATCTCGGCTTATACAGGCCAGATCGTCGGAATGGCTGACCTTCTGACCAAGGAGTCCTCGCCTTACTACAAGGGTTGTGCCCTTACGGCGGAAGCCTTTGAGGCGGATGGCGATGTTGAGCTTCCAGCAGAGGTTGCTCCAATTCCTGGCGAATTTGATGCTCGGTTTAAATAATAGTTGTTATAAGTGATAAAAGGAGTATTACTATGAGTCAATCGTTTAATCGTCGTGAATTTATGGCAGGAGCCACCTTTGCCACAGCCTCGCTTGCCCTCAGCGGCTGTCTGAAGACAACAGCGGCAGTGAGTTCTGGGCTTTCGGCCACGGGCTTCCCCAGTTTTAACCCTGTGAAGGCGCGCTTCCGCAAGCCTGGCGAGGCGTTGAATATCGGCGTCATCGGCGTCGGCGGCAAGGGCTGGTCCGACTGGACACCCATGTTTGAAAATGGCGAAAATATTGTGGCCCTCTGTGATGTGGATCGCAATACCGTTGATCGCGCGTTGGCTGCGATCGCCAAGAAGGGCAAGGATCTTTCACAGGTCAAGTGTTATAGTGATTACCGCAAGATGCTCGATGAGTGCAAAAACTTGGATGCCGTGACGGTCTCCACGCCTGATCACACCCATGCGCCAGCTGCTATCCGTGCCATGAAGCAGGGGTGCCACGCGTATGTTCAGAAGCCACTGGTTCGTACCATCTGGGAAGCGCACTACTTTGAGCAAGTCGCCAAGGCTTGCGGAGTCGTCACGCAGATGGGCAATCAGGGAAGTTCCGCAGATGGCTTCCGTCGCAATGTCGAAATTCTCCAATCCGGTATTTTGGGCAAGGTGACCGAAGTGCACGTCTGGACTAATCGTCCTGTATGGCCTCAGGGCATTGCGCGTCCCGAGGGTTCTGATCCTGTTCCTGCAAACCTAGACTGGGACAGCTGGCTCGGTACGGCTCCAGAGCGGCCCTACAAGACCAAGGCATATCACACCTTCAACTGGCGTGGGTTCTTTGATTTTGGTACAGGCGCCTTTGGTGACATGGCGTGCCATACGATGAACTTGCCCTTCCGTGGACTCAAGCTCGGCGAAGTAATCTCGGCCGAGTGCACCCAGGTCGAAGGCAAGAACAAGGACACCTATCCCTCCAAGAGCATGGTGAAGATGACCTACGCTGCACGTCAAGGGATGCCGGAAGTCACGCTCTTTTGGTATGATGGCAAACTCAAGCCCTCGCCGGAGATCATGCCGCAGGTAATTGCCTCCTTGGGCGAAGTTCCGAATACAGGCTGCCTGATCCTTGGTGACAAGGGCATGATGGTCAGCACGAATGACTATGGCCAGGAAGCGTATGTGGCCATGAAGGGCGAAAAGAAGATGAAGGCTGCCTCCAAGCACGAAGCATTGCTGGCTATTCCGCAGGCGCTTCCTCGTTGTTGCAAGGGCGGACAGTATCTTGAGTTCGTCAATGCCTGTAAGGGTGAAGGAAAGTGCTTCTCGGATGTGGATCACTCGGTTCCGATACTCGAGGGTATGCTCGTGGGCTGTATCGCACAGCAGGTTCCTGGAAAACTGATGTGGAATAGTTCCAAGCAGACCTTCGGTAATCCTGCAGCTGATGCGATGCTCAGGCCTTACATCCGTCGGGGCTGGGAGTTCTAAGTTAGTCTTTAACCCTAACAATAACGGGCACAGGGTCATTCCTGCGCCCGTTGTGTTTTAAGCCATAAGCCCGCCGCCGGGACGGGAATAAACGAAGGAGTAACGGGCGAGGAATAATGGAATGGTGGAATATTGGAAAAACGCATTTCTGGGAGTGGCGCAGGCCTCTGCGCCATAGGCACGCAGGCGCGTGTCCCTCCCATAGTCGCGATTTGTTTTTCTCTGTCATTCCAACATTCCGTTATTCCAATATTCCAATGAAAATCTAGGAGTTTTATGAAAATTGCACACATTGTTTTGAGCATCTTCGCACTCTCAGTTTCTAATGGTCTTTGTGAAACGCGCTCCGCATTCGAGCCTGGTAAGATATGGCTTGATAATAACGGCGTGCACATCAATGCACACAGTGCCGGACTCCTCTTTCATGAAGGCACCTATTATTGGTTTGGTGAACACAAGATCGAAGGGGATGCTGGAAACGTCGCACATGTCGGCGTCCATGTGTATGCCTCCAAGGATCTTTATAACTGGAGCGACGAAGGCATTGCGCTAAAGGTTTCGGATGCTCCGAATAGCGACATTGTCAAGGGATGCATCATTGAGCGTCCCAAGGTGATCTACAATGCAAAAACCAAGAAGTTTGTCATGTGGTTCCATCTGGAGCTGAAGGGCAAAAGATATGCGGCGGCACGGAGCGGAGTCGCTGTCGCTGACAAGGTCACAGGGCCCTACACGTTTACGAATAGTTTTAGGCCGGACAATACGATGGCACGTGATCAAACCCTGTTTGTAGATGATGATAACAAGGCCTATCACCTCTATGCGTCAGAGGATAACAAGACGTTGCATATCAGCCTTCTTTCGGATGATTATCTTCAACCCAGTGGCAAAAATGTCAGGGTTTTTGAAAATCGCATGATGGAAGCGCCTTCGATCTGTAAACGAAAGGGAAAATACTATTTCATTGGCTCGGGATGCACAGGCTGGGCTCCGAATGCAGCACGTTCAGCAGTCGCAGATAATATGTTTGGCCCCTGGGTGGAAACTGGGAATCCTTGCGTTGGTATTAACCCCGAGAATAAGATGGGACCTGAAAAAACCTTTGGCGGCCAGAGTACCTACATCCTGCCTGTGCAGGGAAGGCCAGATGCCTTCATTGCGCTGTTTGATTTGTGGAGACCCAAGAATGCGATTGACGGACGCTATATCTGGCTTCCCCTTCAATTCACGGAGACGGGTTTAAAAGTCGAGTGGATGGACAAATGGGACCTCTCGTTCTTCGACTGCCCCACTCAAAACGTATCCAAGGTCCGCTGAGTGAGAAATTTCTGGTGGAGCGCCTTTACGACATCGGCGTTCTTTTGGGAGACATCGACCTTCTCCCTTTCATCCGTGGTCAAGTTATAGAGCGACCAGGTTGAAAGCTCAGGGGTTTTCCCGCAATAGACTAGCTTCCAGTCTCCATCACGCAGCGCCCACTTGACACCGCCCCAGACCCAATATAAATCGCGAGAGGGGATGGTGCCTGTTGACAAGAGCAGTGGGGAGATGTCGCTCCCATCACCACGCGGACATTTTTTTTTCGGGAGGCCCGCCAGCGTGGCGGCGGTGGGTAGCCAGTCAACAATGTGCAGAGGCGTTGAGATCGTCTGTGGCTTGATCGTCCCAGGCCAATTGGCGAACCCCGGTACGCGGATACCGCCCTCGTAGGCATCGCACTTGCTGCCTCTGAACGGAATAGGCTGATTGAAGTCCGTTAATTTGAGGTCGTCCGGATAAGCGTTGCCGGGCCAATTCACCTGGGGACCATTATCAGATGAAAAGAGGATCAAGGTCTTTTCGCGCTGGCCACTTTCCTCCAGTGACTTGACGACTTGGCCTACTGCATCATCCAGATGGTGGACAACAGCCAGAAAGAGCCGCTTCTCCGGATCCTTCTCTTTTTGGATCTTACCTTCAGGGTCATTAAACCAGTTGATGTGATCTTCATTCAGCCAGCGGCCTGGTTTGTCGGGATCTAGCTTAGTGGGTTGGTCAACAAATGTTCCTCGCTCATCGAGAGGCGTATGGGGCGCGGTGAAGGCGAGATAGAGGAAGAAGGGGTTCGTCTTCTTTTCTTGGATGATGCGGATAGCCTCCTCGGCGATCAGATCCGTGACATGACGTCCATTTTCAGCTCCGGGGATGAATGAGAGGTTTCGATGCCATGTTTCCTTGTTGCCGCGGTAGTGATGGTCATAAGCGCCGCAGGCGCCTTCAAGCGTGCCGTAACTGAAATCAAAGCCATGATGGTTGGGGCCGTCCGCAGGCGTGGTTCCCATGTGCCATTTGCCGCATTGATAGGTTGCGTAACCCGCGGATTTCAAGACAGAAGCCACGTTTTTCGTGCCGACAGGAAAGACCTTTTTGCTGGTTGCCTGAAGGCCATTCGGCCCGAAGCGTCCTGGATAACGGCCCGTGAAGGCGGCGATTCGCGACGGGGTGCATTGCGGCATGACATAGTGCTGCGTAAAGACAGCGCCAGCCTTCGCAAGCTTGTCCAGGTTTGGCGTATAGACATTGGGATTGTTATAGCCAATGTCTCCCCAACCTTGATCATCGGTGATGATAAAAAGAATGTTCGGCTTTTCAGCTGCCAAAGCAGTACCCCAAACCAAACAGATCAATAGCGCGATTCTTTTCATTTTAAGTCCTTGCGTAAAGCTTCAATTTCTTTGACAGGATTGACAGAGTTGACATTATTGACAGGATGAACAGGATGAACAGGATGAACAGGATTAGATTTCAGGACCAAAATTTTTTCCTCGCCGAAGCGAAGCTGTCGGAAATCCTGTTAATCCTGTCGAAAAAACCTCTACCTGTCTGCCAACTGCCTACTTTTTCAGTGATTTCCAGGCCTCAAAATAACGTGAACCGAATGTATTGAGTGCGTCAGTGCCGAAATGAAGATTGTCGCCCTTGTCCTTCAATCCTTCAGCCGAAGCGATACCGCACAAGGGGACTCCCTTAATGGCCTCCGACAGATTCTTATTGAAATCTGAAAATTTCGGAAGCAACTCTCCGACCACGACGGGCGCCTTCTCAGCTTCCAGCTCTTTGCGGAGACTCGCCATAGGCTCCTGGAGCGCTTTTCCGTAGAGGGCAACGCTTTCCTTGGAGTCGGATTCACCCTGATGCCAGAGAATCCCTTCAATCTTGCCATTCTTCATGGCGATCTTCGCCCGCTTTACCGCTTGTTTATAAAGGGCACCCTCGGGAGCCCACTTGTGGACGGATGTCCCGCCAACGGCGCAAGGAATCAAGCCGACCTCCTTGCCGGGATACGCCTTTTCATAACACCGCGCAAATTCTTCACACAAGCCGACACCCGCGACACCCTTATCAAAATGGACGGGTGCTTTTGCAACGACCCATTCATTGGACTTGTTGAGCATCCATACATTTTTCCCGACAGGTTGACCTTTTTCTTTGATGGGTCCTCGACCAGCCATATTTGATTGGCCGATCAAGAGGAACAATGCCATCTCCTTGCCTTGGCCGAGGGTTGTTTGGCAAAAGAAGGAGGAGATGATTCCAGTTACAACGATGGATACGAGAAGCTTACTGTTTTTCATAGTTATCCTAGTTTACCTATATTCATCAAGCTGTTCGAGCGAAAAATCAATCTTCTTCCGCCATTCCAAGACTCCCTTATTCCTTGCCCTCTTTGTTCAATGTCGTTAATATGCTAACATAAACAGTTGGAGGGAGTCTATTCTTCATGAAGAGAATCATTCGTCTCATGCTTCGTATGTGCGGGCTTATCGTACTGGGTGTCGCCTTGCTGGGTGTCGTTATTTCACAGCCCACCTTCCGAACGAATAATCTCTCCGGCGAAAGCGTGTCAGCAGAGAAACTCAAAGAACATGTCGTGATGTTGAGTCAGACCTTTCATCCTCGGGATGGGTCGCATCCCGAAAATATGGGGCGTTGCGCTGATTATATTGTTGCGCACTTTGCTCGTGCAGGTGCTGTCGTTGAATCCCAAGCCATTCATTTTCAGGGCAGGCAGTATCGGAATGTCATTGGCCGCTTCCGCGTGGGGCAGGGTCCAAAAGTGATTGTCGGTGCCCACTATGACAGTTGCGGAGACACACCCGGGGCGGATGACAATGCGAGCGGCGTTGCCGCGCTGATCGAATTGGCCTATTTGTTACAGAAAACACCCCCCGGGCAAGAGGTCGAGTTGGTGGCCTATGCCAATGAAGAGCCTCCTTTCTACAAGACTGATCAGATGGGAAGCGCTGTTCATGCCAAGAGCATCAAGGGGCAGAAGATTAAAGGCGTGATCGTCTTGGAGATGGTCGGCTATTTTCGCGATGAGCGAGGTTCGCAGCAATACCCCTCTGGGGTGTTGAAGGCATGGTACCCGAATCGCGGAAACTTTATTGGCGTGGTGGGGGCTGCGGATCAAGGCGAGTGGATTAATGCCGTCAAGGTGGGAATGAAGGGGGCGACAGACCTGCCCGTCTACTCAATCCGTGCGCCAGCCATGTTGCCTGGCATTGACCTCTCAGACCACGCGAGTTACTGGCCACACAAGATCCCAGCGGTCATGATTACCGATACCGCCTTTTATCGGAACGAGGCTTACCATGCCCTTGAAGATACCGCTGACCGACTTGACTATTCGCGCATGTCAAAAGTGGTTGTCGCGGTCTCCGCTGCGCTCCGTACATTGTGATTGTGGGGTCGGCATATCTGTCCCTATGCCCTGTTCCGGGTTTTTTAACTGATTCGGATACTCTTGATCGCGTCGATGGTGCCAAACGTCTGTAACAACCAGAGACAGAGTACTGCGACAACGACGACGTTTAGAATCGTCTTCACTGGTCTTGCCATCGGGATGTATCGGTTGATCGCCCACAGGCCGACACCGATTGCAACGATGACGAGGATAATGTTAATGAGAGGCATATAGATTCCTTCCTGACTTATTGAGTTATTCATTAAGTTGTGATCATGTTACAGGACGGACTCGTTTAAAAAAATAGGGTGTATCCCGACTTGTGTTGTCGGCACTGATAGGGGGACATAAAACCCTTCCACAATCGCAGATGTGCCCAATAGAATTGCTGGCGAAAGACTTGCTTTGCCTGTTGAACTGTGGCAACATTAAAAAAATTGATTTATCGTCAGATAACAACATGCCGACATATAACTAGGAGCCAGCAGATGAAAAAGATGATGATGGCGGGAATGATCGTAGGGGCAGTGATGGCGCATGCAGAAGACACCATTGCACTGATGCAGCGCGTGAACAATTACCAGATTGCCCACCCGAAGATGAAGACGGATGATCGTAACTGGGAACGCGGCACGTGGTATACCGGGGTCATGGCCGCTTACAAGGCGACTGGTGAGCAAGTGTTTCTAGACCAGTGCCTCAAATGGGGGGAGCAGCATCAGTGGGCTGTCGGAACTGAAAAACAGGGGGCCAACAGACTCTTCTGTGTCGAGACATGGGCCGAGCTTTCGCTACTTAAAAAAGATCCGGCCATGATCGCTCCCGTCCTCAAGCATCTCAATACACCCTCCTTCAATTCGCCTGTCGGCCCGACCGGCATCTGGTACCTCGAAGGATTACGCCGTTATGCAGACTCGCTCTATGGGGCCTGTACGCTTGTGATGCTCTCTAATGCGACGGGTGATCAGAAATATACGGGCTATATGCATGCCTTCTTCTGGGATGTGCTCAATGAATTGTACGATCGTAACGACCATCTGTTTTACAGGGATAATCGTTTCATTGAGCAGCGGACGAAGAATAACAAAAAGATATTCTGGTCGCGTGGCAATGGCTGGGTCATGGGCGGAATTGTGCGTATCCTGGAATATCTGCCGCAAGATGATCCGCAACGCGAACGCTATGTCGAACTGCTGCGGCAGATGTCTGCGGCCATTGCAAAGCATCAACGCGCAGATGGCTTCTGGAGTCCGAATCTGGGGGACGCCGACGAACCGAATAGTCCGGAGACCAGTGGAACAGCCTTCTTCTGCTATGCGATGGCGTGGGGGATCAACCATGGCGTGCTGGATCGCAAGACCTATCTTCCCGTTGTTGATAAGGCCTGGGCTGCGCTCGTGAAGTCTGTCACGCCCGAAGGCCGCATTCTGTGGGGACAACTTGTTGGCGACCGCCCTGTCGCACTAGACAAAGACGATACGCATGAATATGTCACCGGCACCTTCTTGCTGGCCGCTTCGGAAATTTACACATTGCGCAAATAACGGAGGACGTATCGTATGCTCAAGAGAAGTATTTTGTGTGGCTGGCTCGGGTGGTGCGGAGTACTCGCCCATGCGGATGACACGATACTCTCGCAAACAACGCATCCGTTAGATCCGCAGATACAGCGCTTCATGGCGTATCAGCAGTCAACATCTTCTTTCCAGCCGACGGGACTGACGCGGAGCAATTATCTCGCGATTGTGTATCATCAAGTTCGCGCGCTGCAACAGCATGTGCGGTCCGACGGGGATTTGATCGACCCTGTCGACAAGAAGAATCAATTCGCGCCCCCGTGTTATGCACACAGTGTGGCCACGCTTGTGGCCAGCGGATACACGAAAGATCTAGGGTTGCTGGAGAGTGGCATGAAGGCGATGGATTTCAGTGTCCAATCCCTCCAGAAGGGATCGAAAGCATTCAAGGATGGCCATCCTGATTTTTATATCTATCCCGTGATGTTGGCCTTTGAACAGTTTGAAAAATGCGTACCTTCGGAACGATTGGAACAGTGGCGGATAATGCTGCGAAAGATCGATCCGAAGACTACGTATGCCACGTATGGAAAACAGCACAATAACTGGTCGTTTGTCCATACAGCAGGCGAGTATCTGCGTTCGCTGAGGGGATTCACGAATCAGACGTATGTCGCGCACTTACTCGCTATTCAGCGTTTCCATATGACTTCCGAAGGCCTGTATCTGGAGCATGGCGCGCCGTTTGCGTATGATGCCTTCAGCCGTTATTTTTTGACAGGCATGTTACAACGGGGATATCAGGACGACTTCTATCGGGATGCCTGCTGGAAAGGGGCATGGACCTCCTTGCTGGTACAGTCCCCCTTTGGCGAGATGCCGACGGGCTATCGGAGTGCTCAGCATATCTGGAATGAGGCTGAGCTCGCCACGGTCTATGAAATCTATGCTGCGGCGTATGCGAAGGCTGGAAAGAAAGCCGAGGCAGGAGCCTTCAAACGTGGCGCTCATTTAGCATTGGCGTCAATCAGTCAGTGGATACGTCCGGATGGAAGCGGATACATTGTGAAGAACCGTTTCCCAGTCGAGGTTCGGCATGGCTATGAAGCCTATTCCGTCCATGCGAACTACAATCTCCTGGCCTGTTCGATGTTGTGTGCCGCGTGGCTTTACGCGGATGATTCCATTGCTGAGATGCCGGCACCTGCTGATGTTGGGGGGGCTATTCTGAAAATACCCGCGTTCAACATGGTGGTCGCCCATGCAGGTGGAACCTATCTCCAATATATGACCTGCGGAAATAAGATTTATAATCCGACAGGAATTATACGCGTACACCTGCGGGACGGCCATCCGCAACTGGGTTATTCGGATGGGCGTTTTAACGATTCATCCCTGTGCACAAACCAGGTCGAGGTATTGCAGGAGACCTTTGAACAGATAGTCTTCAAAGCGGGCGATGAAACGTTGACAATCAACCGGGAAGGGGTCACGATTGACTCGCCCTCGACGAATCGGGTAGCCTTCCCGATGTTGGTCTTTAACGGGCGCGAAAAGACGGACGTGCAAATCACAAACAACATCGTGAACCTGATGCTGGAAGGCAAAGGGGTTCAAGTTGAAATATTACGTCCGAGCGCGGCATGTTGGAAGCGTTCCGGAGAGACCGTCAAGCATCACAACGGCGACATCGAACGTGTGACTGCCACGACAGAACAAAAGGGAGTTACGGTTGTCATACGTGCTCTTCGTCCATCCCCTCGGACTTCGCTTACACCTTGCCCTTGAAGATGCGGTGGATGAAGATCGTGTAGCCGATCACCACGGGCATGCCAAGGAGTGCGATGACGAGCATTACGCTGAGCGTGCGGAGGGACGATGAGGAGTTGAAGATCGTGAGCGAGAGTGCTGGGTCGTTGGTCGCGATGACCAGATTGGGAAACAGGACTGCGACCACGGAGAGCATCACCAGTGCGATGCTCGCGCAGGAGGCCAGAAACGCCTTGAGATCGTCGCCCTTGCTGGTGAAAGCCTTGATCAATCCAAGTGCAACCACGGCCAACGTAGCAAGCACGAACGGCAACACCACGCCGTTGCGCAGGTAGCAACTGGCGGTCCACCCGGCAGCCACAAAAAAGAGCACAGCATAAACCCGCCAGGCTTGGGCTGCCCAGCGTCGCGCTTTGTATTGGGTCTCGCCTCCTGTCTTGACGGCCAGATAGAGCGCGCCATGCAGGGCGAACATGGAGAATCCGACTAGCCCGATCACCAGCGAGTAAGGGTTGAGTAGGGCTAAGAACCCAGCAGTGTAATCGCCCTTTGCATCAAGTTGCAACCCGCGCAGTAGATTGCCTACAGCCACGGCGAAGAGCAAGGAGGGCAACATGCTGCCGAACGAGAAGGCGATGTCCCAGGCTGCCACCCAGCGGGGATCCTCGACCTTGTTACGGTATTCGATCGATACCGCGCGGAAGATCAAGCCCAGCAAGATCAGCATCAGCGGTAGATAAAAACCACTGAAGATTGTTGCGTAGACTGCCGGGAACGCGGCGAAGAGGGCGCCACCGCCCGTGAGCAACCAGACCTCGTTGCCGTCCCAGAAGGGTTCGATGGATCGGATAAAGGAGCTCCGCTCCTCGCCCTTTTTAGCGAAGAGATGCCAGCAGCCGACCCCGAGGTCAAACCCGTCGAGGATGGCATAACCGATGATCAGGATTCCGATGAGGAGCAACCAGATGACTTGCAGTGTGATCATGAACGTACCTCCTCTTCAAGGGGCTGGGGACCTTTGTCGAATTGTCGTCCGAGCAGATAGACCCATACGCCAAAAAGCAGTGTGTAAATCAGGGAGAAGAGAATGATTGAGGTCAGGATCTCCCCAGCGGAAACCGAGGCTGATACCGCGTCCTTCGTGCGCATCAGATTGTAGACGACCCACGGCTGGCGTCCGACCTCAGCCGCGATCCAGCCGACTTCGTTGGCGATAAAAGGCAGAGGAATCGTCAGGGCGGCACAGCTCAGGAAGAGCCGGTTCTGTGTCACAGTGCCGCGCCACCAGAGGAATAAGCCCATTGTCGCCAGCAAGGCGAACCAACCGCCGAGATAGACCATGGCATGGAAACTGAAAAAGGTTGTCAGCAGTGGGGGGCGATCTTCTTTGGGGAAGTCTTTCAAGCCCTGAACTTTGGTGTCTTTGGACATGCCAACCATGAGGCTGAGCCCATTCGGAATACTGATCTCCCAATCGGTCTTTTCCGTTTGGGCGTTCGGGATGCCGAAGAGTAGTAGGGGAGCACCGGTTCGGGTCTCCCAGAGTCCTTCGAAGGCGGCTAGTTTGGCAGGTTGCGTTTTAGCCACCTGCACCGCGTGTCCATGGCCGATGCCCATCACCAGCAGGATGGAGAGAAAGAATGGAATGAGCGCGCTCTTGAGCGAACGTTCGGCAAACGCTACGTGTCGTTTTTTCAACAGCATGAGCGCGGAGACGCCGATGATGAAGAAGGTGCCGACCACCAACGCCCCGGTGATCACATGCAAATAACGTGGCAGGGTTGACGGGTTGAAGACCGCCTCCCAAAAACTTGTCAGCTCGGCTCGTCCATTCACGAGATGATACCCGGCGGGTGTCTGCTGCCACGAATTGGCCACAACGATCCAGAAGGCGGAGAGGGTCGCACCGACCGCCACCAGCAAGCTTGAAAGCCAATAAACCTTGCGGGAGACGCGCTTCTCGCCATAGAT
>Ga0247841_10006439_pt1 | contig 18095 bp, 21 predicted proteins | sample LaCruzMarch2015__2_FD_192410 | JGI IMG/M metagenome (GOLD analysis project Ga0247841, IMG submission 192410) | Freshwater microbial communities from meromictic Lake La Cruz, Castile-La Mancha, Spain - LaCruzMarch2015_18m | ecosystem: Environmental > Aquatic > Freshwater > Lake | place: Spain... | reverse complement strand
CGAATACTTTATGGAACAGGGCAAAGACGTCTTGATCGTTTATGATGATTTAACCAAACACGCATGGGCTTATCGTCAAGTCTCGCTTTTGCTTCGTCGCCCACCAGGACGTGAAGCTTATCCCGGCGATGTTTTTTACCTGCACTCCAGACTTTTGGAACGTTCTGCCAGATTAAATGAAGATTTTGGTGGTGGATCAATCACAGCTCTACCAATAATCGAAACACAAGCTGGCGACGTTTCAGCTTACATCCCAACCAACGTTATTTCTATTACTGACGGTCAAATATTCTTAGAAACTGACCTTTTCTACCAGGGCATTCGTCCAGCTCTAAATACCGGCATCTCAGTTTCCCGTGTTGGTGGTGCTGCTCAAATTAAAGCCATGAAAAAGGTGGCAGGAAAACTCAAACTTCAGATGGCTCAGTTCAGAGAGCTCGCTGCTTTTGCCCAATTCTCCTCTGATCTAGATCCAGAAACCAAAAAACAGATTGAATTAGGCAAGAGGATCACTGAGGTCATGAAACAACCCCAGTACAATCCAGTTCCAGTTGAAGAACAGGTAATTTCACTGTATGCGGTAAATAATGGGTTTTTCGATGGTTATGAAGTGGAAGAGATCCAAAATATAGAAAAAGAAATCGTAGAGAAAGCTAGAATTGGAATTAAAGAAGTTCTGAACAATATTCAAAAAACTGGCGAACTTTCCGAAGCTGATGAGAAAAAGCTTGTCTCGTTCCTTGAAAAAAACGTTAAGAAAGTCGAGCAAGCAGTAGTGGAAGAAAAAGTAGAGAGCAAAGTTGAGGAAGTTTCCGAGAAATCTGAGCCCGAGAGCAAGAATTAAAAAAATCCCCCACCTTACAAGCGAGGGACGGTCAATCGTATCCAATCCTTCTTAGATACTCACGCCAAATCCACAGAGGGACTGACGTCACGACAGTAGCCATAACGATAATTACCAATTCATTCATCAGCCACCTCCTTGGGTAGTACCGATAACACTTTTATATCACCAGATTATATAAATTGCAATCGAATTCATTATCTTTACACTTTCAACTTTAAACTTTTAACTTAAAATCGAAGATTTTACCCATGGCTTCAACACAACTATTTAGAAGAAGAATTAAATCAATCGGCAACACCCGACAGATTACGCGTGCCATGGAGATGGTTTCCTCGGTGAAAATGCAAAAAGCGCAAAAAGCCATAGCAGAAGCCAGAAGCTACATTCAAAACTCCTGGAATATGCTAGCCAAACTTTCGGAGATCTCTGGAGCCAAGAGCCATCCACTTCTTCAGCAAAGACCGGTTGAGAATATTTTACTTATAATTATCACTTCAGACCGTGGGCTTTGCGGTAGTTTTAACAACGATATTTATCGAAAAGTTGAAAAATTTATAACTGACTCAAAAAATGAAAACCCAAAAACCCATATCGACATCATTGGTGTTGGTAAGAAAAGCTCTGAGTACGCCAAAAGATTCGATGGTACAAGTTTGATCGCTGAGTTTGATAGTATGGGACAAGATATTACCTTCTCGGAGACTACACCGATTTCAAAAATTGTAATGGAAGATTTTGAAGCTGAAAAATACGACAAAGTAGCAACCATCTACGCTCACTTTGTCTCTTCAATAAATCAAACCGCTGTTTTAAAAGATATTTTGCCGGTAACGCGCGAGCACATCGACATTCCCGAACTTTGGGAGAACAACTCAGACGAAACAAACACCGAATACAAATTTGAACCGGATCCGGCCATCCTACTCGACCGCCTTATCCCCCAATTCCTCCGTATGCAAGTTTATGGAGCGATTTTGGAATCTAATGCTTCAGAACACTCAGCTCGCATGGTCGCAATGAAAAACGCTACAGATAATGCCAAGGATTTAATCGACGAATTAACGCTTGAATATAATTCGATAAGACAAAATTCGATCACCAGTGAAATTGCAGAAATTTGCGCCGGTGCAGAAGCGATGAAATAGTACATTAAGGATGAAACCACACGGTTTCACACGGATCATAGCACGGTTTTCTCCGTGTTCCAAACCGTGTGTATCCGTGCAGTATCTACAATATATAAGGAGTTTTTATGACAGAGGGAACAATTACACAAATCATCGGACCGGTTATAGATGCAAAGTTTGAAGGCGAACTTCCTGCGATCTACAATGCATTGGAGATGGAGTTCGAAGACAAACGATTGGTTTTCGAAGTGCAACAACATTTGTCCACTGACTCAGTTAGAGCAGTAGCCATGAGCTCAACGGATGGATTGAAGCGTGGCCAGAAGGTAAAAAATACCGGTAAGCCTATCTCTGTACCAGTAGGAGCAACTTCCCTAGGACGAATGATGGATGTCATCGGTAATCCAATCGATGGCAAGGGAAAACTTGATTCAAAAGAAACTTATCCGATTCACCGCACCGCTCCAGATTTTTCAGAGCAAAATACTAAAACAGAGATCTTTGAAACCGGCATTAAAGTCATTGACCTCATCGCCCCGATCACCAAGGGTGGCAAAGTTGGACTTTTCGGCGGCGCCGGTGTTGGAAAAACCGTTTTGATTACCGAGTTAATTCGTAATATCGCTACCGAACACGGTGGTTCATCAGTTTTTGCTGGTGTTGGAGAGCGAACTCGTGAAGGAAATGACCTATACAACGAAATGAAAGAATCAGGAGTTCTAGAAAAGACTGCACTAGTTTTTGGACAGATGAATGAACCACCTGGAGCTCGTATGAGAGTAGCCTTAACCGGGTTAGCTCAAGCAGAATATTTCCGAGATCAAGGCAAGGACACACTGCTATTTATTGATAATATTTTCCGCTTCACTCAAGCAGGTAGCGAAGTATCTACACTACTCGGACGTATGCCTTCGGCTGTAGGATATCAGCCAACTCTAGCCACAGAGATGGGCGATCTACAAGAACGCATCACATCAACCAAGACCGGCTCAATTACCTCCGTACAAGCTGTCTATGTGCCAGCAGATGACCTTACTGATCCAGCTCCAGCCACAACCTTTGCTCATTTGGACTCAACCATCGTGCTGGACCGTTCACTTTCAGAGCTTGGCATTTATCCTGCCGTCGACCCGCTTTCCTCCTCATCAAACATTTTAGATCCAAACATTGTCGGCGAAGAGCATTACGAAGTTGCCAGAGAAGTGCAAAGACTTTTACAAAGATATAAAGATTTACAAGACATCATCGCTATTCTTGGTATGGAAGAACTTTCCGACGAAGATAAAATGACAGTTACGCGCGCCAGAAAAATCCAGCGCTTCCTGTCTCAACCATTTCACGTCGCTGAAGTATTTTCAGGCATTAAAGGCGAGTACGTTTCCTTAGCTGATACAATCAAGGGCTTTAAAGAAATTATTGACGGCAAACATGATGATAAGACTGAACAAGATTTCTACATGAAAGGCGACATTAGCCAAGTTGGAAAGTAAATAAGGAAGAAACCACACGGTTTCACACGGATCGTATCACGGTTCCCCCCCGTGTTCTAAACCGAGTGTGTCCGTGTAGTATCTACAATATATGAGTAAACTTAACTTAAAATTGATCGCTCCGGACGGAGTAAAATACGAAGCTGAAGCAGACGAAGCCATTTTGCCGACGCCAGATGGACAAATAACCCTACTTCCGAACCATATGCCGTTGATTGCGCTTCTTTCCCCTGGTGAAATAATCCTTAAAAATAATGGCAAAGAGCATTTTTTGGTAACTGAGGGCGGAGTTGTCGAGATAACAAAAAATAATGTCAAAATACTTGCCGATACGGCCGAAGATGCTGACTCTCTGGATCAAATAACAATAGAGGCTGCAAAAAAGAAAGCTGAAGAAAGTCTGTCGCGCGCAACTTCTGACCAAGAATTTGCTTCAGCTTATTCAGTTCTGGAAAAACAGCTTGTTAAATTAGACTTTATGAAGCGCCGCAAAAAGTATAAAGCCTAAAAAGAAATTCTAACACTGATCTACCACACACCTGCCTGCCGGCAGGCAGGGATCAACACTGATAATAAAAATACCCCGCCTTGGCGGGGTATTTTTATTATGTCAGCGTTTATTCAGCGAAAAATCAGTGTGGTTACAGTGCCTCAAATGTTGCGACTACATTTTTGATGTCGCTGGATAGATTTTTATTTAAAACATCCACAGGTCCACTTTGAGCCTGAGAATAAGAAAAAACATATTTAGCGGTCTCGCCGATCTTAGTACTTCTATTTCCGCCCTCCTCAGCCTCTGCTTCTGCCCATTGCGCCTTTGTATTTACACTTATAGCAAAGACGCTAGCCGTACCTGCATACGCATCTGCGCTACCCGTCCACTTAGCATCAGTTGTAGGTACACAAACATAATAAGTTGCGGTAGACCCAGAAATGTCTGCTAACTTCATCTTATAGCCTTCCCACTTTGAGTTGAAGGTCAAAGAAAAACCGTAAGTTGTATTTTCGTAGAGCCATTCACTTTTAGCTACTGCTGCAGCCCCAGTACTTGCAACAGTAGAACTGCCAGATGTAACAGCAGACAAAGAATTTACCTGATTTGTTAAAGAAGCGATTTGATTATCTAGGCCCTGTTTGTCGGTACGATGCTTCTGGTCTAGCAGATAATAACCAGCTCCTGCAATTATTATCATAACCAAAACCGTTATCACTACTGCGACAAAACTCGATCCTTTTTCGCCTTGTTCCATATACCTCCTTATATATTGTAGATACTACACGGACACACTCGGTTTAGAACACGGAAAAAACCGTGATACGATCCGTGTGAAACCGTGTGGTTTCTTCCTTATTCGTTGAATGTTATTGAACTAATTATATCATCAATTGCAGAATCATGTGTACCCTTAGCATCGAAGTTACCTACTGAAATATGGTAGCAATCACTTTTAGAATTAAAATAATAATTTGTTGAAAAGCTACCATCCAAATCTGATGCTTTAGTCATTGTAAATTTCCAGCCATTTACACCAGCAATCTTTATATCTGTAATCTTTTCACCGCCTGCATTACTCTTTACACTGCTCAAACCGCAAAGCTCGCCTAAGGTAGATATAGAAAAATACTGCTGAGGGAATTCGCTATCTACAGGGATGTCCGAAATAGCTTTTTTATCTATAAAAATATAAGTCATCTCCCAATCGTTTTTTCCTCAGCAAAGTCACTTTTTGGATATCTTAAAGATATACCAAGCTTACTACTTTGAAATAACTTTGTAGTTAAATTAGGATCAAGAGGCTCCTCACTGAGCCCGTCTAATCCATCCGATATGGTAGTGTTGGACAATTCATCAACCTGTTTATGCAAAGCATCAAGCTTCAAATTTCGAGATGATATTTCACTTTTGTACTGTTTTTCCATATAGGAATAACCGTAGGCAGCAGCAGCACCAAGCACTATGAATGTAATAATTACAGACCACAAAACCTTGAAACTTCTCTTTGGTTTCTGAAAATCCACTAGTTCAACTTGTTCATTTTCCATTTGCCCCTCAACACTTTATTTAGTTTATTTTGATCTTTATAACACCTAACAATTATACTTCATCTAAGTATTTCTGAGCAATACTTTCCGCCCCTTGAATATCTTGAATCCAAACAATCTCTGAAAATCTTCTAAACCAAGTTAATTGTCTCCTGGCATACTGATGAATCTTAAACTTCATCTCTTGCTTCATCAAATCAAATTCTTCAGTATCTTTAATAACTTCTAAATTGCAATTTCCCGCCTGCATCGCTTTAAGCGAAGCTTCTACGGGCAGGTTAATTTTACCTTTTGCCTTTTGACTTTCTATATAGTTCGCCAAAATTTTGTATTCCAGCCCTATCTTGTTTAACCATTCTAAACTTACTCCGTCATTCAATAGTCCTTCTACTTCCTCGTAAAATCCCTCCAAAAACCATGCGTCTGCTCTACTATCAATTTTATTAAATAATATTTCCCTAGGCACATCAACGCCAATCTGCAGTACTTCGAAATTGGGTTTAACTTTAGCAATCTCTTCTCCGCCCTGAGCCTTTTCAATCGCCCGTATCATCCTGTAGGGATTGGCAAGATCAATAGTAAGAAATGCCTCCTCATCTATATCAATCAAAATTTCCTGCAGTTCCCCCTTCGCCATCTTCTCTAATTCTTCCCTCGAATATTTATTAACTTCTAAATTGCAATTTTTACTTTTGACTTTCGACTTTTGACTTATTTCAAAGCCTTCCACCAACGCCTGCACATACAACCCAGTACCACCAACGATTATTGGTAACTTATCTTTGCTAAATATTTCCTCAATCTTTACTCGCGCCAAATCTAAAAAATCAAACAGTGTAAACTCTTCGCCTGAATTTTTGATATCTATGAGGTGATACGCAATATTATCGTATTCCTGCAAATCTTTACCTGTTCCAATGGTAAGTCCACGAAAAACTTGGCGAGAATCAGCAGAAATAATCTCGCCACCAAATTTCTTCGCCAATTCCACAGCCAGCTTAGTTTTTCCGCTAGCCGTTGGTCCCACCACACAAATTATTTTTCTTTCATTTTTCATCTAAAATAGACTATCACAATGGCATAAAAAAAGCCACGGCGTTTAGACCGTGACCGGGTTAGCACCTCCATGAATGAGGTCATAGACTTTCTTCTTGATTTGCGAATCAGACGGTTGCGATCCAGGCAACACCTGAATACAACCAATGGAATTGTTCCCCATGACAACCACCCTGATGACGCGGCCAGCGCCATTCATTATGGCCTGATAGCCATGATGCTCGACTTCTCTCCGCACACTTTTCGCAACCTGCTCCTGAGATGCCGCCATGACGCACCATCCTTGATGTATTGCTATATATATCTTCTACCAAATATTGAGTCTTTAATCAAATAAAAAAATCCCTCACTCATAAGAAGTAAGGAACGGTTACGGCCAGTTAAGCCGAGACAAAACGGTGAGCTGCAATTCTGCCTCAGCGCACTCTAGATCGATCGCCATGAGCTCGTCGGCGATCAATCGCCCTACATGGCCCACGACCAGCGCGTCCAATCTGTAGTCGTGGTTGATCCCATAGTAATCGAACGGGTCGGTCGGCCAGTCCCCGATCATCACATATTCGTAGGTGTGATGCTCGTACTTGACGGGGTTGCCGTTAGTCCCGTTGTACTCCTTCCAAAAACGATGGAGATCTGGGTAGATTGGGAAGTCGGCGGTGTGAGAAAGGTGAAAGCAGTGCCTCACCTCGGCGCTCACCACGCTGTTCTGGATATCTCCGAGCGCTCGCATCACCGCAGTGTGCATCTGGATTAATCCGGCATGCCTCTGTCCGCTCTCTTCCCTGTAGATGGCGAACCCGGTGTTACAGCATTCATACACATACCCCGGAACCAACAGATGGTCTCGTTCGTGGAACGCTCGGTACAACTGATCGAGTTGATCGTTAGCGACAGCTGAATTAACCAAGGGTTAGCCCTCCAGTTTTCTCGCGTGATAGTTACTTTTTACCACTATTTTCTACAATAGTAAACTCAATTATTTTTACTTTTAACTTATTACTTTTTACTTTAGTGCTATAATAAATATTCGTTATTCGTTTATTTGGTAAATTCGTTATCCATTTGTGTTAATATATACTTATGATCAACATTTCAAAAGTTACAAAAAAATACGGCAAAACAATTATTGTCGATAATTTATCACTAAAAATTAATGATGGCACAGTTTTTGGATTTCTAGGACCAAACGGAGCAGGCAAGACTACAACTATAAAAATGCTTGTCGGTTTAAACAAACCGGACACTGGTGAGATCAAAATTAATAAATATGTTGCTTCCAGCATTCAATCAAAACAAACCTCCGGCTACATGCCGGAAGACCCATATTTTTATGATCACCTGACCGGTTACGAATTTCTTGAGTTTTGCTTATCACTCTCGAGCGATTATCGTTCGAAACCACAAGTTGAGAACTCTGATAGTTCTCGCATTAGCTCGAACGGTATTATCACAAAGATGCTCGAAACCGTCGGTTTGTCAGAAGCTAAAAATAAAATGATAAACACTTACTCCAAAGGCATGAAGCAAAGACTGGGTTTAGCACAAGCGATAATTCACAAACCTAAATACATTTTCTTAGACGAACCACTCGATGGGCTTGATCCAATCGGTAGAAATGATTTTAAAAACATTCTACGTGGGATGAAAAAGCAGGGAAGTACCATTTTCTTAAATTCACATATCCTTTCAGATGTAGAAGAGTTGTGCGATGAAATCGGCATATTGAATCATGGCAAACTTCTGTACACTGGCAAAGTTTCCGAGTTTTGCAAAAGGGGCGAATTGGAAAAGAGATTTGTTGAGTTAATTAATAATAAACAAGAAGGGATAGCGAATTAATCTAATAACGAATAGCTAATCATTCGCCATTAGCAATTAGTCACATTCGTCATCCATATGTGTTATGAATAATATATTAATCATTGCCAAAAACACCTTCAAGGAGGCGATACGCGACAAAATTCTTTATGGAATTTTGGCTTTTGCCTTGATCTTTATTTTCGCCACCATCTTTCTAGGATCATTATCTTTAGGTGAGGACCTAAAGGTCATTAAAGACTTGGGACTTGCGGGGATTTATTTATTTTCTATAATCATTACAATTTTCATCAGCGCACAGGCAATTTATAAAGAAATTGAGAAAAAAACAATTTACATCGTCCTAGCCAAACCAGTTAAAACTTTTGAATTTATAATTGGCAAATTCTTAGGGCTACTAACCGGGATTGTCCTAACCATATTGATAATGCAAATAGTCTATCTCGTAGTAGTACTTGGTAAAGGTGGTGGTTTTGACTCTTATTCGCTCATCTCGCTTTTGCTTCAAATTTTTGAGATAGGAATCTTTGTTTCTCTGGCCGTTCTTTTCTCAACCTTTTCAACCCCCTTTGCTTCAATGCTTTACTCGATCATACTCCTCTACATCGGGCACTCTCTCTCAATATTACTTAAATACGCCGAAAAAGCCGGCAGCATCGCCAAATACGCCGTTTACCCATTTTATTATCTTTTGCCAAATCTAGAAAAATTTAACGTGAGAAATACTGTAGTCAACGACAAATTGCCAGGAGGCGGGGAAGTGACATTTTCAATCATTTACGGCATCTTCTACATTATCGTAATACTTTACCTAGCTAATCTCTCACTGAAGAAACAAGAATTGTAATTATATTGTTAAATTGTTTCATTGTTATTATTGTTAACCGTTCGCGGAGCTTGTGGTTAACTTGCCGAGTCCATCGGAAAAATGACAATCTCTTTACAATAATAATCTGCGTTAATCCGCGTCATTTATCTGTGATAGAAATTCCTTATTGAGACCCGTATGAGAACTTTTTATAAAACATTTATTTTTATCATTTTATTATCGGTCGCTATAACGGCGCAATTTTATTTTGATTCCGCCAAGGCAAAACAAAACAAACCCTCTCCCCTGGTTTTAAATTCAAAAATTGTAGAGACCTTTGATCTAGGACTACATAACGCGGCCTCTGATCTTTATTGGCTTTCGGCGATACAATATTTTGGTGACTGGCAAACTGACAAATATCAAAAATTAGACAATTTTATTGAAACCGCTACGAACCTGGATCCCCTTTTCTCTTATCCTTATGCCTTTGCTACACTCTCTTTACCAAGCGTTGACATGACCGACAAGGCCATTGAAATCGCGCAGAAGGGTATAAAAGAGGCCACTCCAGACTGGAGAATACCTTTCTACTTGGCTGCAATTTATTACACTGAAAAAAATGATATTCCAAATGCTGCCAAGTATTTTGATCTTGCCGCAAACACCAAAGGTGCTCCGGACTCTCTTAGAAATATCTCTGCCAGTTTTTCCGTGCGGCCGGACCTTCGAGAAAACATTAAAAACATTTGGATAACTATGTATGAGAACTCAAATGACGAAACAGTCAAAGACCGCGCTAAATCATATATTTACCACTATGAAATTTTAGATCTCCTCGAAAAAGCTGCGACAATCTACAAACAAAAAAATGGAGTATTCCCCACCACTTCAGAAGAACTAGTTCAAAAAAATATTTTAAAAGCCATTCCCACAGATCCTTTTGGGTTCCAATATGAATTTGACGCAGATGGGAGAGCACAGATAAAACAGTAGATAACACACGGATGCACACGATTTAGACCACGGGAATTCCGTGCTACTTATCCGTGTTTGACCGTGTAGTTTCTTCCTTGATTGGCCTCTCTTCTTGCTTCAATCTTTGAATCTCAAAAACGCTTCTACCGGAGACTGCCATCTCCTCTTTGCGATCCTCAAACTCCTCTTCCAGCAGTTTGTCCTCTAAGGCGTCGAGATCATCCTCGTCTAAATTTGTCACGCTTACATCAGCCATTTGATCCTCTAAATATTGAAATAAGTCGCTTACAACTTTCTCATGTATGGGAAATACATCAAGAGATTTTATCTCCTCCAAAGTCAAAAACTCCATTTTCTGGCCTTCATGACAATTGACCACCGACTCCCCATCGTATTTATCATAGTAAAATGCAGTTAAAGGATTTCCATCCATAAAATCGTACAAGTATGTGTCAAAATATTTCGGCATAGTAATATAGTCAGTCTCTTCTAAATATTCACGCTTAATCGCCACCTCCGGGTCCTCCCCTTCATCAACCTTTCCTCCCGGAATCGCCCAAACACCCGGAGCAAAAATTTCCGGCTTCTCATCACGAAGTTGCATCAAAACTCTATCACCATCGATTAGCAACAAATTTACGTATGTTATCTTCTCCATAATGGCCCTAACACTTACTCCCTAAAAAAATAATTCCTTGAAGCTATCTGTGTTTATCAGTGTATAGGATCAGTGGTCGTTATATTGTTCTAGTCTTCTTTTCGCCCGAATCATCGGATCTGCAGATAATTTCACCCTCAAATCACAAGGTATAAAGTCCAATGAAAATGCCCTGCCCTCAAGTAGAATGTGTCCCTGATACTCCTCCTTTAAATTTGAGAGTTCATCCGCGACAAATTGAATGACCATCTCCTGAGTCTCACTTGCAACATCCGGTATCAAAACCGAAAAATTTGGATCATGCAAATGTTTTCTCAAATTCTCAATGTGCTCGCCCTCACATTTTAGACAAAGTTCATTATCTTCGATCTTATATTCAAGCTTCGAAATGTTCTCTTCATGATTCCTCTGTTCTTTCACAAAATACTGCCAAGTCAGCAGGCGAAAAATGTCGCTCAAAGACAAAACGGAGGCATTCAATCTTTTCTTAAGCTCATGAGTCGTTGAGCTTTTGCCGACTCCAGACAATCCCTCGACTGCGATTATCTTATGCTCCGGCTCAATGCTATCTACAACAATATCTACTACATTTTCTATTCCGACAACCTCACCCGTATCTATTTCAACAACTTTATCTGGCTCAATTATTGAAAAACCATTTTTTACTAGCTCTACTTTATTTTCGTAATCAATTAATGCGTCCTTCCCATCTCGATCGACAAGAAGTTTAAGTGATTCATTAATGGATTGTTCATATTTTGCATTCATAAGCTAGAATTATCTTATACTAAATACTTTCTTCTGCCCAGTGGATAAAAAAATAGACAGGCTTGCTGCCTATCTACGGTTCAGACACTTTGCTCTGCTTCCTCAGGTTTAGTCCGAGGAGTTAACGGAGGGTTAGTGATTTTGAACTCAATCACCAATACGGCCGTTGGCAATCCCCATGCGTTCTTGGTGTAGAGGTACTGGAAGACTGTCCCCGCACTCTTGGCCTCGAAGTAAGACATCTTCTCCAATCCTTCGAAGGGCGAATTTGGTTCACAGACCATCTCACCGCCGCCATTGACGAGTTGCAGATTGGTCATTGGCAACTTCGTCTCTTTGATCACAGTGTCCTTCCACACCACGGCAAAGAGCAGATCTTCGCCCACCTGCACATTGACCACATCGTGATTCTGCGCCTTGTACTCCTTGGCGCAAATCCAGCCGTTTTGCCCCTTGAGATAGTGCAAGGACATCTTGGACGACAGGTTGTTCCGCGAGATTGCATCAAGCCTGTTCACATACCACTGGCTGTAGTCATGCTGCAAAATGGGGACAAACAACGTCACCATGTAGATAGCAGAAACGGCTACCACACACCACAACGCGATAATTCCCCAATTTGCTTTCGGCTTTTTGCCAACCATCCCTGGCCTCCCTCGTATCTCGTAGAGTGCTACGATTCCAAAACACACTATCACATTTTGATAAAAAAAGACAGACCAATAAGTCTGCCTACGGTTTTGGTACCCAGTCGCAAGGATCAAGACCTCGAGCACGTGGTCTCACCTCAAGATTGAGTATGAACACTCCTTCGGTGTTATCATGCTTGCCGAAAGTGAAGTACAACCTCACCATACCAACCCACCATGTACGAATGGTAACTGGCTCTCCGGGCTTTTGGAAGTTCACAGTTACATGAAAATCCCTTTTGTCCGACTTGAACATCCTGCAGCCGGTGATCCGTTCTGCGCCATCCCCCTTAAACACCAGATTGAACTTGGCGCCATAGTTTGTCCCGAATTGATCACCGCTTTTGAGCTCCTCCACCAAGCCATACTTCGTATAGATGTTCGCACGGATCTGTTGCGATAATCCGTTATGCGAAATCCTCTCAAGCTCTCTGAAATATGCTGCCTCCTTCGGTATTGTTACAGACATTGCGGCTTGACAACTGTTCACAGGCGCATACGACACCGAGGCACTTGAGACGAGCAGCAGCACAATTGTACAGCCAGCTTTCATGGACATTATCTCCCCTCCAGAAGTCGTATTTGTTCCACCGTAACACGAAAAAGATATTAAAAAAAGACGGCCTAGACCATCTAATATTTTTTTATTGGTGCTCCCTAGTTGACATATTTAGAATGAACTATTACGAAGAGATTCTCGAAATCAGTCGTGAGCTAAAGCTCTTTCAGCAAGAACCAGCTTTTATATTTGGAACAGCATAAATCCTTTTATAGCAAGTGATTATTATATTATCTGCTCAATAACCTTAGGAACTCTAATGTAATCCCATTTGCTATAAAATAACTTTTCGGGCAACGGCTTTTCGCCTAATGGATTAGTAACTAACTCTAGCTTATATAGGACTTTGCTCGGGTCACTATAAACCCCAGGAACCAAATTTTCGTGCTTTGCCGTCATTTCACATAAATAATGATAGCCCTCTTCGGGTGTCATTGCTTCATATTTTTTCGACTTGGTATACCGCTCAATTATCTTTTGCTGATAATAGCTTCGGGCACTGAACGATTTTATCAATCCTACGGCACTGACATAATTGTGAAGAGAATACATCATTTTCGTTTGAGGACGGTTTTTCCTAAAAGAGCCAGTAACTTTCATCTCTAATGTACTTTTCTCCATACTTCCCCCACCTGTGCTCGGGTCAATCGGTATTGAAATATAAGGGTCGCCAAACATTGCATAAAAGAGAGCATCTATATCGATCCCAAAACCATCCTTTTTGCCGAGAATGATAATAGAGTAATCAACTTGATCGGTATATGGCTTTAGTTGCTTGCTAGCCGTATCAATTCTTCTTCTTAGCAAGTTATATTCAACAACGGGATTCAGCCCGAATGCTTTGCCAGTCTTTAAGCTACCCTCCGAGGCAATATCAAACGGTAACTTTTCGATCTCTTTTACCTCAAACAATATCTTCTTACCGTTAGCTCTCACCAAATAGTCAGGGTTTTTGTTGGCATCACCAAAAGGCTCATACTTAAAAGAAATACCCCTTTGACGGAGGTATGATTCAAACATCAAATCGGAATTAGTTCTAGAATTACCCATTTTGCCTCATAGAGAAAATAATTGCGGCAAGGGCAATTTAAGAGCGTCAGAGATTTTGATTATATTCTTCAAAGATGGATTTCTGGCACCTCTTTCAATGCCTGAAATATAAGTCCTATCCAAGCCAGTTCTGAAACCAAGTTCTTCTTGGGATATTCTTTGCTTTGATCGCTCTTCTCTAATTCGCTGACCGAATTTTTTGATAATAGATTTTAGCTCTTGCTCATTTACCATATTACCATTTTGTGGTAGATTATGACTATAGGTCTACGGATTATAAGTCACACTTAATAAATAAGAAGGAACTAAGCGTTTCCAGAAAGGGGAAAATGTCTTTTATCAAACAAAAACAAGATGAAGGATCATCTTCTAAAGAACAAAGCGAACTACTTAAAAAATTGAGGCTACCACAAAAACCAGTTTGGCTCGTTATTGTTGTCTTGATTTATTTGGCTATCGCCTATTATCTATGGCCGATTGTTCTTTGTGTTGTGGGCATATGGTTTATAAACAAGAAAATCAAAGACAAAAAGAAGAAAATCATTTTTATAGCTTCATCGATTATTGCTTGCCTCGTCATTACCTCATTTTGGTTCGTCAAAATAAATAATGACCATAAGGTCGCCCAACAGAAAAGCGAACAGGAAAGAATAGTCAAAGAAGCACGAGATCAGGAAAATAAAAAGAAAAGGGAAGAAGAAAACAAAGCAAAAGCCCAAAGAGATCAAGAGGCAAAAGCCAAGCAGTCAGAAGAAACCAAAGACTTGGACGCAAGCGTTAATTATAATGAACTAGCTTTCAAAATCCAAAATAACGAAGACAAAAATTGGGTAAATTGCAGATTGAGCTTAAATAGCAAATACGAATATCGAGTTAATGGGATAGCCAAAAAGGATAGCTTAATAATTTCCTATTCTGATTTTGCCAAGAGTGATGGCACTCGTTTTAATATTTTTGAGACCAAAGTGAAAGACTTATCCATTTCTTGTTCGAATGAGGGAAGCACATATTCTCGTTTTAATTATTTTACGATTAACAATTAAATAAATAAGAGGTTAAAAAAATGTCTGCGTTATTTACAATTTTGTTCTTTGTCAGTCTATTGATACTAATTGTTGGATTAGTAAAGCCAGAGACGCTCAATAGTAAAATTAAAGATGAAACAAAGCATTATGATCGAAAGAAAGTGCTTAAAGTTTTCGGTATCGCAACAATTCTTTTTCTGATCTTAATTGGTATTACAGCTCCAAAAACCGAAAAACAACCAGAACAACAGGTAGCGAAGGAAGAAGTAAAAAAAGAAGAAACAGTCCCAGCTAAAACAGAGGAAGTAAAAGAAGAGCCGAAGAATGAACCTGCAATTCCAGCACTAACTTACAATGAGGTGACTAGTTATCAAAAAACAGGAAAGACCTGGAAAATGGTTGTATTTTCTAGGAAACCTACTGATGATGAACTAAAAAAAGCGGCTATCGAGCTTCATTCGAAAGATAAGGCCTCATATTTTACCCTTTTTGATGATAATGGAAAAATTGAAGAGTATAAAAATTGGGATATAAATTACGGCAAGGTCAGGGACAAAGACGGCAAGGCCAAATTAGCAACAGATTGTATTGATATTGCTTACTGTGTTGATTTAGTTAGCAAAAACCAAGAGGCTTACCCGTTTCCAAAAGAGTGGGCAGACCAGCACGAAGTAGGGCTAATAAATGAAATGTATTCTAACGGCAGTATGAAATGGCAACTTAGCACTTCATTAGGCGAAAAATTATCCGACCTATAATCGTTAACTACTTTTTGTTGATTTATTCCCCGCCAAGCCCTATATTTCTAGTATGGGCAATCCAAAACGACAACATTATATTTCTAAATGCTACTTAAAACAGTTTGCTGATCCTGATAATTCAGGCAACGAGCCGAGAATTTGGATTTTTAGTAAAGATGGGAAAACAAGAGAACTCAAAAAGGTTGAAAAAGCCTTTATAAGTAAACACATCTACTCATTCAAAGCGAAATCTACAGATGCGATTTACGACTATTCTCTAGAAATTTCGCTTTCACTTCTTGAGGATAAATTTGCTACTCTTTTTCAGAACAAAATTTCTCAAAGAAAGCCGTTATCAAATGAAGATCACGTCATTTTGTGTGCATTTATTGCCGCAATGTTGCTTAGGACAAAGAGCAAAAAGGAAAGTCTTGAAGAAACTCTCAATCAAATAATTACAATAACCGAACAAATGGAGCAGTCTCATAACATTCCCCCAAAGAGATCAATCAAGTTAAGGGAATATCAAAAAGATGCTCATAAACTTACTTTGGCTAATTTACTTCCCGAGATAACCGATATGCTCATTCAGATGAATTTAGCTTTTCTTTGTGCAAAGAAAGGTAGCAAAGCAAAATTTATCACATCAGATGATCCCTGTAATCTCTTTAATCCAGATTTACAGTGGCAACATTTTTATGGTTATGGACTTGGACAGAAGAACATTCAACTAACAATTCCTCTTTCGACAGATATTGAGGCTTGTTTTTGCTGGAACGACTTGAGGGGCTATATTAAAATACCAGACAAAAGAATCCAAGACATAAACAGGATGACCAGAGGTATGTGCCACAGTTTCTTTGTGACGAGCTCGCCGATATTAAAACGTTTATGGTTCAGCAGGTATCCTCTCGATATCATTTTCATCTTCAAGAGAGTATTGCCTAACAGGTTAAAAAAGCTAGCACAATCTATCAGAATGAGGCTTTATGACAGATAATGAAAGATTTAGAGAAGCAGAAGCGTTACTTGCTTTGGGCAGAAAAGACGAAGCCTCTAACCTTTTTCTTGATCTGTTCAATAATACTGAGGATATTATTTTAAGGCTAAATTCTGGGCTTGAACTTAACCGCTCTCTTGATCAAGTGCAAGACAGAGAAAAACTTTTAGTCATTGCAAGCGAAACAATAAAACTTGCCCAGAGACTAACAAATAAGGATACAAAAGCGATAGCATTATGCTACAAGGGGTTGCTTCAATTGCAATCAAAGGTAAGAAATTTGGATAAAATGAAAAGGATAAACCTCTCGCCTGATTGGTTTGAATTTTCACTCGAGAACGATAAAGACAATTATCAAGAAATGAATGAGGAATCTAAATTTTTTGAAGAAGATGCTTGGAAGTGTCTCGATGAAGCTAAAGATATTGCTCAAAATTCAGAAGATTATGCATTAAAATCAAAAGTCTACTCGATGTTAAGCCAAGCATATCTGCAGAAATTTTTTGAATTAAGGTTCACGAATCTAGGAAAAAATTGGCTACAGAGATGGCTAGCAGTGCATAACTACGACCACTTTTTCTTTAGAGGCGAAGCAAGAGCAAAGCTAAAATCCATTCACTTAAATATGGATGAGTTTGCTTTGAAGTCTATTAAGATTGCAGAACAAGCTGATGATATGGCAGAAAAAACTTTGGCTTGTTACAATTATGCCAATTCCCTACAATCAGTAAATAATTTTATAAAAGCTCGTAAATACATTAAGACGGCTCGAAAAATCGCTGATGATTTATCCGATAACCAGATGCTAGCCAATATAGCTGTATTAGAGAAAAGGGCAAAAACAAGGATCAAAGTGTAGCATATAAGGATGTAATGAAATGGATAATAAAGTAGTCTTGGACTTAGATAATCTCCCAGATGATGATTCTTCAACGAATCAATCATTAACCGAACTCGGCAAATTAGTCTCGGAGGGCTCACTTAAACAGCTTAAAGATGCTGTTAGCTTTCCTGTGCCTAAATATGATTTCACTTCGGGTCTTGCTGAAACAATCAAGAAACTCAATGGCGCTACCGTTCTTAATTCTGGAATATCGGAATCAATGAAGAAATTAAAGAAATCGGCTAATTTGTTCAGCAATCTCCAAATGCCAACTTTTCCAGAGCCGTCTCTCCACACTATTGAGATGCCAGCAATTGATATGTCTGGTCACTTCCGAAAAGAAGCCGAGGAAGCAGAAATAAGAAGATTAACCCTAGCTAAATTAAAAGAAGAAAAACCAATCGAAAAGATTACAGCTAAAGATGAAGAGCCAAAAAAGGATAATTGGTATTCAACAAGATCGGGAATCGGAAAAATAAAAGGCAAAATTTTCAAATTAAGAAGTGGCAAATCACAACAAAATCTTTTTAATCAACTCATTGATAAAGGCAAGCTA